>Ga0315904_10003466_pt1 | contig 23164 bp, 61 predicted proteins | sample LakEriMetagenome_6_FD_203529 | JGI IMG/M metagenome (GOLD analysis project Ga0315904, IMG submission 203529) | Freshwater fungal communities from buoy surface, Lake Erie, Ohio, United States - Buoy 12 MA120 | ecosystem: Environmental > Aquatic > Freshwater > Lake | place: USA: Lake Erie, Ohio... | reverse complement strand
ACGATGACTGAACGAAACTTTACAAAAGAACTCCTATACTCATATTATGCTGATATGGAAGGTGGAGATGATGTTGAGAGCATTGATTATCGTTCTTTGATACATATCATCACCGAACTTCATAATAGGATTGAGAAACTTGAAAGGAAGTTGGAACAACAGGAGGAGTATGCTATGGAGCAAAATGAACAATGAGAATTGAAATCACTTACACACCACATCCAACAAAAGGATATACTGCTACTATCTGGGATGGTCCAGACGGAATTGATGAAGACAGTTTTGTTTGCCGTTCTCTTGGTGAATGCTTTGAGCAGATTGTGATGTGGAGAACACTTAACGCACAACAATACAAAGATGACTGAAGACATCCAAATGCCTAATGGAGACTTTCTAAAGAACTATTCAGATGTGACTCGTGTTGAAGTGATTACTGGCGATGGACGAGAGTTTGTTCGGTACGAATGCTCTAATGTTCAGGTAAGTCTTCAGGACGACGGACAAACACTTAAAGTATTTCTCTTTACGACTTATGACTGATTATTCCTGGTTAGAACCAATGGAGAGACGCACAAGAGAAATAAGGGAAGAAACCCAGAGAATCAAAGATGAAACTGAAAAAATGAAACAAGAAACTCATAATCTTCCAGTTCCTGATGATGCTCCTTGGTTGAACTTATCACAAGAAGAAGTGAATGAATTGAGAAATAAGAAGTTTGAACTTACTCAATACGGCAAACAGAGGTTTAAAGAAATGACGGTAGGACAACTAATGGACACTGAAAAGTTTCAAGAAGAGTTTGCTAAATCGCAAGTATTTGATGCTGATAAGTTTGAAGAAGAAAATCGTAAGGAAAGAAGTAATCGTATTCTTTCACGATATAATGACTTTTATAATCTTGAGGTTTCTGGATTGTCTCACGGTATGCCCACATCAATGGAAGAATTACAGGCAATTTCATTACGGTCAATGCTAGATGCTCTTATCACAGAGCATATGAATCAGGAATATAACTATATCGCAATTTGTGATGTTGAAGATTTGATTGACGGACTATATCAACAAGGAAGAGAATCTATTAAAAACATTAAAAAATTTGAGGACAGTGCTGATGGAGTAGCATAATGAATAAGATAGCACAAAAGTGTGTAGATGCTGCGCGGAATGTTGCTGAAGGTTCTCCTACACTTGGAAAACTTATCCGTGAAGGTAGAGACCCTATGGTTGCTAAAACTTATTATGAGTTTGCTGCTGTGATTCGTGAAGCAGTCAATGAACTTCAATACTATCATTTTGGTGATGGTGAAGATATGGTAGTTTCGGCAAGAGCACTTTATGAACTTGCGGATGCCTTGGAGACACTTGATAAACCGTCCACTGTACACCACAGAAAGGACTTGGATACCCTATAATACACCCATAAACACCCAATCATTATGACTTTTCAACCTTACAACATAGTTCCTGGAACTCAAATTATTCATAGCACAATTGATAGTTATGAGTATAGTGATGAGGTAGAAGAAAAAACTTATACTGTAAAACTTCAGTGTGATAATGATGGTGTTTACCTAGAGTCCAGTGAGAAACATTACAATAACAATCAACCCATCACTGAATATATGTCTATCACTCATAAAGACCTAGCAATCTGTATCGCACAGAAAATTCTGGAAACTTATGGAGTAAACTGAAATGAAAATCCAATTCCAAGGACACTCAAAAACTGACCGAGAAGTAGAACTCTCACAACAAGAACTGTTCCAACTCTTTGAGATTATGCGAAGAGAGTTCAAAGAACACATCACTTATGCAAGGTTCCGTGATTGTTATTCTCCAACTCAAACTGAAAAGAACATTGTAGATTTTTGTAATTCTCATTCGGTTGATGTAGAATACGATCGTGACAGGGTAGCATTCTTTTCTGCTATTCTTAATAACCTCAAGAACCCATACCAATGACTAAAAAACTCTGTAAGGATTGTAAGTGGTATCGTAAATCTTGGATAGAACATATCTTTTTTAGAACTAGCAGGTATGATATGTGTGCCTCTCCAAATACAACTGATGACCTTGTAACTGGTCATCAGCAACGATTTTGTGATATGTTGAGAGCAAATCGTTGGAAAGAACTTGATTATTCTTGTGGTCCTGATGGTAGATTTTTTGAGGAAAAGGAATGAGTAGATTTATTAAAAATCCAGATGAGATTGTTCTGGAGGATGTGAAGATGGTACATTATGAAACGATGGAAGAAGGTCGTGCAGTGTGGTTGGGAATCTATCTTAACAACGGTCAAATATTTCACTTAAACATTGGTGGTGATAATCTTTATGTTAATTATAGTGAGGAGACACCTGACTAACTGGCACAAGGATACTCCAGAAAGGACTTGGATGCCCTATAATGGTTTTATAAACCCAGAGACCAATGAACCCCCTACAAAGATACAAGAACTGGACTCGTAAGCAGTATAATCGTTACTGCTATGATGGTGATTTTGAACCTCAATTCAGGTGGAACCCATTTGATACTAACAACGATTGGGTGTATGATAATGAGAAGTGGAGACACTTTATCTGGGGATTTCAAGGTATAGCAAATGCTTGGGAGGCGTGGTCTTATTGGATGAGAGATATGAAGTATTCATATAAACTTCCTTGTGCAATGTGGTCAGAAATAAATGAGGGTTATATGCAAATGTATGTTTATTCCTGGACGAAGAAATGAGAAATCTTTTATGGTCTTTATGGTATAAGTATAAGGATTGGCGATACGAAAGAAAATGCATCAAGCATCTTGGGATGAAACCACAAAAGATGTATGTTTCTAAAGAAGCATATGATGAATTAGTAAGAAGAATTAACGAACCACCAGACCCAAAAGTAGTGGAAAGATTAAAGGAGATTATGTATAAAAAAGCACCTTGGGATGATGAATGAAAAATCTAAAATCTTCTATGGTATCTGGAAGTGTGCATACCAAAGAAGAACCCTATATAAAGGAACACCAAGAGAACACAGAGAGCACGAAACTATACGTATGTGCCTAGATATGAAAGACGTTGAGTTCTATAAGTTTGATACAGAAAAACCACGATACTTATGAGGAAAAAGTAAAATGGGAATGATGGATTATGTTCGTTCTTCTTATAATCTAGGAGAACATTTTACAGAAACCCAATGTCATACAAAAGACATTGAGGATGGTATTGGTGGAACAATGACCCAATATTGGATTTCTCCTGATGGGTATTTGTATCTTATTGATTATGCCCATACTGCTGACTTTGTAGAACTCAAAGAAGGTGATGATGGATATAATGATAATATGGCACTACTTAACTTTAGATGGATTCCGAATGGAACTCGTGGAAAAGTTAGGGTTCATTGTATCACAAAATATATTGAGATTTATCCGGAACATTGGAAAGGAAAATGGGAAGATTGTCCCCGTTGTAGAATACACTTTAAGTATGGTAAGTTAATGGATTATGAGGATGTTACTGGACGATGACAAATCCTGAACAATTTCCATATGAAACTTTCCCAATTAAACTTCAAGTTAAAGAAGGGAAAAATACTACAGTTTGTTTTTTTCAATGCGATGAGCACTTGCAAAAACACCTGGAACGATATAAACTAGATAAGAAGGACATTAAGATTGATTATCGTGATGGAGAACCCGTTGTACGCAGTAAAAAACACAAGAGAGACGTGGAGCAAAAACCTAAACCAAAAAGTGACGGAAGTTCTGGTACAGTTTCAAAACGAACCAGAAAGTTGGATTCCACTTCACACCCTACTCGCAATTCAAACCAAAAGAAGTGAATCTTGACATTATGGAAAAGAAATGGTATGATGACAATGCCTTTTATGTTGAACAAAAACGTTGGGGTACTTGGCAATCTCATTATCCTGACGGTAAAGGTATTATTACCTCACTGTCTGAAGAAGAGTGTATAAAGGCAACACGTTGGTACTTGAAGGCAAAACAAGAAGGTGAGTTTGACAAGGCAGAGCAAAAGACTTATGATTCATTTGTTGGAGGAAAACTATGACACTACGCACTTTTATTGATAAGAATGGAAATAGTTGGGAGTGGGATGAGACTCCTGAAGTTGTTGAAGCAGTAAAAGCACTGCACAAACAAAATGAATCTAAAGTTGAACTTAAATCAACAGAAGTATGAACTATCACGTTCTTGATGAATCTACTCCTTGGCACGATTGGATTTGTTATTGTGAGATTCATCATCAACTTAATCTTCCTGGAGAACCTTCTCTAGGAAGATTTTTAGCATATCGTAGGTACTTAAAATCTGTTGGATTGATATAATGATTCGTAAGTTTATCAAGTGGTTTATTGCACCTTCACAAAAACATATTGATGAAGATGGCGGATTATATGCTAAAGTTATAGAAATGGAAAAACGTATTTCTAAACTTGAAGAAGAAAACCTTGAAACATCAAACTGTCTTTATGAACTATCAAATCAAATTGAGGCAGTTGATACTAGAATAGACATTATTACCATTGAAAATTTTACAAAATGACAACTCCAAAAAGACAATCTAAAGAAGAGTTTTTGTGCCCAACTCCATCAATCAATCCAGATGCTGATGTAAGTTTTTTGGATATTGCATCAGTCAATAATCTCAATAACTTTTCTCACCACGTCTCTTACTTGACGAATATGGCAATCGGGGGTAAGATGACTGCTGAAGATGCTTATAAAGAAATTAAAAAACTTTATAAAGCAATGAAACAATCTCACAAATCACTTAAAGGTTCTTGGTTTTGATTATGGATTACAAAAAGTATTCGCTTGAAAATCTTGAAAACTGGATTCACGATGCACTCTCCTGCAGTGAAGCATCTCCTCAAGAAATTTATGATGTTATCAAAAATGTAGTGAGTGAGAACTATTACATCTATAAAAATCATACTGAAAGGTGTTATGAACTTCTGGCACTTCTGAATGGTAATGGAAAGGGACATATTCCAGCATACGATGAGTATGTTGAGAAAAAAGAAAATCTTGTATGCGATAAAGATGATAAGTCTCCCAAGTGTCAAAAAGCGTGGAACGATTTCTGGGAAGAAAATTATTATCCTGAAGAGCATCAACAATACACTGAAGAAGAACTGAATGCGATGTGTGATAAAGCAGCATCAGAGAAAGACAAAGTAACTAAATGGATTCTTCCTGTTCAACAGATAATTGAAGAGGGTGTTGATGATTATTTCATTCAACTTCCTGACGATTTGTTGGAACAAGTAAATTGGAAAAACGGAGACCAGTTATACTGGATTGACCGGGGTGATGGTAGTTTTGAAATTAAAAAAGTAATTAAACCTGTTGGAATGGAGGAATGTTGAAATGGCATTGAGTGAATCAGTTGAATCTAGTTTGAAAGAAGCAGAAGCAAGTCTGCGCAATGCTCTTGCGTATTCTGCAAGACAGGAAAAACCTTTTGTAAGTCGTGAGATCTCCGAGATGATTTGTCGGATTGATAGTTTGATTAAGACTGACCAACTTTTGGATAAATTGGAAAGTAGAATGAAAGGTTTTGGTGATGACAAAGGGTCCTTCGGAACCTTCTTTAGTTAAGTTTTGTAACTACACTCTAAAGACAATATTAAGAAACCTCCCAACTACCTTAAATAATGTTAGGATTTGAACACAAACACGGGAGCAAAATGATGACTCTTCCATCAAAAAATCAAACTCTTACAGATGAAGAATATGAAGAACTTAATGCTCTTCGTAAAGCAATAAATGACAATCTTGCATCAGTTCATCCAGAGAAACAAGAAAGATTTACTGAATTGTTCGTTAGGTCTTTATCTTATGTTGGAAGTCATACTTAAATACTAATGAATATTAAACTAATTTTACTTATCAGTCTAATTTCAGTTCCCCTTCCAGTATTCTCTCAACAAACCAACATTTATTCGGTTTGTGCAAATTATCAAGAGAATTATATTCCTGGTTATTATGACCAGTATGGAAATTATATTCAAGGAAACGTAAATACTCAACGATATAATGTTCAGTGTGGAACCGGAACATATTATCGTCCTAATTTAAGAGTTTCTCAACCAGTTTCAAACTATCGAAGAGGTTATTGTTCTCCTGCAAGAACAACTTTAGGTGGTCTTTTGGGAGGAGGAGTTGCTGCTGCAGTATCTAAAAAAAGTTCTTGGAGTTGGTCTATTCCTCTAGGTGCTGTTCTTGGAACTGGAGCAGCAAATGCTACTTGTTATTGATAATAAATAATCAAAGGTTTTTTGTATTAAAAAATGCTTTCTGAAGGAAGAAAAAGAGATGCTGCTGCAAATGCTGTTTTAGCACTATCATTTGCAGCAAATGCAGCACAATCACCACAAGCATTTGTTAGTTCTGGGGAGAAAGCAGCACCAAGTCTTCCTCTAATGGGAGAACTGATGAGAAAAAGAAAGGAAGCAAATAGAAATTTAGATAGTGCAAGAGTATCAGAACCAGCACGTAATCGTAAAAAGAAAAATTTTTCCGAATCCAAACGTCTAAAAAAATGGTGGAACAAAGGAAGAAATGAAAGAGTTCCTAATGAGAACAAAGCATCCTGGAAAGAATTGATGGATGATGATAGAAAGCAACTTACTAGGACTGACACATCTTTTAAGAAGGGTGAAACTGGTGTAAAGGGATGGAGACCACATAAAGCATTTAGTCCCAGAATGATAAAAACTGGACCAACTCCAGCAGTTCGTCAAGCATTTGAAAGACCAGTTAGAGCAGTAAGTAAAATCTTCAATAAAGAAGATATTCAGTCTTCAAAAATGAAGACTTTCAAAAAGTTCTTAGAAGAAGCAACAATAATTCGTGAAGGAAGACATTTCTCATCTAAAGATGAGTTAATGAAGCATCACGGAGGAAAACTCCCAGATGGAACCTTCATTAAAAATAGAGGAACTAAAGAAGCACCCAGGTATGGACTTGCTTCAGTTCAATCTAGAGAAAATGAGAAGGAAAGAAGAGAAAAAAGAATTAAACAAGCAACAGGACAACTAACACCAAGAGAAAAAGCAAAAGTTGAACGTAAACGTAGATTAACAAGAGAACGTGGAGCAGAACTTCATCACGCAACTGAAATAGAAACTTCTGGAAAAGAAATGAAGGATATGTCTCCTGGTGATGTGTTGAGACATAAGAAAAAGCAAGCACAAGAGAAGAAGTATCACGGCAATGACCCAAAGAATCTAGTTGTTGCAAATAAAGGTCCAGTCTCAAAGTTTAAACCACAACAACCAGGATTTCATCACGGCAAGTTTCACGCATTTGAAAGAGGTAATCGCAAAAAACTAGAAGATATTGGCAATGTCATTACTCCTATGAGAGCTTTCACTACTCTTGTGAATAAAGTAAGAAGAAAGACTAGAAGAGGAGAAGATTGAGAAAAGAAAAGGGAATAAATAAATAAAAGAAAACCCTGTAAGTAAATGAAAACTTTTAGAGAGTTCCTAGAAGAAGCATACCTCGTTGAGATGCGTAAAGAGGATAAAGTTAAAGGAGAAACGAAAACTCCTCTCCACGTAACCACAACTTCAGGTAGAGTTGTGAAGAACCCTGAAACTGGTCGTTCGGAAGTTAAGAAATCAACAAGAAAATCTCTATCACTTAGAGCATCAACTGGTAGAATGAAGCAGGGGATGATTGATAGAGAAACACAACCATATGCTACTCGTATGCCTGGTGCTGTTAGACACGCACAAGGTGGTGGTGGATATGGAGCAGCAGCACCTGGTAGATTGAGAGGTGTTGGAAAACTAGAAAAGCAAAAAATGGAGAAAACTCCAGAAGGAGAAAGAGTAAGACCATTTAGTGCTGGTCCATCACCAGCACAAAAGGTTGCATTGAGAAGAGCAAAAATAGCACGTTCATCTGGTGGCGGACAAAGATGAAGTCTTTTCAACAGTTTCTGGAAGAAGCATATTTTCTTCTAGAAAAGAAAAAGCAGTATGATGACTCGCACGGATTTGATAGGTCAAAGCATCCTGACCTAGAAGTTAAGTATGACCGACCAAGAGGAAAAGACCAAAATACTGACAGAAGAGGATCTACGACTATTCATCATAAACCTTCCGGGGTTACTTATACTATTGGTCATTCTAAAAGGCATAGTTCCGATGATGAATACGAACATATGTATGATGCTAAATTAGGTGGAAAAGCAAGAACCGCACACGGACACAAACCCGAACATAATGTTAGGTGGGAACATAGTAAGTCTAATGACCAAGATAAGATGAGTCCAGGTGAAAAGTTAAGAACTGCAAGGAACGCAAAGAGGGTTTGGGATAAGCACGTCCAACATAGAATTCCTAGTGGGCATCTGGTATCTAATGAACCAGAAGAGAACTCAAGTGATAATAGAAGAAACCCTGATAAAAATACAAGAGCATCAATTTATAAGAAGTCTGGGTTTGGAAAAGTAGATAGTTGGGGTAAGCAGTATTCGACAAAAATTGGAAAGAAATTTCATCCAGTACATAACGATGAAGACCTAGAAGAAGCAAAGGCACCAAAATCTGATGCTCTAGAAACGATTCAAAGAAAAACAAAAGGAAGAACACCGGGAATGAAGTATGTTGTTCATACTACAAGTTCTGGTGATATTCGTGTAGATAACATTGAAGTTCCAGAGAATCAAAGAGGCAAAGGAATTGCAAAAAGAACATTTAAAGGACTTCATAACTATGCAGATAAGATTGGTAAAAATGTTTCTTTGACCCCAGTTGCAAAACCAGGGTATAAAGAAAAATTAGATAAGATGTATAGAAATCTAGGTTATCGAGACCGCACACCTTCGGATAGAATTGCTGGTGCAGATACAATGATTCGTGCCCCAAAGGAGAAAAAATGAAAACCTTTCAAGAGTTTCTAGAAGAGTGTTACGAACTTGAAGAATCTTCTAGTGGTGAAAGAAGTGGAAGAAGAACTAGAGGACATCTCACCCTTGCAAGAGGAAGAGGTGCCGATATGGATAGAAGTGAAAGAAGCACTGCTGCTATTGCAAAAAAAGCAGGACTCAAGGGAACTGGTAAGTATTCCACCAAGGACTTGAGAACTAAAGCAAAGGATTACACAACTAATGATAGTGAAGACGATGAGGATGATTATGGTAGCACAGAGCAAGACCATTACATTCGCACACACTCTTCTGCAAGAAAAGCAGCAAAGGGAGAACAACTGATTAAGAAGTTCAAACGAGCAGGAACAACTTTAAGTGGTTGGAATAAGTTAAAATCTGCTCCATCAAGTGAAAGTGTAAGAAGAGTGAGAGACTTGAAAAATCAAATGACTAAAGCGGGTGCTAATAAACGTGGAAAAGTTCATACCGTTGATATTATGCATCGTGATAGTGGTGTTGGTAAGGGAGACCCAGATAGACAAATGGAAAGAGGTAGAAACTTTATCAAGGCAGTAAAAGATACTCCAAAACATCTAAAGGCAGCAGGAGCAAAGAAAGGTGATACTGTGACGGGAAAACCAACTGCTGTGATGCCTGGTGAAGATATGAAAACTGGTGAAGCAAAAAGAGCAAAACTTTATAAGAAAGCATTCGGCAAAAAGAGCACTGAAAAGTCCGTAAAAACTGGATTGATGGTTGGTAAAGTTGATGAAGATTACATCAAAGAAATGATGACCACACAAAGTGTTCCTGGAAAAGCAGGATTTAGCACTGATGCTGATGATATGGGTCCAGTTGCTGGAAGAAGTCCTAAAATGTTTTTTTTAGCAAGAAAGTTTGTAAAAAAATATGGTAAAAAGGGACCAACCTCACAGAAAAAATGGTTAGATAAATGACCAATTTTTGAACTGTCCCCAAGACCTCGCAAGGGGTCTTTTTTTGTGCTATACTACTTGAAACACACGAATCTTATGGAACTTACAGTTGTAGCAATCAAACGTGAAGATGGTTTGTATCACTTTGACCATCCCCATAATGATACAGTTGAAGAACTTCTTTTGAATGGAACTGAAGAAGCAATTGATGAGCATTGCTACTTCAAGACTGGAAAGTATCCGATTGAGGGTGATGAAGTTGAGATTTCTCTCTTCCTTGAAGAACCTGCTGATTATGATACTCTTCTGGTTAAGGAAGTATCTGATGAAGAGGGGACAACTTATACTGATACCACAATGTGTGTTCCTGTTTGGTTGTGTCCTTGGTTGCAGGGATTCTTTGGTGAAGTTCCTGATGAGATTTACATCAAAGTGCGTCCCATTAACAAAGGTCTTGAGAGTTTCGTTGCTACTACTGGTATGAGAGGTTTTTTGAATAAATAAAAGAAAAAGTAGTCAAATGAAACCAACACCAAGAGAATTGCAGGAAACTTATAAAATCTACGAGAGTGTTGTAGAGCATTTAATTTCAGAAGGTTATGCAGAGGATAAAGAATCTGCAGATAAGATTATTGAAGGTATGAGTGAAACCTGGTACAAATTTATAGTTAAAGAATGAAATTTCCTTTTGATCACATAGTAAAAGTACAGGAAAAAGAAATTTGGTTAAGATGCGAGAGTGCTATTACTGCTATGGGTATTAGCACTCTTGTAAATAAGTTTTATCCAGGATTTACTGCAAAAATATGCAGTGAAGACCACTTAAATACACTGAAGAACCAGTTGGCGAACTGACCACTGACCTCACCCAGGGCACCGATCCCGTGCTATGATTACTAGGTAATCGAAAGAGATCAATGGAAGTCCTTGAGTTCACTGATTCTTCTGCTATTGCAAAGATTCAGTTTGATGATGAGCAAAGTCAAGTTGGTGTAGCATATACTTATAAACCAGATCACTTTTATATTTTTGGTTGCGAAGACCTAGACTATGTTCGTCTTCACATCAAAACTGTTGAGAGTGTGGGTAAGTTTATTGCTCAAATGAAAAAGGAAGGAACATTGCAGAGTATTTAATGGAAGGATTTATTGTGGGGGATGGTTCTTATGCTGCCGTCCCTTTTGGTACAAAGGGATATATTATTATCCATAATGGACAACAACTTGAAAAATTATGCAGAACTGAAGCATCTGCAAAAAAATATATAAACGATCATAAGAAGGGAAAGTCTCTTGCAGAACTTCCCGTATGACGTTTATTTTATGGTATCTTGGGGGGTTGGTAACTGCTCTCCTGTTTAACTATGCTTTACATCAACCGAATAAAGAATATGAAAAGCGGTTGAAAAAACTTGAAGAAAAACTCTATCACAACTTTGAAAATTAATTATGAAAACTACTACTGCTATTGGTATTACTTTTGGTGTAATTGTCCTTGTTGTTGCTGGACTTCTTTTTGAAGCGTGGTTGCTTGGTTTGATTCTATCTTGGTTTGGTGTTAATCTTACTATCTGGCAAACTTTTGCTATGATCTTTCTTGCTAATCTTATTTTCAAAAATACTGGAGTATCTTCTAAATGAAAAATCAAAATGGATTTATTGACCCTGGTGCTGCTCTGTTTGTTATTGGTATCGCTGTAGTTGGTGGTCTCATCTTTATTGGTGGTCCTCAATACAACGTATGGCAACAATCTCTTGCGGGTAAAGCAGAACTGCAGAAAGCGGAATTCACGAGACAGGTGGCAGTTTTGGAAGCACAAGCAAAGAAAGATTCTGCACAACAACTTGCTGATGCTGAAATCATCCGTGCTCAAGGTGTTGCCAAGGCAAACCAAATCATTGGTAATTCACTGAAAGATAATCGTGAGTATCTTCAGTATCTGTATATCACGGGCATTGAAGATGGTAGCAAGAATGGTAATGTGACCATTTATGTTCCCACCGAGGGTGGTCTTCCTGTTCCTACACTTCAGATGAACAAATGAACCGAAATCGTAAGTATGTCATCTCTGGATTGACTGTCTTTGCATTTATTCTTGGGTGGAATGTCTTTCTAATTCAACGAGATGAACAACTTTATGATTCTTATTATCATTCTACATCAGTAGAGAATCTAAAGAAAAAACCCTCTGATAAAATCAATTGACTTTTTATCAGAGAAACTTTATACTATTTTTGTTAAGCAAAAGAGGTTAATGACACAAAAATTTCTTTATATCGTAGATCACTTCGTAACTTTTCCACGTTCAGAATATGGAGGAGTTTGGAACGTGATTGCAGAAGATGACGATGAATGTTTTGATTTGATTAAAGATTATGATGAGGGATTCAATGAAGAGTTTTATGTAAATCTTCGGGAAAAAGTAGTTAATGCAAGAACTTATGCTCTTGCCGAAGATGTAGAATCCACTGTTGTTGAATCATTTACCACCTGATTATGACACATCACGTTGCACACACAAACAAAATGATCTTTGATTTGAAAACTCAATATCAAGCACAAATTAGTCGTCTTCAAGATAAAATTAAAGACCAAGAAGAAGAAATTGCAAAACTCAAAACACTAATTTCTCTTTTGTGTGTTGAAAAGGAATATGAAGTATGACCCTCAAGTTAATGATTTTGTGATTTGGAAACCCCACATCAAAGGGTGGGTTTATTATAAAGATACTGAATATCTTACTATTGAGACTAGAGTTAAACCTAAAGATAATATAAATCTTTTAGATGCTCCATTTCACGCAAATAACAGATTACTTGTAATCTGTTATCAAAATCAATGGGGCGAATTAAACTACGTCAAGTCTCGCAAATCAATCTATGAAGAGGAGTAATCTCTGGAAACTCTGGGCACTTTCTTTAGGGGAAAAGGCAAGTGAATGCAACAAAGAGGCGGATAAAGTAGCAATTATCCGCACTCTTATGTTTCTTTCTATTTTCATCACTAACTGTTTTATTGTCTTTAATGCAGTAAGAACTCATATAATCCCAGCAGAAACTAAAGATATTAAGTGTAGTATTGAATATCCAAGATATATGAATAAACCATTTGAATATGAGTAAATATAAATATTCTCATAGTGCTTAAAAAACAAATGAATTCTAGAGACATTCAATCGTACCAAGAAGTTCATACTATTGATGAAGGTATCCGTTCTTCATTGAAGAGATTTCTTGGTAGAAAAAAGAAAGAAGCAGAAGCACCAAAACCAATGAGTAGAGGTGAAGTTCTACGTCAAAGATATAATGTTGGACCAGAAAAATCTGATACTTCTGCAAAGAGACAAATTCTCAATCGTAGTCGTGCAAGAGCAGAAAGAGATGAAGAGAAATATGGTGGTTCCATATATACCAAAAAAGTTGCTGATAAATCAAGAGAAGCACATAATCGCTATTTGAAAGCTGGTTATAGTAAGTATGGTGCTACACATACTGCAGGAAGTGCTCCCGAACAAGGTAGAGGTAATAAAGCAAGAAAAAGAGCAGCAGCACTCAATAAAGAAGAGTTTGATTTCATTCTCTATCATCTTGTAAATGAAGGATATACAAATAATCTTAAAGGTGCAGAAGTCATTGCATCAAATATGAGTGAAGAGTGGAGAGAGAGTATTGTTGAAGAACTTACTGGAGAAAGAAGAACAAGAGCATTAGAAAAAGGAGGATATTTAGCAAACAGGGTTGCTAGTGGAAAGGAAGGACAACCAGTAGAAAGAAGAAATCGTAGTGGTGATGTAACTATGAGAACAACTACAAAAGGACCAACTAAAAGAGGGGGTATTGGGTTTAAAGGAAAATCAAAATCAGATTGGTATGGTGGTGATGATACACACGGTTCTGGTAATAAATCAAGAAGAAGGAGAGGATTGGAAGTCAAAGATACAAGTGATGATTTATGAGTTGAGACCACTTCCCAAACCGTCCCAAGGTGCTCCCGAGGCACCTTTTTTTATGCAAAACACTTTTACAAAATAAATAATCAAAAAGTGTTTAACAATGAAAACCTTTACTCAATTTAATGAAGATGTAAATAGACTGGAGCAAAGAAAAAAACAACTGCGTCAAAGGCAATTAGACCAAATGCAGCGTTTCAAAGAAAGAGCAAAGGCACAAGCACAAGCACGTCAATCTCAAATGAGAAAAAAACAAGAGAGAGAACAACTTAAGCAAGAACTCAAAAGAGAACTGATGGACGGTTGAGGAACCGGCACACTCCCCTTGCCGCGCCGCCCAATCTGGGGTATGATACTTAAGTTCGGTTGGAAAAGGTCAAATGGACGACTTCGATGATTTTCAGATTGAAGAAATCTCTGGATTTGATTTTACAGAAGCATCTTTTGATAATTTCTTTGAAGAGGATGATGACGATAGGATTTTCAACTCCTTTCTAAAAAGTAATTACGAGTACTGATTTTTAGTTTTATTCCAATTTTCATTTTTAATTTATGACTCCCGACACGTACAATTTTACAGGTGATGCTACAACCCTCCTTGGTTTTGTTGGTGTTATTTCGGCGTTTATTATTGTTAGCACTGCTTTCCGCAGGTTCTTCAATAGCCCTTACAATGTTCGTGTAAAGACTCAAGCAAACACTGAAACTTCTGAAATCAATGACTGATACTGTTAATGTTCTCCCGCATCTTCAAGAACTTCAACAAACTTGGAGACGACAAAATTTTAGTATGACCGAAGCACAGAAAGAAGAGTATGAAATGCTTCTTCAAGCAAGACGCGAAAGGGTAAAATACTTTTATGCGAATGGATTGGTCTCAAAGGGTCGCGCTAAAGCGGACACTTGACGGACTGGCACACGGGCACTTGACCTACCCCAGGTTTCCTGGTATGATACTTTCATAAGCAACCAAACCGATGGAACTCCCAAAAATTGGTGACATTAAAGTTCAAATCAGAGACAGTTCATCTGGAACTTTTATTGTTCAGGTTGATGAGTTCAAAGAAAACACCTTGAGAGGTGATTCTTATTGGCAAAATATAGTATTCAAAGAATACAAGAAAGAACAAGACGCAATTAAGTTTGCTTCCCGTTTTCAATAACCTCACACAAAACAAACCCATCTTTATGAAGTATTTGGTTGAACTTTACGTTGGTGGTAAGGTCTTTAAGGAAGAAGTTTATGCTAATTCTCCAAAAGATGCACGGGAAACTGCCCAAGCAAGAAATCCGACTGCAAAAGTAGTTGGTGTTAATGTTTCTTTCAAATGAGTTCAATGACTGTTGATTTTTCTAAATCAAATCTTTCCAAGATTCAACCTAAATTAAGAACTCAAGGAGTTGTATCTGGCAATTTTGGAAAAGCAAAGGTAAAATCAGGTTCTTCTCTTAAAGAACTTGGCAATACCAATGTTAAAGTAGTTAAATGTGCTACTCAAGATGAGTATCTCACTCGTCTTTACAAAGCATTTGATGCGACTGATGATTCTAAACTGAAACAGTTTATTTACACCGAAATTCGCAAAATTCTTGTTCAAAGAGGGCAATGGTGAGTGTATAACTAATATCACTGTGCCACTTCTTCTAGTGGCACATAACACTTTACAAGGCACGGACATCGTGCTATGATGTATTCATCAAGTCAAGGAGGTTCCAATGGTGTTCAAAAATCAAAACCCAATAGATGATTACGAAGACTTTGCTCTTAAATATCTTGGTATTGACCTTGAAGATTATGTCGAATTTATTGGTGGATATGAAGTTCAAGATGAAGAACTAGAATACTCCCTGTCTGCTTGACTTATAGACCGCTACAGTTCGGTCTCTAAATATAAACTGTTCGGGGAATTAGTTAAACGGTATAACGGGTGCTTTGCAAGCACTTATTAGCAGTTCGATTCTGCTATTCTCCATTGGGAATACTAATTCCCAAATAGTCCATTACTATTTGTATATGTCTGACAAACTGATTGCTCTTGCTGCTGAAATCGTTGATACCAACCCTGCGGGTTCTCAACTGATTGTGAATCTGACTAATGCAGAAACTGGTGCTGATATTATCGAAGCACTGGATAATTATGACTCCGCTGTTCTTGAGAATCATACTGAACCTGTGGATTCTGAAGATGACGGTCATGTGTCTCTTACTGATTCTGAAGGTGTTGTAAGCACTCTCTGATTATTCTTGTTCTGATTCCTTTACTTTAACTTTATTATGGCACGTCGTAACAAATCTGCTTCTCGTCAAGTGGTTGAATCTCTGAAAGAACAACTCACTGAGTATTTCCGTGAAAACGTCTTTGATGATTATGATTACGAAAACCTAACTGGTTCTGAACTCTTTGAGGCACTGGTTGAAACATTCAAAGAACTTGAGAATGACCTCAAGGAAGAAATGAAACCGATTCAGTATGTGCTAAATAAGATTGACCCAGAGGATTCGCAATCCCAAGTCCTTAACGGTTAATTTCTACGGGCATTAAAGGTCCAAACTTTAAGTAAGTCCCACACCCTCTATGCCTCTTTACAATGCACAAACCAGAGGGTCTATGTTTCAGTAGCTCAGTTGGATAGAGCATCTGCCTTCTAAGCAGTTGGTCGGGGGTTCGAGTCCCTCCTGAAACGTTATTCTTATTATTATGAAACTCAAAGTTCTTAGTGATTTACACCTGGAGCATTTCAGTGCAAATCAAGTATTTCCTGTCGGTGAGGGTGATGTCCTCATTCTTGCTGGGGACATTCTTTGTGCAAAGCATTTCAAGACTGATGGATATATCCACGCAGTCTATGATAGGTTCTTGAATGATTGCAGCAAGAACTATAATAAAGTTCTGTATGTGATGGGAAATCACGAGTTCTATGGATACAATTATGAGGGAACAAAAAAGAAACTAAAGGAGTATCTTCCTCACAATTTCCATCTTCTTGATAATGATACAATCACTATCAACAACTGGAACTTTATTGGTTTCACACTCTGGACGGACTTTCGTAATGAAAATGCTCTAGAGATGATGGAAGCAGCACAGTGTATGAATGACTATAAAGTTATTCGTATCACTCCGAAGTATCGGAAAATGAATCCATCGGATACTCTTGCATTTCATAAAGAAAGCAAGAAGTATCTCCTCAAGCAACTACAATCACTGAATGAGAACGTATTTGTCATCAGTCATCACTCACCGAGTTATCAATCGGTTCCGCAGCAATACAAGAATAATGCAAATGGTGCTTATTGTAGTAATCTTGATGATATTATTGTAAATCATCCACAAATCAAATACTGGGTACATGGGCACACTCACAACCACTTTGATTATGGTATCGAACAGTGTAGAGTGATTTGTAATCCTGGTGGTTATCCAGGTCAAGATACTGGTTTTAATCCAAACTTTGAAATTCAACTGTGATTATGACAATCAAACAAATCGAAAGCATTTTTTCTGAATCTGGAGTTGTAAAAGTTTCAGCAGTAATTGAGGATTCTATTTTGATGTATTCTCAAACTCTTTATGACCCTGCTGAATATGGACCTGCTATTTGTGAGGCATCATTTGAGTTGGATGAAGATGAGATTCTTCCAGACGATGAAGATAAACTTATTCAGTTTCTTGAAAATCTCAATTTGGACTGGATTTTAATAGATAGTAGTGATTACTGACTAAAACAATGAAAGACCTAACATTAGATGAAATGTTGGAAATTGCTGCTCAACGAGAGGCGGCAAATGAAGCACTACTAAAACGCCAAGAAGGGAATGGTGTGGGGACACTTGGGGAACCGTCCCCTGAGACCCCCACAGACCCCTCTGATGCCCTATCATAGTCCTATGAGAAATCAAGGGAATGACCACTCCAAATTGGCAACACAATTCAGGAAAAGATAAGAATACAAAAGGTTCTTGCAAGGGGAAACTCAAAGCAAGAAAACAAGCACTTCAACACATCAAACGCAAACTCAAAGTAATCTGATGACCTATCAAAATCTTCTGGAGATTCTTCAGACTCTGACACTGGAACAGTTGAAGTCTGATGTGTCAATTTACGACATTGCCAATGATGAGTTTTATTCGATGAATAGTTTTCATTTCTCTGATGAAACTGTAGATGTCCTTGACCCCGAGCACCCTTACATTTCTTTTTGATAATGAAAGAAGTCACCATCACTGTTAAACTCCTCCTTGAGGATGACCAACCCTCTTGCGATTGGATTTATGAAAGTATCTACGAACAACTGAATCATAATGCAGGAGAATCAATTCTTGAGTATTCTGATGATGAACCAGTGCTTTTCCGTTGGATTGACTGACTGACGAAAGCAAACCTTCAACACAATCAATTTATTTTAATGGCAAAAGCACTGACTGACGAAATGCGCCAACTTCGCGCTGATATTGTTGAGTTCGTGAATCTTGCAATCAATGAGAAACAAGATGCTTCTTTTTATACTGACGAGCAAGTAATTGAACTTAAAAAGCAAGCACAACGTATCTCTAAGTTTCTTGGGGTAGTTAAGTGATGTGCCACTCGTAGTGGCATTGCAAAGTCTCACTAATTCAATCTCAACATAATACAAAAATGAACACCCAACAAAATTTCACTGAACTTTTGCAACATACTTTTAGTGGGTTTTCAACTGAAATTAAATGGTGTCTAAAATATAATCAAGGATTTACCTTTGATACTGGTAAATTTGGAGAAAGAGTTCTTTTTATTGTAGAAAATACTAAAGGGATACCATCTAACGGAGGATGCTCTTTTGATGGTGAGAATGGAAGCGAGGGAAAGAATTGCTTTAAGGCACAAACTTATAAGTGTTTAGACTGCAATTCAAAAAACAACTATTACGCACAGAAGTGTCATAAATGTGGTTCGGAAAAAAGAAAAGACCCCAAAGATAGTCGTTGGGGAATAGACACTAAAGCACACTTTAAGTACATAAATCAAATTCCTTGCTATATTCTTTCTCACGTAGAACCTCTTAATAAAAATCCCAACAATCCAAAGTATCGCATTAGAGTTTTTCGTATTGATAGTAAAAATGAAATGTTCAATGCTATTTTGAGGTATCAAATGGAACAAGGAAAAAAACCACACAAAAACTTTATGCCATTTGGTAGGGATTTTTATATGTCATCTCCAATTCCATTGGTTGATTGTGAGGTTGAAGTATGTGATAAAGAAGTAAAGGTATCTTATGACTTTTATTATCCCGAAAATAAAGATCCTTTTACCAAAATGAACGTTGATTTGTTCAATGCAAACGAACAAAAACTCTTTTCTGAAGTATCTAATGGAAGTGTTTTGATTGAAGAAGCAGTTAAAGTGATTGGTGTTAAGAAGTCTACACACGGAAAGGACAGGGGAACTCTTGACCGAAACAAAAATCTTTGATAAACTAAACTTATTTGAATATGAATTATCAAAACAAAGATTGTTTATCTTTTCTTAATGACCTCAATGATAGGTCTATAGATTTGATAGCGATAGACCCACCATATTATAGAGTAGTAAATGATAAATGGGACAATCAATGGTTTACTATTGATGAGTACTATTCTTGGTGCGAGAAATGGATTAAAGAATTGGGTAGAGTATCAAAATGGTCTGGAAGTTTATGGATATTTGGATTTCCACAACAATTAACTCATATTCTTCCATTTATCGAAGATGCTGGTTTTACTTTTAGGCAGCAAATTATTGTAAATAAGGGTATGCGTTCTGTTGCAGGCAGAACAAGCGATAAACTCAAAATGTTCCCAACAGCAACAGAGTCGATCTTTTTCTTTCATTATGACGCGAGGGATTATATTAGAGACCTTTTAATTGATGTGAAGAGAAAACATAATATGAATGGAAATGATATGAATGCTTTGTTGGGGAAAGCAACAACTGGAGGTGGTACATTTTCTTGCATTGCATCAACAAAAAAACCAAGGGAACATAGAACGTATCCAACACGGGAAGATTGGGATAAGTTATCAACTCTTGGAAATTTGCCTCCATATGATGAAGTTGTATATAAATTCAACATCATTCCAGGTCTCACTGATGTGTGGAATGATATCAACTTTTATGATAGGAAAGAAGTTAAATTTCACAGCACTCAAAAACCAATAGATTTGATGGATAGAATTATTTTATCTTCATCTAATCCAAAAGATAAAGTTTTGGATATTTTCTCTGGTTCTGGTTCCACTGGAGTTTCTTGTATTAGAAATGGCAGGGAATTTATTGGTTGTGAAATAGATGAAGTATACTATCAAAAATCTTATGAAAGAATAAAAAACACTACAGAACAAAAAACCACGTTCTCTATGTTTGATTGATTATCCAGTGTGCCACCTGTAGGGGTGGCACACTAAACCCACCACAGACCCCCCTGATGCCCTACAATACGGGAACACAAGCAAAGGAGACCATGACGGTTCTTGATGTTTTCCACTACACTACTTCTCGTTGGGATTGGCACGAAGGTAATGTGAATCAAATGTGGATTCAAGAGATTGAGCAATCGGAAGATTACTACAGTTATGTTGCTGTTGCTTACAATCCTCGCAAGGATGCAACTATGGTAATGTCTGAACCACGTTGCTATGCAGATACTTTGAACTGGGTTCGTAAGTTCTGTGGTTCTTTCTGTATTCTTCCTCAATACTGCTGATTATGAGATTTGTTGGTAATTGTATCAATTCCTTTGATGAATTTGGGAATTGTATTATTCCCCAACTTCCTTTCTCCAATGTTACTGATTTCGCACAACTTGTGGAAGAAAATGATAATGTAGAGATTGGAAATTTTGTTATTCAGTATAACCAAGAAACTGACGTTCATTCATTTTTTTTCAAATGACTTTCACCTTCCCTCGTCTGTCTGCTGGTATCTACGAGGTACAAAAGAATTCTAACACAGTTGGATTCATTCGTAAAGTCAATACTGGTAAGTGGATGGTTGCTGATGTTGTAGATACTCCACAAGAGGTCACAAAGACTCTTAAAGATGCAAAGGATGCTTGTATGAATCTCATCATCTTTAATGTACTTGACAAGACATCAGATAATGAGTATGATACCTTTGTCCAGGATGATAAGAATAGTGTAGATAATTTTAAGAGTCTTAAGGAACCAACTCTAGACCCTATTCTATTCTGAGGGACACTTTTTGAACTGTCCAGCACCTCTCCCGCAGGTCCGGGTGGGGTGCTATACTGTATGAATACAAGTCAAACCAATGCAATTCTATCCTTACCAACAAAGAACTCTTAATGCGCTGAAGGTAGCAATTAGGGGAACTTGTTATCTTCCAACTGGTGCAGGTAAGACTGTTGTAATGATGGAAGATGCACGTCAAAGGGTTCTAAATGCACTAGAACCAATGACGTTTGTTATTGTTGCTCCTCGTATTCTGCTTGCAAATCAACTCTGTTCAGAGTTCGAAGAGTATCTCAAAGACCAGAATGTTGCTTATATGCACGTTCATAGTGGAGAAACTCATCATCAATCCTCTACACGTTCAGCAGTCATTGCAGAATACAATGACACTGCAATCGGAAGTGGTAAGCATCAATTCATCTTCACCACTTACAATTCGATTAGTCGGGTGAATGATGCAGACATCAATGTTGATGTTGTGTATTTTGATGAAGCACACCACTGTGTGAAACCATCTAACTTTGTGGGTATTGCTCACACTTCAGCAGTTGCAGATAATGCCTATTTCTTTACTGCAACTCCAAAGTTCAATAACAGCAAGGAGTCGATGAACAATACTGATGTGTATGGTAATAATATCATCAGTATTCCTGCAAGAGAACTCATTGAAGTAGGTAGTATCATTCCCCCTAAAGTTGTGCCTTATGAAGCACAAACCATTCGCACTAAAGAGAACGCACCTTTTGTAGATGCAGAAAACATTGTAGGTATTCTGTCAGAGATTTCTGATTGTGATGCTCCTAAAGTTCTTGTTGCTGCTCCCAGCACCAAAGTAATTTGGGCAATGTTCTCTGAAAGTGATTTGCTGCAACAACTCAATGAGATGGGTTATACCACATTTCATATTACGAGCAAACACGGTGCCTACATTGACAAACAGAAAGTCTCTCGTGAAGTCTTCTTTGAGAAGATGGGTGAGTTTGGTGCTGACCCCGATAAGAAGTTCATTGTGTTTCACTATTCCATTTTGAGTGAAGGTATCAATGTTCAAGGTTTGACTCACTGTATTATGCTCCGAAAACTACCTGTGATTGAAATGTGTCAAACTATTGGTCGGGTTATCCGTATGCACAAAGAAGACCGACAAGCAATCCAAGAAGGTAAGATGAAAGCAGGAGAGTTTGCATTTTATCGCAAACCATTCGGCACCATCACTATTCCCGTCAATAACAACTATGGTGATAAGATTGCTCGGCAACTCCAAAGTGTGATTGATACTGTTTTTGTCAAAGGTGAAGTTGTGCAATAAATAGTAGTGCTTTTGTTTGTGGTTATTCAAAAGCAAAGAGTGGGAGCAGAAATGCTCCCTTTCTGGTATAAATAGTATTACCACAAACAAAAAGCAGATGGAATACTACACTTACGCATATTTGCGTGAAGACGGCACACCTTATTATATTGGTAAAGGAAAGGGAAATCGTTTGCACCAAAATCATAAAAGAATATCTTTACCACCTAAAGAAAGAAGACTGATATTGAAGAATAATCTTTCTGAGAATGATGCTTTTAATCACGAGGTTTATATGATTTTTATTCTTGGTAGAAAAGATTTGGGAACTGGCATTCTTCGCAATATGACAAATGGTGGTGAGCAACCACCATCAAGTAAAGGAAAGAATCTTACAGAAGAACACAAAAGGAAAGTTAGTGAAGCATTGAAGGGGAATCCAAAAAAATATACAGTTTGGAACAAAGGAATTCCAATGGCAGAAGAAACTAAAAAAAAGTTATCTTTAGTAAAAACTGGAAAAAGACATAATCAAGAATCCATTGATAAAATTAGGGAAGCAAATTTGGGAAGGGTTAGTCCAACAAAAGGATTGTTCTGGTGCAATGATGGAATGACTGAAATGATGTGCAATGAATTGCCCAACACTAACTGGAGAAAAGGTAGACTTAAAAAAGATAAGAGGTGATGCAAAGGCAGAACTTAGGAAGAAATATAAAGAAAAGTATGGAATTGATGATGAAGTGCTTGCTGGATAAATCTTTATATGTCCCGCATAAAATACAATGCCCTTCACTAAAAAGTTTCCTAAATCAGGTGAAACTAAACACATTCGAGTTCCAGTCGTTTATGCTGACCTTGTGTTAGAACTAATGGAACTCTTTG
>Ga0315904_10003464_pt1 | contig 23166 bp, 13 predicted proteins | sample LakEriMetagenome_6_FD_203529 | JGI IMG/M metagenome (GOLD analysis project Ga0315904, IMG submission 203529) | Freshwater fungal communities from buoy surface, Lake Erie, Ohio, United States - Buoy 12 MA120 | ecosystem: Environmental > Aquatic > Freshwater > Lake | place: USA: Lake Erie, Ohio... | reverse complement strand
ACGCGATCGCGGCGGAGGCAGGAATCAAAGCGGCATCATCGCTCGACGCGGTAGCCGCGGCCTGCGTAGGGCCAGAAGCCCCCGCGCATGTTGAACGCCTCGAACCCAGAGCGCGCGAGGAAGGCGGCGGCGCGCGCGCTGCGGTTTCCGCTGCGGCAATAGCAGAGGACGGGCTTGCCCCGGGCGACCTCGTCGAGACGCGCGCGCAGATGCGTGTACGGGATGTGCTGCGCGCCAGGCAGATGGCCTGCCGCGAACTCGCTGCAGGTACGGACGTCGAGCACCGTCACGTCGCTCCGCTCGACCAGTTCATGCGCCCGGACGGGCGAGATATCGTCGACGCCGATCGTCGCAAAGCTTCCCACGGCAAGCGCCGACACCACGCGCGGGTCGACGAAACCGACGATCGACTCGGGCGCCACGCCGACGCGGAGGAGGACGCGGGTGATGTCGGTGACCTTCGCTGGGTCTGCGATCAGCACGATGCGATCGTCTTCCTCGAGGTAGTTCGCGACCGTCGGCCCGAAGGATTTCTCGAACGGCGCGCTGATCGAGTAGGGGAGGCGCGCGTCGAGATAGTCGTTCCACGCGCGCGTGTCGATCACGGTGTACTCGGGCCTCTGGCAGAACTCGCCGAACTCCGCGGCCGACAGCGCGCGGACCACGGGCATTGCGTCAAAGCCGCGGGCGCCCGCCTCGTTCATGCGCTTCACGCGGGCGAAATAGGGCGGGGGCTCCGTCGCTCCGGCCAGAACCGCGTCCTTGAAATCGCCGCCTTCGACCTGCGCCTTGAGCGCGCGGTTGATGACGCGCTCGATCCCGATCGTCGTCGCCGGAATGTTGCAGATGGTCTTGCCGCACTCGCTGCCGGCGCCGTGGCCAGGAAGCACCTGCGTGTCGGAGGGGAGGTCCTCGATCGACACGAGCGACGCACGCAGCTTGTCGACGGCCTCGGCGAGCGACAGCCCTTCGGTTGCGAAGGCGCCGAGGTCCGGCCGCCCGACGTCGCCCGCGAACAGGAAGTCGCCTGAGAAGAGGAGCCTGGTGGTGCTTCCGGGGCGGGTCAGTTCGTAGCAGAGGCTCTCGCGGGTGTGGCCCGGCGTATGCCGCGCGCGGAACTCGAGGGTTCCGATGCGAATCGCATCGCCCGCATGGAGAAGCTCGATGCGCGCGCCAGGCGCGAGGTGGGCGCGCGCGACCCAATCCTGCGCCGGTCCTTCCGCGGAGAGGTAGACCGTCACGGCGTGGTGCGCCGCGAACGCGGGCGCGCCGCTCACGAAGTCCGCATGGACGTGGGTTTCGGCGACGGCGGTGATGCGCAGGCTCTCGGCCTCGGCGGCCGCGAGGTAGCGGTCGATGTCGCAGGCCGGGTCGATCAGGATCGCCTCGCGCGTGGACGGGCAGCCGACGAGATAGGCGGCCTGCGCGAGCGTCGGGTCGTAGATCCTGCGGAGAATCACACGGTGAGTCTATCGCGGCTTCGCCCGATGTGCGTGCCGCTGTCCGACGGCATCGCCGCTACATTCCTTCGATGTCGCGAGATTTGAATTCGTCACGCAACACCGCAGCGGAGGCGACCGGCGCACAGCCCGTCGGCGACCGCTTTCTCGCGCAACTCGCGCGGATGCTGCACGAGGCGGGGACGCCCGCGCAGCGGCTCGAGGGGCTTGTCACGGCATGCGCCGAGCGCCTCGGCGTGACCGTCTCGATCTTCTCGCTTCCGACGTGGATCAACATCTCGGTCGACGACCCGTCCGCGGGGCCCGCCGCCGCCCAGCGGAGCGTCAATCTCCGCGTTGATCCCGGCACCCCGAAACTCGCATTGCTCGAGGAAACCTATCGGGTCGCCGATCGCTTCGTCGCGGGCGAACTGAGCGCGGCCGATGCACTCGCGCAGCTTGAGCGCGTGCATGCGCGACTGTGGCGCCCGAGCGTGCCGGCGCTCTGCGTGGGCTATGCGCTCTTCTCGTCGGGTGCGGCGCGGTTCCTCGGTGGCGGCGCGGCTGAAATGATCGCCGCGCTCCCGGTCGGGCTTGTCGTCGGCGCGGCCATCGGCTTCGCGCGCGGCAGGCGCGAGCGCGAGCTCTTGTCCGAGTTCGGAGGCGCGCTCATCGCGTCGGTGGTGGCTGCGATCGTCGTCGTCTTCGCCGCCCGGTTTGGACTGAACGCATCGCTTCCGGTGGTGTCGCTCGCAGGGCTCGTCGCGCTTCTACCGGGCCTCACGCTGGCAACCGCCGTGAGCGAGCTTTCGACGCGGAACCTCGCCTCCGGCAGCGCGCGGCTCGTCGGCGCTGTCACGACGCTCGTCGTGCTCGGTCTTGGCGTCGCCATCGGCGAGCGCCTCATTCCAGCGCTCGGACTTGTGCCGCCGGAGGCGCTGCGCCCAGTGCAGCCCGGCGGACATTCGCTCGACCTCGGCACGGCGCTCGCGATCGCGCTGATCGCGGCCGGCCTTGCCATTGCCCTGCATGCTCGGCCACGCCGCGCGCCGATCGTGCTTCTGTCGTGCGTTCTTGGCTGGAGCGCGGCGCAAGCGTCGCGCGCGGTCGTCGGGCCCGAGTTCGCGCCGTTCTTCGCAGCGATGTTCGTCGGCGTCGTCGGCAGCCTCTACGCGCGCTGGCGCCGCCGTCCCACGCTTGCGATCGTGCTTCCCGGCCTCGCGCTTCTCCTCCCCGGCAGCATCGGATTCCGCGGCGTGCAGGGCCTTCTCGCCAGCGACACCGTCGGTGGCATCAGCACAGCGGTCGGAGCGCTGTCGGCGGCTGCCGCGATCGCCGCAGGACTGCTTGTCGCAAACGCGCTCGTCCCGTCGCCGCGACACGTGTGAGTGCTGCGCCCGAGCTCAGGCGAAGATCTTGCGGACGATCTTGCCGTGCACGTCGGTCAGGCGATGGTCGCGGCCGCCGTAGTGGTATGTGAGCAACTCATGGTCGATGCCCATCAGGGCGAGGATCGTCGCGTGCAGATCGTGGACATCGCACTTGTCGACCGCTGCGTAGTAGCCGTAGTCGTCGGTTTCACCGTAGCTGAACCCAGGCTTCACGCCGCCGCCAGCCATGAACATGGTGAAGCCGTGCGGATTGTGATCGCGACCGTCGCCGCCCTGCGCTGTCGGCGTGCGGCCGAACTCGCCGCCCCAGAGGACAAGCGTGTCCTCGAGCAGGCCGTGGCTCTTGAGGTCGCGGATGAGACCCGCGATCGGCTTGTCGACCTCCGCGGCATTCGTCGCGTGGCCATTGCGGAGGTCGCCGTGCTGGTCCCACTTGTAGCTGTGCGTGCACTGGATGAAGCGCACGCCGGCCTGCGCGAATCGCCGCGCAAGCAGGCACTGACGCCCGAAGTTCTCCGTCTTCTTCTCGTCGATCCCGTAGAGGCTTTTCGTCGCCTCGCTCTCGCCCGCGAGATCCATCACGGCCGGAGCCGTGGCCTGCATGCGGTAGGCGAGCTCGAAGCTCGCGATGCGACCCTCGAGGAATGAATCGCGCGCGAGATCGGCGCCGATCCGCTCCATGTGGCGCGCATTCAACTCCTGCAGGAAATCGAGCTGCCGGCGCTGCACGTCGCGGGGGAGCCCCGCGGTCATGTGCTCGATTTCCGCCTGCGACGCCGGAATGCCGGCGTGGCCGATCGGCGTGCCATGCGTCCAAGCCGGCAGGAACGAACTCGAGAAGTTGTTCACGCCGCCGTGGCCAAGCGTCGGGCAGATGGTGATGAACGCCGGGAGATCGTCGTTCTCAGTGCCGAGTCCGTACGACACCCACGAGCCCATCGACGGCCGGATGAACGTGTCGGTGCCGGTGTGGATCTTGAGAAGCGCGCCGCCGTGCGCGGGGTTCGACCCATGCAGGCTCTTGATGAAGCAGAGGTCGTCGGCTACGCCGGCGACATGCGGGAAGAGGTCGCTCACCCACGCGCCCGACTGGCCGTACTGGCGGAACTTCCACGGGCTCGCAAGCAGGTTTCCCGTCTCCGCGAACTGGACGCGCGGCTTCGCGAAGGGCAGCGGCTTGCCGCTGTCGCGCGCGAGGAGCGGCTTGTAGTCGAACGTATCGACCTGCGAGGGCCCGCCATGCATGAAGAGGAAGATCACGCGCTTCGCGCGCGGGCGGAAGTGCGGCGCCGCCATGACGCCCTGGCTTGCGTTCGTCTGCCGCGCAAGTAGCCCCGCGAGCGCGATCGAGCCGAAGCCCGCGCAGAGTCCTGCGAGCGCCTCGCGGCGCGACATCGGATTGTGGCGGTGGTTGCACAGCATCGGACGGTCACTCCATGATCACGAATTCATTGGTCGAGAGCAGCGCATGGCAGAGACGGGCAAGCGCCGCGTCGCGCGCCATGCCCGAGCGCTCGAGGTCGGAGAGGAAGACGCGCGAATGCTCGCGCTCGCGTTCGTCCGGTTCACGCGAGAGCGTGGCGCGGAAAGCGCCGCGCACGCGCGCATCGAGATCGGGCAAGGTGCGCGCGAGTTCGGACGCGATGCGCTGTGCGGCGTCCTCGACGAACGGCGCGTTCATGAAGAAGAGCGACTGCGGCGCCACCACGGTACGCGATCGGCAGTCAATCGGCATGCTCGAGTCGGGGTAGTCGAATGCGCCGAACATGCCGAACATCGCGTTGCGGATCACCGGCAGGTAGACGGTGCGGCGGTTCGTGTCGTAGCGCGCCGCGTTGCCGGACTGGTCGTTCGTCACGTAGTCGTGGTCGCCGGTCGAGAGCAGCGATCCGCCCATCGAGCTGTCGAGCGCGCCGGACACCGCGAGCACGGAGTCACGGATGACCTCGACCTCGACCCGTCGGCGCGGGAAACGCGACAGGAGCCGGTTGTCTGGGTCGAAGGCCGGCAGTGGCTCCGCGACAGCGCTCGCCTGCCGGTAGGTCGCGCTCGTCATCAGCAGGCGATGGATTTCCTTGATGCTCCAGCCCTCGTGCGCGAAGCGTCGCGCGAGGTAATCGAGGAGTTCTGGATGGGTGGGCGCGCTTCCGAGCACGCCGAAGTTGCTTGGGGTGTCGACGAGTCCCGTGCCGAAGTGCCAGTTCCACACGCGGTTCACCATCACGCGCGCCGTCAGCGGGTTCTCCGGGTTCGCGATCCACCGCGCGAGCTCGAGGCGACCGCTTGCGTTGTCGGGGAAGGTGGGCCCCGGGATCACGCGCTCGAGCACGGCCGGCACCGCGCGGGCGATCTTGTCGCCCTTCGGCTGCGTGTGGTCGCCGCGATCGTGAAGCGGCGTCTCGTCGACCTTCGTCTCCTTCACGACGAGCGCGCGTGGAAGCTCCGCCGGCTTCGCCCGCTCGTGCGCGTCGCGCGCGGCCTGCGCCGCCGCAAATGCGGCGCGTCCGGGCGTCTCGGCGCGGGCGGCTCGCGCGCCCTCGACAACCAGCCGCTGCATCGCGTCGGGGCGTTCGTCGAGGAGCGCAGCGACAAGCCGCTCGCGCGCCTGTGCGCGGCGCTGTGCCTCGAGCGCCACGCGTGCGGACTCGCGCGCCGCATCGAGTTCGCGCGCGGTCGCGCGCCAGTCCTCCGCGCGCTGCACTTCCGCGGCGGTCGCCATCGGGCGCTGGGCCACGCGGCCGACGGTCGCGATGTTGTCGAAGGTGGTGACGCTTCGCAACACGCCCGAGAGCGCGAAGTAGTCTTCCTGCGACACCGGGTCGAACTTGTGGTCGTGGCAGCGCGCACACGCGATCGTCTGCCCGAGGAACGCCTTCGTCACCACGTCGATCTGCTCGTCGATCACGTCGACGCGTTCCTTCTCCTTGTCCGGCTCCGCGAGCATCTTCGGTCCGAGCGCGAGGAACCCGAGCGCCGCAATTCGCCCGCGCGTGCGCGCGTCGTCCTCGCTCGTCGGGTTCGGCGGCTCGGGCAAGAGGTCGCCCGCCAGCTGCTCCACGATGAACTGGTCGAACGAGAGATCGCGGTTGAAGGCGTCGATCACGTAGTCGCGGTAGCGGAATGCATTCGCGTAGGCGATGTTCTCGTCGACGCCGTTCGAGTCGGCGTAGCGCGCGACATCGAGCCAATGGCGGCCCCAGCGCTCGCCGTACATCGGCGAGGAAAGCAGGGCATCGATGCGCCGCTCGTAGGCGTCGGACGCGCGATCGCGCTCAAAGCGATCGAGCTCGTCCGCCGTCGGCGGCACGCCGACGAGCGCGAGGTACGCGCGTCGGAGAAGCGTGCGGCGGTCGGCCTCCGGCGCGGGCGCAAGGCCCTCCTCCTCGAGCCTGGCGAGGATGAATGCGTCGATCTCGTTGCGAACCCAGTCTGCCCGACGGACGCTGGGCGGCGTCGGGTTCCCGATCCGCTGGTACGACCAGTGGGCCGCAAACTCGGCCGTCTTTTCGGGGAGCGGGCGCGTGGGCCGAGGGGTCCAGGCGGGTTCCGGTGCGGACCCGCCGACCGCGGGCGAGGCGAGTGGCTCGGATGCGCCGTTGACCGGGACGCGGCGGTTCGCGCCGGAGGCCTCGTCGGTCCAGCCAAGGCGGGCGCCAAGAACGGCGGCCGTGCCGAGCACCACGCCGGCGGCGATGGCGGTCCGGCGGGGGGCGGCCCCGAGGGGCGGGGTCGGCGTGCGTGCATCGGCCACGGACGCAGTATCCCGCACGACCCGGCGCGAGCAAGAGGCGAGTCGCTGTTCACGGAGAAATCGCTCGATCGCAGTCGGTATCCGAAGCCGAGGGGCTTCGCGCGGGGATCGCGGGTCGATCGCGGTAACTTCCTCGCATGCCTTCGTTTGTAGGGCCGTTCGCGCTGCAGTTCCTGTTGGCCCCGATCGGTGTCCCCATCGTTCCGCCGAGCGGGGAAAGGGGCACGTGGGCCGGCGCCGCGTGCCGGTACCTGCCGGTCAGACGGGGCTTCGCCACCTGTTCGCGTTTGCGGACGGATCGTTCCTCGTGATGAGCGACCAGGCGCGGGCCATCTATCGCCACAGCGCGGCGGGAGTTCGCGCGGGGCTGTGATTGCTGGAGACGGGTTCGTTGCTGAACGGGGCACGCTCGATTCGCGTTTATCCGATCGACGCGCCGAGCGCGACTGCGACCGTGGTTGCGCCCCCGAGCGGGATCGATGCGAATGGCAATGTCATCCGCGACGATTGCGAGTCGACGCCCGCCGACATCAACGGCGATGGCGGCGTGGGCTCTGCGGACCTCGACGTCTTACTTGCGGCGTCTTGCATGCGGCGTGGGGGCGAGGCGAGGCGAGGCGAGGCGAGGCGAGGCGAGGCTGGGTGAGGCTACACTGGCGCCCATGTCCGACGGGAGCGCAACGCGCGGCTTGGAACTCGGCTTGGAACTCACGGGATGGAGCGTCGCCGCGTGCGCGCTTCTGATCGCGCCTTTCGCGCACATCTGGTGGGATCGGCCGATCGCGGAAGCGGCGCGCAGCCACGGCTTGCTCGAGTCGCAGGTGCTGCAATGGACGACGGAGCTCGGTGAAGGCGTCTGGTGGCTGGCGCCATCGGCGGTGCTGTTCGCGGTGGCTGCGATCCAGAAGCGCCACAACCTCGCGCGCTGGGCGTTCGCCCTGTTTGTGGCGGTGGCGGGAAGCGGACTGCTGACGATTCTCGCGAAGTTCCTGTCCGGAAAGACGCGCCCGAAGCGCTGGTTCGAGGCGCAGGACTTCGGCTTCTATCCGCTGACCTACGGCTATGACTACAACAGCCTGCCGAGCGGTCACGCGACGACGGCGGGGGCTGCGGCGATGGTGCTTGCGCTCGCGTTTCCGCGCGCGGCGCCGGTGATCCTGCCGCTCGGCGTCCTGCTGGCGACCACGCGCGTCGCGATCCAGGCGCACTATCTCAGCGACATCTGCGTGGGGCTTGCGATGGGCATCTCGTGCGCGATTCTCACCTTCGTCGTCTGGCGGCGATGGTGGCCGACCAGCGTGCCGCGTGCATGAGTGCATGCATGCTCGCAGTCGAAGTCTGCGGAACGGGTGATGTCAGCCGTTGACTCCCGCGCGCGTCGTTCAGCAGGCCCAGATTGACGGGTACTCGGCCTGCATGCCGCCGCTCAGATCCTCGCACCGCACTCGCCTGGCGCGAAGAGATGCACATGCGCCGCGTCGAATGAAACGCCCACGGCATCGGCTTCGCGGACATGGGCGGCATCGTCAGCGTTGACGCGTGCGAGCATTCGGCCCCACGCCGTGTCGAGCGCGATGTCGGTGCGATCGCCAAGGCGCTCGACGGCGGCCACCGTTGCGGCGATCGAGTGATCCGAGTTCGGCCGCACGAGCCTGAGGCGGTCCGGCCGCACGCCAAGCGCGCACGGGCGCGGCGCCATCAACCGGCCGACCGGCATGCGAACGCCGTTCGCCAGGAAGTCGCCGCCCTCGACGTGGCCGTCGACGATGTTCATCGGCGGCGTGCCGATGAAGCCCGCGACGAAGCGGTTCGCCGGCTTGTCGAAGCACTCCTGTGCGCTTGCGTTCTGTTGGATGCGCCCCTTGTGCATCACCACGAGGCGGTCGGCAAGCGTCATCGCCTCTTCCTGATCGTGCGTCACGTACACGATCGTCGCGCCAAGCCTGCGGTGCAGCATGCGAAGTTCGGTGCGCGTCTCGATGCGCAGGCGCGCGTCGAGGTTCGACAACGGCTCGTCGAAGAGAAAGACCTTCGGATCGCGCGCGATCGCGCGGCCGACCGCAACGCGCTGGCGCTGGCCGCCCGAAAGTTCGCGCGGATAGCGGTGGAGAAGCGTGTCGAGGCCGAGCGTCTTCGAGACTTCCGCCACGCGCGCCGCGATCTCCGCGCTTTCGGCCGCCCGCGCGCCACCCGCGCCCGAAAGCACGGCGACAAGCCCGCTCCGGTGCGTACGCCGCGTTTCGAGCCCGAACGCAATGTTCTCGGCGACCGTGAGATGCGGGTAGAGCGCGTAGTTCTGGAAGACGAACGCGATGTCGCGGTCCTTCGCGGGAAGGTCGTTGACGCGCGCACCGTCGATCTCGAGCACGCCCGCCGAGATCTCCTCGAGGCCCGCGATCATGCGCAAGGTCGTGCTCTTGCCGCAACCCGACGGGCCGACGAGCACGCAGAACTCGCCGTGCGCGATGGCGAGATCGACGCCCTCGACCGCGCGTACCTTCGCGCCGTTCGCGCCTTCGTAGACCTTGTCGACCTTGGTGAGCTTGACGGTTGCCATCGTGGTGTCCTCAGCCCTTCACGGCGCCGCGCGCAAGGCCCTCGACGAAGGTCTTCTGCGCTGCGATGAAGAGGATGATGCAAGGGATCATGGTGAGCACCGAGAGCGCCATCAGGAGATGGACGTCCTCGAGCCCGCCGTACTGGTTCTTGAAGCCGTTGAGCGCGACCGCCAGCGTCGCATTCTCGTCGGAGTGAAGATAGATGAGCGGCGCGAGGAAGTCGTTCCAGGTGCCGATGAAGGTGAACACCGCGCAGATCGCCGTGACGGGACGGCAGAGCGGCAGCATGATCTTCCACCAGATCGCAAGGTGCCCGAGTCCGTCGACGCGCGCGGCCTCGACGAGCGACTCGGGAATCTGCGCGATGAACTGGCGGTACATGAAGATGAAGAACGCGTTGCCGAAGAACGCGGGCACCACGAGCGGAAGGATCGAGTCGATCCAGCCGAACTGCCGGAACAAGAGGAAAAGCGGGATCATCGTCACCTGGCCTGGCAGCATCATGGTGCCGAGCATGACGAGGAAGAGCAGGTTGCTGCCGCGGAAGCGCAGGCGCGCGAACGCGTAGCCGACGAGGCTCGATGAAAGCACAGTGCCTATGACGACGAGCACCGTCACCACGATCGAGTTCGCAAGCGCGTCGGTGAAGCCCCACCATGGGGTGCTGCCGGTCTCGCGGATCGCGTCGATGTAGTTGCCGGGCTGCGGGCTCGGCGGCAAAAGCGCGATGCCGGCGCTGCCGGTGACCGCGGCCTCGGCGCGCGCGGGCGTCTCGAGACTCACGACCGCCATCCACCACAACGGGAAGATGAACGCCGCCGTGCCCATGATGAGCACGAACCAGAGGATGGCTGTGGCGAGCGGAGAACGCTTCATTTGCGCAGACTTTCGTAGTAGACGACGCGCGCGCTCGTCCTGAGGATGATGCCCGTCAGCACAAGCACGATGAGCAGGAGAATCCACGCCATCGCGCTCGCGTAGCCCATGTCGTAGAGCTCGAACGCTTTGTTGTAGAGATAGAGCACGTAGAAGCGCGTGAGGTCGCCGGGTTCGCCTCCGGTCATCACGAACGCCTGCGTGAACACCTGGAACGAGCCGATCACCGCCATGATGAGGTTGAAGAGGATGACGGGCGACAGCATCGGCAGCGTGACGCGGAAGAAGCGGCGCACGGGGCCCGCGCCGTCGATCTCGGCTGCCTCGTAGAGCTCGCGCGGGATCTGCTGGAGCCCGGCGAGGTACACCATCATCGAGCCACCGACGAGCCAGAAGCTCATGATCGCAAACGCGGGCGCGCCGAGGATCGCCGCATCCTTCCCGAACCACTCGGGGCCTGGGATGCCCACGGCCTCGAGAACGGCGTTGAGGAGGCCGCCTTCGGAATCGAAGATCCAGCGCCAGAGGATGGCGACACCAACACCCGCGAGCACGCTTGGCAGGTACCACGCGGCGCGGAAGAAGGCGATGCCACGCACCTTCTGCATCATCACGACGGCCGCGAGGAGTGCGAGGAACTGGCCGATCGGCACCGCGATCAGCGCGTAGTAGACCGTCACCTTGAAGGACGTATGGAAGCGCGTGTCGCGCGCGACGAGCTGCGCGTAGTTGTCGGCGCCGACCCAGTCGGCGCTCGCGAGCGGGCCGATGCCCTTCCAGTTCGTCATCGAGAGGACGAGCGAGAGGAGGATCGGGAACGCCATGAACAGCAGGAATCCGAGCACCCACGGCGAGACAAGCAGGAATCCCGCGCGTTCCTCGCGTCGCGCGTTCATGCCGCTCGGCGCGCGCAGGAGGAAGTAGGCGAATGTCGCCGCACATGCGCCGAGAAGCGCGAGGCCTGCGAGCGTCCACGTGTTCCACGCGACAGGCGGCGGGCTTGCGCCGCCCGGCACGAACTCGACATGCGTCTTCCACTTCTCGTCGAACTCGTCGATCGCCTGCGCGACGGTGAGATCGCCGGTCTTCAGCCCACGGTCCATCGTCGAGCCGAAGATCTGCTCGAAGGTCGGATCGGCGGGCCACGCGATGACGCTCGCCTCGGGAATCGCGTCGAGATAGCCCTGGTTGTTCACGGGCGGCAGCGCTGCGTCGAGGAACGCCGGGCTCTCGGCGACGGCCTTCATGGTCGGAATCGCAAGCCCAAGCCTCGCGTTCGCGGCTTGGCTCTCGGCGTTCGTCAGCCACTTGATGAGTTTCCAGGCTTCCTCGGGGTGCGGCGTGTCGCGCGCCATCGACCAGCTGACGGTGAGCACGCAGTTCGCCTCGGCGCTTCCGCGCGGAAGCGGCGCGAAGTCCCATTCGAAGCCGCCATCCCCCGGAGCGGGAATGCTGCGGTAGCTCGGCACCACCCAGCGGCCGAAGGGGCCCGCCATCCCGACGTTGCCGCCAAGAAAGACGCTTGCGCCGGTTGCGATCTTGCTCTTGCCGCTCGTCAGCGTGCCTTCCTCGCCGTGCCGCCATGCGCGGAGCGTCTCAAGCGCGCGGATCGCGCTTGGTTCCTCGATGCGAATCTTCTCGAGTGCATCGTCGATCGCCTCGGCGCCTTCGGTGCGCAGATAGGTGCGCACCATCACTGGCCACGTGACGAACTCGCTGCCCGTGATCGGCTCGCCGTCCTTCGCCGTGAGCTTCGCAAGCGCACGCGCCTTCGCGATGTAGTCGTCCCAGGTCCAGTCGCTGGTGGGGAACGGGATGCCCGCGGCGCGGAAGAGATCCTTGTTGTAGTAGAAGCCGACGGTGGTGAAGTCCTTGGGAATGCCGTAGAGCGTTCCGCGGCCCACACGCTCGCCGTCGAAGCGGAACGCTTCCACCGTCTGGGGATAGAACGCGCCGAGATCGAGCGCATTGGCGTCGCCCGCCGCGCGTGCAGCGTCCTCGCGCGCCACGAAGTCGTCGATCGGACGCAGGAGGTCGAGGCTTGCGAAGTTCGCGATGCGCTCGTAGCCGACGTAGAAGACGTCGGGCGGCTCGCCCGCGGCCATCATGGTCTGGAGCTTTGTGTAGAAGCTGCCAGCGTCGCCCGGATTGAGGCGCTTGACGCGCACGCCGGGGTTTGCGGCCTCGAAGGCGCGCAGCGAATCCTCGACGATCTTGTCTTCTTCCTGCCCGCCCTCGCCCGACCAGTGCATGACGGTGAGAACGATCTCGCCGGCCTCGGCGTTGGCGCGTGCGACGGTTCGGTAGGCGACGCGTGCGAAGGCCGCGAACACAAGCGCCGCTGCGATCGCAAGAAGCATCGTGCGGACGGCGAATCCGAAGGTCCATGGCGTGCCGGCGCGGTCGTCGGGCATGGGGGGCGAGTATAAATGAAGCATGAAGCGAACCGTGCTGTGTTTCTTCTGTGCGAGCGCGTTTCTCACGCTGTCTGCGGTCGGCGCGTCGGCTTCGGTCGCTCCGCAGGACGCGCCCGCGCTTCCTGCGTCGATCGAGGTCGAGGCCGCAGCCCCGGGGCGGGCGAAGGTGACCTTTGCGCATCGGCCCGAACGCGCGGAATCCGCTGTCTTTCTCGCGGGCGAGTTCAACGGCTGGAACCCGACCCGCACGCCGATGGAGCGGATGGGCGACGGCTTCTTCCGCGTCTCGATTGAGCTTGAGGACGGGCGCTACCCGTACAAGTTCGTCGTCGACGGCGCATGGATCGCGGACCCTGCGAATCCGACGCGCGAGCCTGACGGCCACCAGGGCTTCAACTCGGTGCTGGTGCTTGGGCGCGCCGCGAGCGACATGCCGACCGAACAGCGCGTGGTGGACGGATTCACGACGCCCGACTGGGCGCGCGACGCGATCTGGTACCAGATCATGCTCGACCGCTTCGCGAACGGCGACACGATGAACGACCCGCCGAACACGCGGCCGTGGACGAGCGCGTGGCGCGCGACCAGCCCTTGGGAGATCGAAGGCGGGCAGACCTTCTGGGAGTGGGCGGTGTTCAGCCGCCACTATGGCGGTGACCTCGAGGGGCTGCGGGCGCGCATTCCGTACCTCAAGGCGCTTGGCGTCAACGCGATCTACCTGAACCCCGTGTTCGAGGCCTCGACCCATCACAAGTATGACGCCACGACCTTCGTGCACATCGACGACAACTTCGGCACGAAGGGCGATGCGCAGATGTCGAGCGCGAACGAGGACCTCCGCGATCCGTCGACTTGGGGATTCAACCAGAGCGACCGGCTGTTTCTCGAGGTCGTCCGCGAGTTGAAGGCGAACGGATTTCGCGTGATCGTCGACGGCGTGTTCAACCATGTGGGCGACACGCACGTGGCATTCGTCGATGTGCGCGCGCGCGGCAAGGAGTCGCCGTACGCCGAATGGTTCGAGATCGAGAGCTTCGAGCCGTTCAAGTACCGCGGCTGGGCGGGTTTCGGGCAACTGCCTGAGTTTGCGAAGACGGCGACAGGGTTCAGGAGCGACGCGGTGCGCGACCATGTGTTCGCGGTCACGCGGCGTTGGATGGACCCGAACGGCGACGGCGACCCGTCGGACGGCATCGATGGATGGCGGCTCGACGTGGCGAACGAGGTGCCGATCGAGTTCTGGCGCGAGTGGCGCGGGGTGGTGAAGGGCGTGAATCCCGATGCGTACATCGTGGGCGAGATCTGGAAGCGCGCGGACCGCTGGCTCGATGGACGCGCGTTCGACGCGGTGATGAACTACCAGTTCGCGATGCCGGTCGTCCAATGGGTGTCGGGCGAGATCAAGCCGAGCGAGCTCGACCGAAGGCTGCAGGCGGTGCGCCTTGCGTATCCCGAGCAGGCGACCGGCGTGATGCAGAACCTGCTTGCGGGGCACGACACCGACCGGCTCGTGTCGATGATCGCGAACCCGGGGCGCGGCTACGACCGCGCGAACAGCGAGCGACCGGGTTCGGCGTACAACGGCGCGAAGCCGACCGACGAGGCGTATCGCCGCGCGCTGCTCGCTGTGGCCGTGCAGATGACCTATGTGGGCGCGCCCATGATCTGGTACGGCGACGAGGTCGGGATGTGGGGGAGCGACGACCCGTTCTGCCGGAAGCCGATGCTTTGGGCCGATCTACCGCCGAACGACGACCCCGAGGAACGCATCCGCGCCGGACACCTCGACGCGTATCGCGCGCTCATCGCGCTGCGGCGCGAGAGCGAAGTGCTGCGGCGCGGCGCGTTCAAGACGCTCGTCGCCGACGACGCGCGGAACCTGTGGATCTTCGAGCGTGCGCTTGGCAACGAGCGCGTGATCGTGGCGCTGAATGGTTCGACTGAGGCGCAGGCGATGCCTGATGTCGGTCCGCGCGACGAGACGCTGTTCGTGTCGGACAGTGGCGAGGGAGCAGAGGCGAGCACGGTCCCCGCGCTCGGCGCACGAGTGCTGCGCGTGCGCTGAAGCGCGACTTCTTCACGGCGCTTTCGGCCGAGTTTGCTCAATCCCCCGGCTTCGCGACGAGGTCGGGCCGAAACTCGCGGCCGTGCGTTCCGTAAGCGATGCGCGCAGTGCCGCGCCCTCTGCGAGGAGCGCTGAGTCGGCAGAGCGCTCGAGGGCCAGCAGCAGCGTGATCTCGCCCTCGAACGCCTCGCTCGAGGTCGCGCCGAAGCGTTCGATCAGCAGCGCGCTATCGCTTCTGCAGGTGGCGATGTCCGTGAAGACCTTCCACGCGTCGCGTCCGTATCGATCACCCATCAGGCGCTGGGTCGCGATCGCACGGAAGAGCGACGCTGACTCGGGTCGCCCCGAGACCTCGGTGGCACGGTCCGCATTGGCGCGCAGACGAGCCGCAGCCGAAGTCTGTTCCGCGCTCTCGAAGACAAGGTGGGTCAGGGTGCCCACGGCCGTCTGAAGTCGGTTGATCGAGTTCTTCGGATTCGAGAACCACGCGTCGATGGCTTGTTCGGCGGCCATGAGCGCACGCTCGCGATCACCTTCGCCCCCGCGCTGGATGTAGGCCCCTCCGATCTGGCGCAGGGCGTTCTGTCGATGCGCCGCGAACGGGTCGCCGAGATCGCTTGCGCGCGGCGCGCTGACTTCGATCACGCGCTCGAGCAGCGAAATCCCCTCGTCGACGCGACGCGAGCTCCGCAACGCGTTCGCCCGATTGATCGCGGCGTGGAGGGTGCGGGGATGCCTCTCGCCAAGCTCGCGCAGGCGAATCGCGTAGGACTCGTCGAGGAACGCGAGCCCCTCGGCAGGCTTGCCCGACTGGGCGAGGAGATACCCCGCGTTGTGCAGAAGCCGCGTCCAGTCGCGCGACGGGAGTCCGAGGTCACGGGCCGTTTCGGCCGCGCGGCGCGCGGTCGCCGCAGCCTCCTGCAGGTTGCCCGCGGTCTCGAGCGCCACGGCTCGGGTCGAGAGTGCGTTGACGACTTCCCGCGCAGAGCCCGAGGTCTCGGCGAGTCGCACGGCCTCGTCCGCGGCCGCGAGGGACTCGGGCCCGCGTTCGAAGATCGCGGCGGTCGATGCGAGGAGGCTGTACGCGCGGATTCGGAGGGAGAGTGCGCTCGCTCGCGAGTCATCGACGGCGCCGCCCGACGCGACGAACGCCTCGGCGGGCAGGCGGTCGAGCGCTGCGAGGGCTGCCACCGCCCACGCGTACGCGTCGTCGCGACGGCTCGCGAACTGGCCTGCGCCACCCATCTCGATCAGGATCTGCGCCTCCTTGATCGGCGAGTTGGACGGCGCCACCAGCTCGAGCAGCCGCTCGTACTGGCGCAGCGCGCCGTTGTAGTCGCCGATCTCGAAGAGCGCCTGCGCGAGCGTCTCGCGGAGATCGCGCTCCACCTCGGGCTGCGTCGGGCGCGATTCGATCGACTCAACCGCGAACTTCACGATCTCGGCGGCCGTCGTCGGTGTTCCCGCGGCGTCGCGCTCGCGCAGGTTCGCGAGGAGATCGCGGAAGTACTCGTTCATCCGCTCGGCGCTCACCCGCGCGGCGACTGCTTCGTCGGCACGGGCCTTCTCGGCGTCGCGCGCGCGCGAGGCGTCGATCGCGAAGACGACCGCCGCCACGGCGCCGATAAGGACTGCGAGAACCGCGACGAGAACCGCGACCGCCGCCGTCCGGTGCCTCCGCACGAGCGTGCGCGCGACATAGACCGCTCCCGGCGGATGCGCTTCGACGGGCTCGCCCGCGAGAAACCGCTCGAGGTCGTCGGCCAGCTCCGACGCGTTCGCGTAGCGCCGCGCGGGGTCCTTGTCGAGCGCGCGCAAGACGACCAACGCGAGTTCGTTCGGCACGCGGCGCCGATCGTGGGCGCTGAACGCAGGAACGGTGTAGCGGATCGCCTCGAACAGCGTGCCGATCGGAAGCTCGGGGTCGAACGCGGCGCGGCCCGTCAGCGCGCGGAAGGCGAGAAGCCCGAGCGCGTGGACATCGGTGCGCGCGTCGACGCCCTCGGGCCGTCCGTCGATCTGCTCGGGCGCGCACCACGAAGGTGTCCCTGCGAAGCCCTGCGTGCGCGTGGCGTCGATGGAGCCAATCTCCTTCGCGAGGCCGAAGTCGAGCACCTTCGGGGTGTCGCCCGCGCCCACGAGCACATTCGTCGGCTTGATGTCGCGGTGCACGATGCCGATCGCATGCGCGACGGCCACCGCGCGCGCGGTGTCGACGAGCGCCCGCGTCACCGCGCGCACCGCGTCGCCAGGCTCGCGCGCGGCCCACGCGGTGTCAGCCCAACGGCCGAAGGGCTGCCCGTCGATCCATTCCATGACGAGCAGCCGCGCACCATCGCTCTCGGGCGCGGACAGAAGTGAGACGATGTTCGGATGCGCAAGCGCCGCAAGCACAGCCGTCTCGCGTGCGAAGCGCGTGTCTTCGATTGGGATCGCGCAGGTCGACGCGCCGTTGGCGCCCGTCGCCGTTGCGCCCGCCGACACGCCCACCGACATGCTCACCGAGCTGGCACCAGCGGGCCCGAGCCCCTCTTCGCTTCGCGTCAGCCGCTTGATCGCGACACGCCGGCCGGTGCGGGGCTCGATCGCCTCGTACACCGTTCCCTGAGCGCCGCGCGCCACCATGCGCACAAGCCTGTATCCGGCCACTTCCCCGACAAGCGCCGGGGCCTCCGAGCTCGCGGCGCGGTCCATCCAGGCGTCAGAATCAAATGCCGCGAGCGCCGTCCGCTCGAGGTCGTCGACCGCGCGGAGCGCATCGACGCCTATTCCTCGTCCGCGATCTGCTGCTCGACGAGCGCCTTCATCTTGTCGCGGATCCGCTGCTTCACCTTGTGGACCGCCTGCGCCGTGGTCTTGCAGTCCGCCGCGATCGAATCGACCGGCTCGCCCCGCATCAGGCGTTCGAACATCGCCACGCTCTCCGGCGCGAAGGTGCGGCGGATCTCCGCCATCGCGATCCTGAAGTGGTGGTTGATCCATTCTTCCTCGAATGCCCGTTCAGCTGGGTCGACTTCTAAGTCACGACCGGCGTCGCCCCCTGAAACGACGCCTTCGCCTCTGAGTAGGGCCGCCGAGGCCCCCGTTGGACGGGCGTCTTGCGAACGAACGCGAGAAATCTCATTTCGGACCACGCGGAAGAGATAGCTGCGGAAGCGCCCCTTCTCGGGATCGAGCCGGAAGTTGGGCATGGTGCGAAGAAGGCCCGCAAACACGACCTGCGCCACATCTTCCGCATCGGTCGGCTGCAACCCCTGGCGCATGGCAAAGCGCACCACGAGCCCGCGGTAGCGCGACTCGAACCGCTGCCAGGCCCGCTCGTCCTTCGGGTCCTGAAGTCTCGCGATGAGCGTGAGTTGGGTCGACGGGACGGACATGCGACGCATCGAATGTACCCCGCGAACGGGAGGGCCTGAACTGCGAATTGGGCGAATTCCGAGGTTCGGGCGTCCAACGGCGCTGCGGATGGCACCGCGAGGGGGATGCCGGTGGCCGACCCCGGTGCCTGGCGCGTGCCGGGAGGTGCCCGGCCCCGGTGCCTGGCGCGTGCCGTGCACCGCTCGCCATAGGTTCTGTCTGACGGATCCCCGGCCGTCGATCCACGCGGCATCCCGGCTGGCCGCGTCGGCTTCGACTCGCTGTATCGCGTGGTTGGATCATCGGGGATACAACTTCGTCTCGCCTCCTTGCCAGCCGGGCGCCGGGCGGATCTTTGGGCTTCGGTGATCCGTCAGACAGAACCTAGACTGCGACGGAGGTGCGACGCGACATGGCGGCAGGCGGAATCGACATCATCGGCGACATCCACGGGATGCACACGCGCCTCGTGGCGATGCTCGATGCGCTTGGCTATCGGCGCGTGGCGGGTCGCTGGACGCACGCCGAAAGCCGAAAGATCGTCTTCGTGGGCGACTATGTCGACCGCGGCGCGCGCGTGGCCGAAGTGGTCGAACTCGTGCGCGAGCTGTGCGAACACCGCGTCGCCCTCGCGCTGGCGGGGAACCACGACACGAACGCGATCGCGTTCGCCACCCGCGCCCACGACCGCGCGTTCGACGCGGCTGCGGCATGGCGGCAGGCGATGGCACGCCTCGCTGCGGGCCCCGACGCGCCGCCCGCGCCCAACGCGTGGCTCCGCCCGCACGACGCGAAGAACCTGAAGCAGCATCAGGACACCGTGCGCGGCTTCGCCGACGCGCACGGCTACGACGCGTGCGTGCGTCACTTCATGACGCTCCCGCTCTACCTCGAGCTGCCGGGCCTGCGCGCGGTGCACGCAGCGTGGATTCCGCCCGCGATCCGCGCGCTCGACGCGTGGGCGGCCGCGAAGGGCGTCACGGCGGGAATCCGCGCGAACTCGATCGACGAGGCGATCGAGATCCAGCAGGCTCGCGCTGCGCCAGACGAGCGCCACTGGGGCGAACTCCTCGATCTCGGCGCACGGCAGCAGGCATTGGACTTTGCGCCCGACGAGTCCGTCGCGATCGCGCTCGAGCGCATCGTGAAGGGCGTCGAGATGCGGCTTCCAGGCGATGTGCGCCTCGCCGACGGCGGTGGTCACGCGCGCGGCGAGATGCGCATCCGCTGGTTCGACGCGGCGGCGGGGCGCACCTACCACGAACACGCGCTCACGAAGGCCGCAGACGCCGCGAAGTTGCGCGCGCTCCTTGGCGACCGCCGCATCGACGTGCGCGAGCACCCCGCAGAGCTCCCGCTGCTTGAAACGCTCGTCCCGTATCACCCGCACGACGCCTATCCCGCCGACGAGCGCTGCGTCTTTTTCGGGCACTACGCGCTCTTCGACGCCGCCGACCGCGCGTTCGGCAAGATCCTGCGCGCGAATGTCGCGTGCGTCGACCACGGCGGGGGGTACTGGGACGGCTCGCTCTCAGCCTACCGCTGGAGCGGCGAGCGCGAGCTGCGGCTCGAGAACTTCGTGACGGCCGACGCGAAGCCCGACTGAGCGGGTGCGTCCGACGCCCACGGCGTGCGCGCGAGCGCCGTCCACGCAATGTCATCCGAATGCGCGTCTCTCCGCGTCCGCATACGCCCTTTCGGGCGCGGGGAGCGCGAGAACGGGCCGATCTGCTCGAAAGTCGTAGTTCGCGCGTCCAACGGCTCCCTCGGCGGCCCTACCCAGGGTGACCGGAGGACTCCATATGACCACCAACACACCGATGCTTCTCTCCCCGATGCTTTCCTTTGTCACCCGATTTCCGTTCGCTCGCGGCGCTCGCGGTTTCGCCGCCAAGCTCCGGGCCCCCAACGTCCCGCACATCGGCGGCGCTGCCTTCGCCGCGGCCGCGCTTCTTCTCACGCCCGTCGGAACCGCGTACGCCCAGACGGCCTGCGATGCCGACACGAACGGCGACGGCATCGTCGACTCCGCCGACCTCGGCACGCTGCTCTCCGAGTGGGGGCCGTGCACAGGCTGTGCAGCGGACCTCGATGACGACGGGCAGGTGGACTCCGCTGATCTCGGCGCGCTGCTTTCGCTCTGGGGCTCGCCGTGCGAACAGCTCGAGTGGGCGACGATCCTGGAGTTCGACCCGGATCCAGCGGTCGTGACGGATGGCGCCCTTCGCAAGGCGATGGCCGCGACGGGCCTGCCGTGGCGCGTGGTCGACACCGCGACGCAGATCGAGATGCTGCTCGTCCCGCCGGGCACCTTCAACATGGGTTGCTCGGCGTCGAGCTCGTTTGGCTGTGGCTCCGACGAGAACCCCGTCCATGCCGTGACGCTGACGAACGCGTTCTACATCGGCCGCTACGAGGTCACGCAGGCGCAGTGGACCGCCGCGATGGGGTCGAATCCATCTTGGTACCAAGCCGCGAGCACGGAGGTTCCGGCAGCCCAGGTCCCGAACCGGCCCGTCGAGCTTGTGTCGTGGTTCCGCATCCAGTCATTCCTCGCGGCGACGGACATGCGCTTCCCGACCGAGGCCGAGTGGGAGTTCGCGTACCGCGCCGGCACCACGACCGCGTTCCACTCCATGCCGGGTTTCCCAAGCGGAACGGATGACGAGGCGCAGGTTGGCCCCATCGGGTGGTTCAACTCGAATTCCCCGAACCAGACCCGCCCCGTCGGCCAGAAGGCCGCGAATGCGCTCGGTCTCCACGACATGTCGGGAAATGTGTTGGAACTCGTGTACGACTGGAGGGATTTGAACTACTACGCGTCGAGCCCATCGACGAACCCTCTGGGGCCGTTGTCCGGAGCATTCCGGGCCGCGCGAGGTGGTTCGTATTTCTCGGCCTCTGGCGGGGCGCGCGCTTCCGGCCGTACTGGCGTCGCCCCCCGCTCCGCATTCATCAACGTCGGATTCCGTGTTGCGCGCTCGGTGGCAAGTTCGGCTCCGTCCATTGCGTCCGTCTCGCCGAGTTCGGGCCCTTCGGTCGGCGGAACCTTGATCACGATCACGGGCACCAACCTGAATGAGAACATGACCGTGAGTGTCGGCGATGCTGTCGCCACAAGCCTGAGCTTCGTCAGCCCGACGACCGTCGTGGCGGTCACGCCGGCAGGCGCCGTGGGCACGGCGAAGGACATCGTCGTGTCGACCGCGGCTGGCGCCTCGGCGCTTCCAGCAAGCTTTACCCACCTCGAGACGACCGTGCCCGGTGTCACCGTGCTCGCGGCAGCGCCCGATCCCTCCGTGGTCACCTCCGCAAGCCGTCGCGCTGCCATCGTCAACACGGGTCTCCCATGGCGCGTGCGCGACAACGCCACGCAGATCGAGATGCTGCTCGTACCGTCGGGCAGCTTCACCATGGGCTGCTCGCCATCGAACCTGTCAGGATGCTCGAGCGACGAGGTTCCCGTCCGCACCGTGACGCTGACGGATCCGTACTACCTCGGACGCTACGAGGTCACCCAGGCGCAGTGGGTCGCGCGGATGGGGTCGAATCCATCAGGGTTCCAGAGCGCGTCCGCACAGGTGCCGGCTGCGCAGGTTCCGAATCGGCCAGTGGAGGGTGTCACCTGGAACCAGACCCAGAACTTCCTGACACCAGCAGGCCTTCGGCTACCGACCGAGGCCGAATGGGAGCGGGCGTATAGGGCCGGCACGACCACCGCGTACCACGCGATGCCGGGTTTCACCAACGGCACCAACGACGAGGCACAGGTCGGAAACATCGGGTGGTTCAGCGGGAACGCGGTGAACCAGACGCGCCCCGTCGGCCAGAAGGCTGCCAACGGGTTCGGCTTCCATGACATGGCGGGCAATGTGGTCGAGTGGGTGCGTGATTGGTTTGTGGGCGACTACTACAGTTGGGGTCCTTCGTCGAATCCCGAGCAGACGATCGTGGCCACGGAACGCGGCGTCCGAGGAGGCGACTACGCGAGGGCCGCCTGGAGTCTTCGCTCCTCGAAACGATTCTTCGGCCTGCCCGGCACGATCTACAGCGACGCGGGCTTCCGCGCGGCGCGTTCCGCCGCGTTGGCTGCCGTCAGCTCCATCGCGCCCGGCCAAGGGTCGACCGCCGGTGGCACGCTGATCACGCTGTCGGGAAGGAACTTCTCGACAGCGACGGCGGTGGCGATCGGCGGCGCCCCAGCCACCAACGTCACCGTGCTGAGCGACACGCTCATGCGCGTCACGACGCCTGCGGGCACCGTCGGACCTGCCTCGGTCACGGTGACGAACAGCCTCGGAAACTCGACGACGCTCGGCGTCTTCACCTACACGGCCTCACCGACCTGGTACGAGGTGCTCGAACAGAACCCCGACCCCGCGGTCGTGACCAATGAATCGATGCGCAATGCCATCATCGCGACCGGCCTCCCGTGGCGCGTGCGCGACAGGGGGACCCTGATCGAGATGCTGCTGGTCCCGCCGGGGAGCTTCGACATGGGGTGCTCGCTGCCCGATGGATTCACCGTCTGCGAAGCCAGGGAACTGCCCATTCATACGGTGGAGCTGACCAGCGCGTTCTACATGGGCCGCTACGAAGTGACGCAGGCGCAGTGGATGCTGTGGATGGTCTCGAATCCATCCAACTTCTCGAAGGGCAGTCCCGAAGTGCCGTGGTCACAGGTTCCGAACCGCCCGGTCGATTCGACCTCGTGGAACATGATCCAGCCATTTCTCACCCTGACGGGGCTGCGGTTGCCGACCGAGGCGGAATGGGAGTACGCCTATCGCGCAGGAACGACGACAGCGTTCCACTCGATGCCTGGCTTCCCGAATGGGACAAATGATTCGGCTCAATTGGGGACGATCTCGTGGTTCAGCGGCAACGCAGTGAACCAGACGCGCCCTGTCGGCCAGAAGGCGGCGAACGCGCTCGGACTGCACGACATGGCAGGAAATGTCACGGAGTGGGTGAACGATTGGTACTCGGACACCTACTACGCGTCGAGCCCGCCGACCAATCCGCCTGGACCCGCGACCGGTGACGTGCGCGTGGTCCGAGGGGGGCGATACAGCCAGGCGCTCGGCTCGCACGTGTCCTCGAAGCGAGACTGGGATTGGCCCTACGAGATGGGGTTCAGAACCGGCTTCCGCGTCGCGCGCACGCCCTGATCGAACTCGCTTCGTTTGGTCCGCACACGGCACCTCCTCCGAGGTGCCGTGTGCCTTTTTCGAAGCGAAGGCTGTATCGCGCCGCGCCCGCGAGGCCACGCCATCCGCACGCATCCCTTTGCGCCCCGTGCGGTGCGACGG
>Ga0315904_10003460_pt1 | contig 23183 bp, 31 predicted proteins | sample LakEriMetagenome_6_FD_203529 | JGI IMG/M metagenome (GOLD analysis project Ga0315904, IMG submission 203529) | Freshwater fungal communities from buoy surface, Lake Erie, Ohio, United States - Buoy 12 MA120 | ecosystem: Environmental > Aquatic > Freshwater > Lake | place: USA: Lake Erie, Ohio... | reverse complement strand
CTTTCTGAGGATCAAAGAATGGCGCGGCATTGCCACGCGATACGCAAAGCGCGTCTCATCCTACTTGGCAGCCGTGCAGTTACGATGCGCGATCATCTGGGCATCAATCTCGTGACGACACGCTCTAGTCTGGCCGGGGATTGGGTTTTATAGGCAGTATAGGCGGCAATACGCCACTTATAAAGGCACCATTAATAATCTACAAATGATCAACAGCAAAAAGAAGGCCCGCTGCTGCTGGATCCGTCAACTCAATAAGTGGCGCTCCTGATGCAGGGCGGTTATGCCAGTGATAGCATCTCCAAGCTCCTCATCAGCGATACGCCGCTACGTTCGGAGTCGGTTAGCTCGATTTCGATGATTCTCTGGTAAAACGTTGATAGGTTAGCATGGCTTTCCGCGCGTTTCAGCATTGCTGGCGGGAAAGCAAATCCGTTGACAGGGCCTGTGGGGTTTGCGGCAGCCCAGGAATTTCTTCGGTGGACTGCACGCCTATCATTTCAAGCCGCCTGGCGCAGCAGCGCGACGAGCACGCCCTGGATGACCAGTTCGCGGGCGGGGATGAGATCCGGAAAGTCCGGGTTTTCCGCTCGCAGGAAGGGTTTTCCTTTTTCCACGACATAGCGTTTCAGCGTGGTCTCGCCGTCGATGAGGGCTGCGACGATGTCGCCTTTGCGCGGTTCGCGGAATTCGAGGATCACCGTGTCGCCGTTGCAAATGTGGGCGTCTATCATCGAATCGCCGCGCACTTTGAGCGCGAAGGTTCGCGCATTGCGGTGGATGCCGAGAGCCGTGATGTCCACCGAGACGCTGCCCTGGCGGTCCGGTTCGGCGTCCTGGGACATCCCGGCGGCGATGCTGCCAAAGATGGGAATGTCGGCAATTTCCCCGCGGTCGAGGTCACCGGGGAAAACGACGGCGCGCGCCTTGCCCGGCAGCCGTTGGATGACTCCCTTGCGCTCTAGCGCGCGCAGGTGGCTCATCGCCGCGGTCTGGCTGGCGAATTTGAAATAGTGCTGAAGCTCGCGGGTGGATGGCATGATGCCGGTGGTCCGTTGGGCCATCCGCAGATACTCGACGATTTCACGCTGGCGTTTGGTGAGTTGGATTTGCATGGTTTTGAACAGTGTTCGCAGGAACAAAAAACGATCCGGCGTCCTGCGGCAAGCAGTATTTTTCGCTGGCATCATCGCGAACGACTTCTTGCCGTCCGCGGATTCGCTGCCTAGGGTGCGGACGAAACCATTGCCATGAAAGCCACCACCTTCCTTACCCTGTTCGTATTGATCACGCCGCTGGCCGCCCAGAAGGAAGCCGCCCCGCCAGCCGCGCCAGGCGAAGTGAAAAATCAGGAACTGCTGCCCAACCAGCAGGCGTTCCTCAACCTGCCGGAAGAACGCCGCAAGGAATTCATCAAGCACCTCGAAGAGGCCAACCGCGTGTTCCAGCAGAAGCGGATCTTCGAAACCATGGAGGAGGTTGACAAGGCCGCCGCGATTTTCGCCGACAGCCCGGAACTCCACAACCTGCGCGGAAGTTGTTACACGGAAATGCGCTCCTTCGACAAGGCGCTCGCCGAGTTCAAGAAGGCCGCCGAGTTTTCCAAGGATAATCCGAGCATCAACTTCAACATCGGCGAGATCTACTTCGTCACCAAGGAGTGGCAGAAGGCACATGACATGTTCGAGAGTGTGATGAAACAACTGCCGCCGGATAACACGGCGCTCGGCCGTTTGGTGGAATTCAAGATCCTGCTCACCAAGAAAAAACTCGGTCTCAAGAACGATGTCACCATTCTCGCGGAGAAATACGACTTCCTCGACGATTCCCCCTACTATTACTACGCGCAGGCCGCGCTTGCATATGATGACAAGAACCTCGTCAAGGCCGAGGAATGGCTCGCGATGGCAGGCCGCATCTTCCGCGATCCCAACATTCTCGCTCCGTGGCAGGACACGCTTGTGGAATATGGATATATCAAGAGCTTCTACGGCGAGGAAGCCGCGACGGAAGAGTGAGGCGGGTTTGCTTCCTGTTTGACTGATTCATCGCTTGAGAAAACCAGTTGTTGGCAAGCGGTCTCAGGGCTCATCGTCACGAATGCCCGATAAAGCAAAACACGTCGTTCGCGCGCGTCATCTTATTTCTTCTTCGCTTGGTTCATCGCTTGGGAGAACCAGTCGTTGGTCGGCGCGGCGGAGGGGCGTGGATTGCGGTTGGTGTTGCTTGCGTTGCGGTCGCCGGGGGCGGAGCGGCGCTGGCTTTCCATGTCGGGTTTGGATTTCATGGAGAGGGCGATGCGGTTGCGCGGGAGATCGACTTCCATGACGGTGACCTGGACTTTCTGGCCGACTTTTACGACTTCGGAGGCATCCCTGACAAACTGGTCGGAGAGTTGCGAGACGTGGACGAGGCCGTCCTGGTGGACGCCGACATCGACGAAAGCTCCGAAGGCGGTGACGTTGGTGACGATGCCGGGGAGCTTCATGCCGACCTTGAGATCGGAGGGTTTCGCGACGCCTTCCTGGAAGGAGAAGAGTTCGAAGGCCTTGCGCGGGTCGCGGCCGGGTTTGGCGAGTTCCGTTAGAATATCCTGGAGCGTGGGCAGGCCGACTTCGGTGCTGACGTATCGTTTCAGGTCGATCTTCTTGCGGGCGGCGTCGTTGGTGAGGAGGTCGTTGATGGTGCAGCCGGCGTCGGCGGCCATTTGTTCGACGAGGGCGTAGCGTTCCGGGTGGACGGCGGATGCATCCAGCGGGTGCTTGCCGCCGCGGACGCGGAGGAAGCCTGCGGCTTGTTCAAAGGCTTTCTCGCCAAGGCGCGGGACTTTCTTGAGTTGTTCGCGGGAACCGAAGGCTCCGTTCTCGTTGCGGTAGGCGACGATGTTTTCCGCGAGGGAAGGGGTGAGTCCGGAGACGTAGGAGAGCAGTTGCTTCGAGGCGGTGTTGAGTTCCACACCGACGGCGTTCACGCAGGATCGGACTGAGTCGTCGAGACTTGCTTGGAGCGCACGTTGATCGACATCGTGCTGGTATTGGCCGACGCCGATGGACTTGGGATCGATCTTCACGAGTTCCGCGAGCGGATCCATCAAGCGGCGGCCGATGGAAACCGCGCCGCGCACGGTGACGTCCTCGTTGGGGAATTCCTCGCGGGCGACATCGGAGGCGGAGTAGATGGACGCGCCGCTTTCGTTGACGACGATGATGGGGATGGCGATCTTGAGTTTTTTCACGAAGGCTTCGGCTTCGCGCGAGGCGGTGCCGTTGCCGATGGCGATGGCTTCGATGTCGTGTTTTTTGAGCAGCGTGGTGAGTTCGACGGCGGCTTCGTAGAGCTGGGTGTTGGAGCCTGCGGTGCAATAGAGCACGGTGTGGTGGAGCAGCTTGCCGGAGCGGTCGAGCACGACGGTTTTGCAGCCGGTGCGGAAGCCGGGGTCGATGGCGAGCAGGCGTTTCTCGCCGAGCGGCGAGGCTAACAGGAGTTCGCGCAGGTTTTCCGCGAACACAGAGATGGCGGTTTCGTCGGCGCGTTTCTTGGCGGTGAGCCGGGCTTCGGTTTCCATCGAGGGCATGAGCAGGCGCTTGCAGCCGTCCTCCACGGCGAGCGAAACCTGTTTGCCTGCCTCACCTGTGGATTTCACCCAGTTCGGCAGGGCTTGCTGGACGACGCGGTCAAGCGGAACCTCGACGCGCATGAGCAGGAAACCGTCCTTCTCACCGCGGCGGATGGCGAGCATGCGGTGGGACGGGATGGATTTGTAAGGCTCGCTCCACTCGAAGTAGTCACGGAACTTCTGGGCATCCGCCTCCTCTTCCTTGCCATACATGACTCTGGAGGAGACGGTGGATTCCTCTTCGTAGATTTTTCTAACGCGGCCACGGAGGGCTGCGTCGTCGGCCACCCGCTCGGCGATGATGTCGCGGGCGCCGGCGAGCGCTTCGGCTGCGGTGGGGACTTCCTTTTCGGCGTCGATGTATTTGGCGGCTTCGTCGGCGGGATCGGAGCTTTGGTTTTCCAGAAGCCAGTCGGCGAGCGGGGTGAGACCGCGTTCGATGGCCTTGGTGGCGCGGGTTTGGCGCTTGGGGCGGAAGGGCGCGAAGATGTCTTCGAGCGTGGTCAGCGTCTGTGCGGCGTCGATTTTATTCTTCAGCTCGGGTGTTAGAAGGGAGCGTTCTTCGAGAGACTTGAGGATGGCGGAGCGGCGGGTGTCGAGTTCCGCGAGCTGGAGCATGCGGTCGCGGATGGTGGTGATCTGGACTTCATCGAGCGAGCCGGTCTGCTCCTTGCGATAGCGGGAAATGAAGGGCACGGTGCCGCCTTCGGCGATGAGTTTGGAGGTGGCGGTGACGGAGGAAAGCGGGATGCCCGTCTCGCGGGCGATGGTTTCGAGGTGGGGCTGCATGCGGTTGGAGGCGCGATGAAAGCAGGTTCGCGGGGATCGGCAAGGGGAGGGGAGATGGAATTTTCCGGTTGCCGGAAACGCCATCATGGGCGACGGGTCGCACGCATTTCACCATGAGCGAAACCACTGTGATTCCCGAGCTTTCCACCAGTCCGTCGCGTGCCTTCATGCCATACCCGGTCTCCACGCTCAGCCCGCCAATCGTGCCGAACGACCTGACCTCGTTCAAAACCCGCGGGATTTCCGAGGTGGAGCGCGATTTGAGGCAGAAACTCACCGAAATCCGCGAGGATTACCTGCGCGCCATCGATCACTTCAACTGGAACAAACTCGTATATGAGGCGGAAATCCGCTTCGAGCCGGTGGTCGGCGAGATCTACTACCTCTATGAAATGCGCGGCCGCCGGGCGCTCTCGATGATCTCGCCCGGGCAATGGCCGCACCGGCATCTGGCCACCGTGCGGCTGAATTACGACCGCCAGTGGCTCGTCGTGACGACGGGCGAGGGGATTGATTCCGCAGGGCTTTTTGGTGCCATGGAGTCCGCCCGATGAGTTCAAAGGCGTTTTTTTTCAGCGGATGGAAAAAAATTCCAAGAAACCCAAAATAGGACTTGTCAGGTCGGGTTGGGGCTCTAGGTTCGCCGCCCCGCATTGCGAACCGCCCACTTTTTTTACAGAGAGGCGGATCATTCACATAGGGAAAATTTATCGGGTCAGCTCCGGAGAAAAGCTTCAGCGAGGTTTCCTCGTCGTCGCTCCGGTTTGCACCCGTGCCAAACCAGAACCACGCAGGAAATCATGCCGACCATCAACCAGCTTGTTCGCAAGGGACGCCTCACTCCGGCCGAAAAGTCGAAGTCACCCGCACTTGTGAACTGTCCCCAGCGCCGCGGAGTCTGTCTTCAAGTGATGACCCGCACGCCCAAGAAGCCGAACTCGGCTCTCCGCAAAGTGGCGAAAGTGCGCCTCACCAACGGATTTGAAGTCATCGCCTATATCGGCGGTGAAGGACACAACCTCCAGGAGCACTCGATCGTTCTCGTTCGCGGCGGCCGTGTGAAGGACCTTCCGGGTGTCCGCTACCACATCGTCCGCGGATCGCTCGACACCCTCGGAGTGGACAAGCGCCGCCAAAGCCGTTCGAAGTATGGTGCCAAACGCCCGAAACCGGGTGCCGCAGCAGCCCCCGCCAAAAAAGGCGGCAAGAAGTAATCCTCATTTAATCCAAACTTTACCCACCCAACGCCATGCCACGCCGCAAGCGAGTTTTTGAGAAACCGGATCGTCGCGATCCCCGCTACGACAGCCCACTGGTCGGTCACCTGATCAGCAAGGTCATGAGGGACGGCAAGCGCTCGCTCGCGCAGCGCATTGTTTACGCCGCCATCGACCGCGCCAACGAAGGCATCGACACCGTCGATCCCCTTGAAGTCGTCACCCGCGCCGTTGAAAATTCCAAGCCGCGCGTGGAAGTGAAATCCCGCCGCGTCGGTGGCGCCACCTATCAGGTGCCGCTTGAAGTCGCGCCGGACCGCTCCGAATCGCTCTCCATGCGCTGGCTCGTCAGCTACGCCCGCAACCGCAAGGGCACGCCGATGCACGTCGCCCTCGCCAACGAGATCAAGGACGCCGCCAACAACCAGGGCGCCGCCGTCCGCAAGCGTGACGACGTTCACAAGATGGCCCAGGCCAACCGCGCCTTCGCCCACTTCCGTTTCTAACACCGATACGCGCTCCGCACTTTCCCGTCCGTGAATCCGAACAGTCCAAACCGCCAATACGTGCTCGAGCGCACCCGGAATATCGGGATCGCCGCGCACATTGACGCGGGCAAGACGACGCTCACCGAGCGGATTCTCTTTTATACGGGAATGATCCACAAGATCGGGGAGGTGCACGATGGCGCCGCCACCACCGACTGGATGGAGCAGGAGCGCGAGCGCGGCATCACCATCACCTCCGCCGCAGTGACCACCGAATGGTGGCAGCGCGCCGAAGAGGGGACTGTGAAACTTTTTCCCGAGCAGAAGCAGCGCATCAACATCATCGACACGCCCGGCCACGTGGACTTCACCGCCGAGGTGGAGCGTTCGCTCCGTGTGTTGGATGGCTGCATCGTGGTCTTCTGCGGAGTGGCTGGTGTCCAGCCGCAATCCGAGACCGTCTGGAGACAGGCGACGAAATACAACGTGCCGCGCATCGTGTTCGTCAACAAGATGGACCGCACGGGGGCGAACTTCGACAACGTCTTCAGCGAGGTGAGGGAAAAGCTCGGCGCCAACGCCGTTAGAATCCTCATCCCGATCGGTTGCGAGGATCATCTCACCGGCCAGATCGACGTCGTCAACCAGAAGGCCGTCTATTTTTCCGACGACGACAAGTTCGGCTCCACCTACACCATCAAGGAGCTGGAAGGCGAACTGAAGGACATCGCCGCCGGGGCCTACGAGGAACTCGTTCACGCCGTCGCCGATGTGGATGAGAAAGTCGGCGAAAAATTCCTGATGGAAGAGCCGGTTTCGCTTGAAGAGCTCAAACAAGGCATTCGTCGCGCCACCATCGCCAACAAGCTGATCCCCGTCGCCGGTGGTTCCGCTTTCAAGAACAAGGGTGTCCAATATCTGCTCGACGCCGTCGTTGACTACCTTCCCAGCCCGCTCGATATCCCGCCGGCCATCGGCATGGATCCCGACAACGAGGAACGCCAGATCGAAGTTGTGACCTCCGACAACGAGAAGTTCGTCGCACTCGCCTTCAAACTCTGGGCGGACAAGTTCGTCGGCAAACTCGTTTTCTTCCGCGTCTATTCCGGTGTTATCAAAAAAGGCGACACGGTTTACAATCCCCGCACCCGCCGTTCCGAACGCGTCGGCCGCCTGATCCAGATCCAGGCCAACGAGCACAAGGACATCGATGCTTGTTATGCTGGTGACATCGCCGCCATGGTCGGCCTGAAAAACGTCACCACAGGCGATACGCTCGCCGCCGAGAAACACGACGTCGTTCTCGAACCCCCCACTTTCCCGGAACCGGTCATCTCGATGGCTGTTGAGCCGAAAACCAAAGCCGACCAGGAGAAACTCGCTCTTGCCCTGGCCCGCCTCTCCGAAGAGGACCCGACCTTCATGGTCAAGACCGACGAGGAAACCGGCCAGACCATCATCTCCGGCATGGGCGAACTCCACCTGGAGATCATCATCGATCGCATCCGCCGCGAGTTCAAGGTGGAGGCCAATACCGGTGCTCCGCAAATCGCCTACCGCGAAACCATTACCAAGGCTGCCGGTGGCGAAGGCAAGCTGGTCAAACAATCCGGCGGCCGTGGCCAATACGGCCACGTCATCCTCTCGATGAAGCCCAATGAAAAGGGCAAGGGCCTGACGATCGAAAACAAGGTCGTCGGCGGCACCATTCCGAAGGAATACATCAGCGCCGTCATGAAGGGCGTGAACGAGGCCATGACCAACGGCATCATCGCAGGTTACCCGGTCATCGACGTGCATGTTGATATCCTCGACGGCTCCTATCACGATGTGGATTCCAACGAGAACGCCTTCACCATGGCCGCCATCTTCGCGATGAAGGATGGTTTCAAGAAGGCCAAGTCCATTTTGCTGGAGCCGATCATGGCTGTCGAAGTCTCCACGCCCGACGACTATCAGGGCGATGTGATGGGCGACCTCAGCCGCCGCCGCGGACACATCCAGAACACCGAGTCCAAGGGCCGGCTTTCGATTGTGCACGCCAATGTTCCGCTCAAGGAAATGTTCGGCTACTCCACCGCCGTCCGCACGCTTTCATCGGGCCGCGCGTCCTACGCGATGACCCCTTCCCATTTCGAGCAAGTCCCCGCCAATATCGTCGAAGAGATCGTCAGCGACCGCATCGGTTAGATGATCACTCGCCCTGTAGAACCACCACGTAAACCGTCAACAGCCCTCCACCATGGAAAATCAGAAAATACGCATCCGCCTGCGCGCCTTTGATCATCGCGCCATCGACCGCTCCGCACAGGAAATCGTGGAGACCGCCAAGCGCACCGGCGCCCGCGTCGCAGGTCCCATCCCGCTTCCGACACGCATCGAGAAGTTCTCCGTCAACCGTTCGGTCCACGTGAACAAGAAGTCCGCCGAACAATTCGAGATCCGCACGCACAAGCGCCTGCTCGACATCGTCGATCCCACCGCGCGCACCGTGGACGAGCTCAAGAAGCTCAACCTCCCGGCCGGCGTGGACATCACCATCCGCATCTGAGTTTCCATCCTCCGGATTCTCAATCCATCAACTCCCAACTATCAACTTCTTCACGCCATGTCACTCGGCCTTCTCGGCAAAAAACTCGGTATGACCCGCCTGTTCGACCATCAGGCAGGGATCATGATTCCCGTCACCGTCATCGACGTTTCCGGCAACACCATTCTTCAGTCCAAGACTGCGGAGAAGGACGGCTACACCGCCGTGCAAGTCGGCTACGACGATCAGAAGGAGCAGCGCGTTTCCAAGCCCGCGCTGGGCCACTTCAAGAAGTCCGGCTCCACGCCCAAGCGCTTCATCCGCGAGTTCCGTCTGGAAAACGGAGCCGCGCTGCCCGAGACTCATCCCGGTCTCGAGACGTTCACCGCCGGCCAGTGGGTTGACGTGATCGGCGATTCCAAGGGCAAGGGTTTCCAGGGAGCCGTGAAGCGCCACGGTTTCGGCGGTCTGCGCATGACCCACGGTTCGATGATGCACCGCCGGACGGGAGCCATTGGCTGCCGTTCCACACCCGGCCGCGTTTGGAAAAACCAGAAGATGCCCGGCCACATGGGCACCACCCGCACCACCGTGCAGAACCTCAAAGTCGTCGCCGTGCGTCCGGAGGATGGCGTCATCCTCGTTTCCGGCGCAGTTCCCGGCACCAAGGGCAGCTACGTCACCGTGCGCGCCGCCAAGAAAAAGACCGCCTGATCCGCAGGCATCCATTTAACCTGTTAGACCCATCGTTATGTCCGCCAAGTCACTCACCGTCGAAGACGCCCAAGCCGCCAACCTCGTGCTGGTCGGTCCGGAAAAAGGACGTCAGGCCGTTCACGATCTCGTGACCGCCTACCGCGCCAACCGCCGTTCCGGATCAGCCAATACCAAGACCCGCGGCGAGGTTTCCGGAAACAACAAGAAGATCTACAAACAGAAGGGCACAGGCAACGCCCGCCACGGCGACAAGCGCGCACCCATCTTCGTGGGCGGCGGCGTCGTCTTCGGCCCTCGTCCGCGCGACTACTCGAAGAAGGTCACCAAGTCCGTGCGCAAGCTCGCCCTGCGCCGCACCCTTGGCGACCTCGTCCGCGGCGGCAAAGTCAAGGTGGTGGATTCGTTCTCGATCGCCGATGGCAAGACCAAGTCCTTCGTCGCCGCCATCAACGCCATCACCTCTCCCGGCAAGATCCTCGTCGTTTCCAACTCGTTCGACGAATCCACCTACCTCTCCGCCCGCAACGTCTCATGGGTGCAGCTCGTCACCGGCAGCGATGTGAACGTCGAGCAACTCCTGTTAGCCAACACCGTCATCCTCGTGGGTGACGCCATTCAAACCCTCGCGCAGCGCAGCGCCTGAACCCCGGAACCCGCACCGAGATCATGAAAGACATTTACCAGGTCATCAAAAACGTCCGCCTCAGCGAGAAGGCCACCATGCTTCAGGAGACCAACAACGAGGTCACACTGGAAGTCGATCGCAAGGCCAACAAGCTGGAGATCAAACAGGCTGTCGAGCAGTTGTTCGGCAAAACCGTCACCGGAGTCCGCACCGCCAACTACGACGGCAAGGAGCGCCGCAAGCGCCGTTCCGATTCGGGCCGCACCAACCACTGGAAGAAAGCCATCGTCCGCCTCAAAGAAGGCGAATCACTCGACCTCATCTGAGCGTCCCTACTGCCGCTGCAAACGTAACAACTCACCGTTCCGCGAGTCATGCCATTGAAAAATTTCAAGCCAATCACCCCGTCCGCGCGCTACAAGAATCTCCCGTCCTTCGAGGAGATCACCAAGAAGACGCCGGAGAAAAGCCTGCTCACTCCGCTCAAGCGCAGTGGCGGCCGCAACAACACCGGCCGCATCACCTGCCGCCACATCGGCGGTGGTCACAAGCGCCACTACCGCATCATCGACTTCAAGCGCGGCAAGCTCGACATGCCCGCCAAAGTCGTCGGCATCGAGTATGATCCGAACCGCACCTGCCGCATCGCGCTCATCCAGTATGAGGACGGCACGAAGTCGTACATCCTCGCCCCGCTCGGCCTCGAAGTCGGACAAAGCGTGGTGGCAGGCCACAACGTCGCTCCCAAGACCGGCAATGCCATGCCCCTCAGCGCCGTGCCGCTCGGCACCTCCATCCACAACATCGAGTTGATCCCCGGCAATGGCGGCAAAGTCGCCCGCGCCGCCGGCCAGCTCGCCGTGCTCTCCAACCGCGACGGCGGCTGGGCGCTCGTCAAAATGCCTTCCGGAGAAATCCGCCGCTTCAACGACCGCTGCTTCTGCACCATCGGCCAGGTCGGCAACCGCGACCACATGAATGAAACCTCCGGCAAGGCGGGCCGAACCCGCTGGATGGGCGTCCGCCCGACCGTGCGCGGCATGTGTATGAACCCGGTGGACCATCCCAACGGCGGTGGCGAGGGCAAGTCGAAATCCGGCGGCGGCCGCCAGCACCTTCTCAGCCCATGGGGCCATGCCAAGGGCCAGAAGACCCGCCATCACAAGAAGACCACAAGCGTCTTCATTGTGGAGTCCCGCCACAAGAAGAAGTAACCCCTTCTTAAACTGAAATCTCAAATCTGAAATTCCCCATGCCACGCTCACTCAAGAAAGGCCCGTTCGTCGATCAGAAGCTGCTCGCCAAGATCGACGCCATGGCAGACGCCGGATCCGACCGCAAGCCCATCAAAACATGGAGCCGCAAGTCGATGATCACCCCGGACTTCGTCAGCCACAACTTCGCCGTCCACAACGGCAAGACCTTCGTCCCCGTTTATGTCACCGAAAACATGGTGGGTCATAAACTCGGCGAATTCGCACCGACCCGCATTTTCCGCAACCACGGCGGCATCGGCAAGAAGTAAGCCATAACTCCCATCCGCACCATGCGCATCGCATTCCATTCCAAAGCTGTCGCCGCCGCCCTCGGGTTGCTGGCCTCCGCGGGAATGTGCGCTGCCCAGCCGCCGGACACGGAGCAGCTGCAGAACGCGCTGTTAGAAGCACAGGAGCAAAACCAAGCCCTGAAACGCAGTCTCGCGGAAGCCAACCGCGGCGAGAAACAAGCCAACGAACAGCTCGCCCAAGTCCGCGAGCGTCTCGAAGCACTCGGCAAAAACCTGCTCGATGGCGGAGACGACCGCCTCATCCAGGCCGCCGCCGATCTTCAGATCGCCAACGAACGCATCAGCGAACTCGAAGCCGCCGTCACCCGCCTCGCCGCATCCGTCAACGATTACCTCCGCCAGGCCGTCGTTTCCGATCCGGATGTCCGCCTCCGCGTGGAAACTTCACTCAGAGAGCTTGACGCGGTTCTCGGCCTGCGCCAAAAGCCCCGTCCCGACGTCCGGACCGGCTCTCTCCAGCAAGCCCGCATCGTCAGCCTGGATCAGGAGAGCGGCATGCTCGTTCTCAACATCGGTGAAAGCCAGGGTGCCCGCATCGGCATGACCTTTCGCCTCGCCCGCGGCCAACAACCGTATGGCAAAGCCATTCTCGCCGATGTCCGCAAGGGCGTCAGCGGCCTGTTTGTCGAATCCCTCGACAACCCGGCTGAAACCCCTCGTCCCGGCGATCTCGCCATTCTCGAAACTCAAGCCCCAGAGCAGTAAATCCTCACGCCCGCCGCATCATGGAAGTCAAAAGCATTAGCAAATACGTCCGTCTCTCGCCCAAGAAGGCGCGTGACGTCGCCCGGGAAATTCAAGGCCTGCCCGTATCCAGCGCCCTTGATATCCTTACCTTCACGCCCAAAAAGGCCGCCCAACTCATCAGCAAGACGCTCAAGACCGCGATCGCCGATGCTGAGAACAATTTCTCGCTCGATGCCGGCAGCCTCGTCATCAAGGAAGCCGTGATCGGAGCCGCCCCCATGCTGCGCCGTTTCAAACCCCGCGCAAAAGGTTCCGCAGGCCCGATCATCCGCCGCTCCAGCCATATTTCCATCACTCTCACGGGCTCCGCTCCCGAGAAGAAACAGAAAGTCGCCCGCAAGGCCGTCTCCAAGAAAACCGAAGAAGCTCCCGCCGCCGCCGCTGTGGAAGAACAAGCCTGAATCAATTCTCTAACATCCATCACCGAACATGGGCCAGAAAGTAAATCCGATCGCATTCCGCCTCGCCGTCAACAAGGACTGGCGCTCCAAGTGGTATGCCAGTGGCAAGGACTACACCGACAAGCTTCACGAGGACCTCGCCATCCGCGGCTACCTCAAGAACAAGCTTCAAAACGCCGGCCTTTCCCGCGTCGTCATCGAGCGCGCGTGGAACAGCGTCCGCGTCACGCTTCACACCTCCCGTCCCGGCCTCATCATCGGTCGCCAGGGCAAGGAAATCGAAGTGATGACCAAGGAGATCGGCGATCTTTGCAAAGGCGCGCAGGTCAAGATCGACATCATCGAGATCCGCAAGCCCGAGCTTGACGCGCAGCTCGTCGCCGAGCAGATCGCCGTTCAGTTGGAGCGCCGGATCAGTTTCCGCCGCGCCATGAAACGCGCGCTGCAGACCGCCATGGAATTCGGGGCCGAGGGCATCCGTCTCCGTTGCGCCGGCCGCCTCGGTGGTGCGGACATCGCCCGCGCCGAAGGTTACCGCGAAGGCAAAGTGCCTCTTCAAACCCTCCGCGTCCCGCTCGACTACGGCTTTGCCGAAGCGCGCACCGTTTACGGAATCATCGGCGTCAAGTGCTGGGTCAACAAGAAGGAAGACGACGGCACCAACCCCGGCAGACCCCAGGGCGAGCGCGGGGATCGCGGCGGCCGCGGCGGCCGCGGCGGTGATCGAGGCGGCGAGCGTCGCCCGAATCCGCGCAACTGATTCACATAACTTCACACATTCACACCTAACATTTTCCAAGGAGGACTGAGCCATGCCTTTGATGCCCAAACGAACCAAGTTCCGCAAGAGCCACCGCGGAAGCCGCTCCGGCAACGCCCAGCGCGGCACCACTGTCGCATTCGGTGATTTCGGACTGCAAACCCTCGACCGCGGCTGGATGAGCAACCGCCAGATCGAAGCCTGCCGTATCGCGATCAACCGTTCGCTCAAACGCAAAGGCAAAGTCTGGATCCGCATTTTCCCGCACAAGTCCATCACCTCCCGCCCGCCGGAAACCCGGATGGGTAAAGGCAAGGGCGCCGTCGAAGGCTGGGTCGCCGTGGTCCGCCCCGGCAACATCCTCTTTGAAGTCGGCGGTGTCACCGAATCCGCCGCCAAGGAAGCCATGCGCCTCGCCTCCTACAAACTCGGCATCCGCACCCGCCTCGTCGCCCGCAATCCGCACACCTGATCCCCAGTTCCCAATCCTTTCAAAGCCATGGCCAAAGCCAAAGACATCAACGAACTCACCGCCGACGAACTCAACCTTCGTCTGCGCGACCTCAAGCAGGAGGCGTTCAACCTCCGCCTCCAGAAGAGCACCGGCCAGCTTGAGAACTCCGCCCGCATCAAGGTTGTGCGCCGCGAGACCGCCCGCGTCCTCACCGCACTCAACGCGAAGAAAGCCACCGCCTGATCCACGCCATTCACGCCACACCGATTCACATCATGAGCGATACCTCACAGGAAACCAAAGCCGCCGTCCGCAAGACCCGCGTCGGCGTCGTCATCTCGGACAAGATGAACAAGACGATCGTCGTTGAGCACGTCGCACGCGTTCCGCATCCGCGCTTCAACAAGATCGTCAAGCGCTCCAAGAAATACTACGTCCACGATGAGAACAGCGAGGCCAGGATCGGCGACCGCGTCCGCATCACCGAGACCCGCCCGCTTTCCAAACTCAAGCGCTGGACCCTCACCGAAGTGATCACCCACTAAAAGATAAACCTGAGATGCTGAAATGCTGAGAAGCTGAAATTGCTCCACTCATCCCGTCAGCGCCCCAGCATCCCGCTCTTCATCTCAGCTTTTCAGCTTCTCAAAATCTCAGCTTTTACCCCACTACTGTCATGATTCAGATGGAAACCATGCTCGCCGTCGCCGACAACACCGGTGCGCGCAGCGCTAAAATGATCGGCGTGCTCGGCAAACGCAGCCGCACCGCCTGCATCGGCGATGTCATCACCGCCCACGTCCGCGACTCGATCCCCACCGCCTCCGTCAAGAAGGGCAGTGTCGTCAAAGCCGTCGTCGTCCGCACCTCCTATCCCATCCGCCGCGCCGACGGCTCGGTCCTGCGTTTCGACTCCAACGCCATTGTCATCATCGACAAGGACAACAACCCGCGCGGCACCCGGATCTTCGGACCCGTCGCCCGCGAGCTGCGCGAAAAAGCCTTCATGAAAATCGTCTCCCTCGCCCCCGAGGTGCTCTGATTCACCCCACCTAACATTTTCATCACCATGAGCCGCATCAAGACCCACGTCAAAAAAGGCGACGAAGTCGAAATCATCACTGGCAACAACAAGGGCAAGCGCGGAACCGTGCTCCTTGTCAACGCCGCCAAGAACACCGTAGTCGTCGAAGGCGGCCGCCCGGTCAAGAAAGCCACCAAGCCCTCCGAGGCCGATCCCTCCGGCGGAATCAAAACCATCGACGGCTCCATCCACATCTCCAACGTCAAAAAAGTGGGCTGATCCATCCCGGATCCGCCCGCGCTTAAGCGCCACCAACCATCGCGCTGACCCGCAAAGAAAATGAGCACACCAACACTGCAACAACACTACAAGGACAAGGTCGTTCCGGCTCTCAAGAAGAAGCTCGGCTACGCCAACGTCCATCAGGTTCCACGCCTCGAGAAAATCGTGGTCACCTCCTGCATGGGAAAGTCGCCGGACCGCAAGGTCGCCGTCGATGACGCCGTCACCGAGATCACCAAGATCACCGGCCAGAAGCCGTCCATAACTTACTCGAAGAAGGCCGTCGCCAACTTCAAGCTGCGCGAGGGCGAAGTTCTCGGCGCACGCGTTACTCTTCGCGGCGCGCGCATGTGGGAATTCATGCACCGCTTCATCAACATCACCGCGCCCAACATCCGCGACTTCCGCGGCATTTCATCCAAGTCATTCGACGGCCGGGGCAACTACGCCTGCGGCATCCAGGAGCAGTCCATCTTCCCGGAGATCGAGATCGACCAGATCAAGCGCCAGATCGGCTTCGACCTGATCTTCGTCACCTCCGCCCCGACCGATGCCGAGGGACGCGCCCTGCTCACCGAGCTTGGCATGCCGTTCCGCGACATGAAGAAAGCCAACGAAACCGAAGAGGCCGCCGCCGTCTGATTCACCCCAACCACTTTTTCAAAGGAACCATTATCATGGCAGTTCTCACCGATCCCATCGCCGACTTTCTCACGCGTTTCAAAAACGCCGCCCGCGCCGGCAACGAGGAATTCACCGCACCCTACTCCAAGATCAAGGCGGACATCGCCAACATCCTCAAGGAGGAAGGCTACATCTGGAATTACGAAGTCGTCACCGGCAAGCGCGCCGAACTCAAGGTCAAGCCGAAGTTCGTGGACGGCCGCCCGGTGCTCACCGATCTCAAGCGCGTTTCAACTCCCGGCCGCCGCCACTACGTCGGCTCCACGGAAATCCCGCGCGTCATGTCCGGCCTCGGCATCTCCATCCTTTCGACCCCGAAAGGCGTGATGTCCGGAGGCAATGCCAAGCGTCACAAACTGGGCGGCGAACTCCTCGCCAACGTCTGGTAAACCCTTAACTCGCGAAAGGAAAACATCACCATGTCACGAGTCGGACTCAAACCCATCTCTCTTCCGGAAAAAGTCGCCGTCAAACTCGACGGCCGCACCGTCGTTGTCGAAGGCCCCAAGGGCAAACTCGACTTCAACCTTCCCGAAGGCATCTCACTGCGCAACGAAGACGGCAGCGTTGTCGTTTCCCGCGCCACCGAGGCACGCCAGGTCCGCGCATTGCACGGAACCGCACGCAGCCTCGTCCAGAACATGATCATCGGCGTCTCCAAGGGCTTCGAAAAGAATCTTGAAATCCACGGCGTCGGCCTGCGCGCCGCCGTCAAGGGCAAGGAACTCGATCTCTCGCTCGGCCGCTCGCATCCGCTGCTCCACCCCATCCCTTCCGGCCTCACCGTCACGGTGAACGAAAACACCAAGATCAAGGTGGAAGGCATCGACAAGCAGCTTGTCGGCCAGTTCGCCGCCGAAGTGCGCGGCTATTATCCGCCGGAGCCTTACAAGGGCAAGGGCGTCCGCTATTCCGACGAGCACGTGCGCCGCAAGGAAGGCAAGAGCGTCGGCAAATAATTCCAACCAATTTCGGCAACATGAGCACCATCAACCGCAAGACGATCCGCCAGCGCATCCACAAACGCATCCGCCGCAAGGTGGATGGCACCCCGGAGCGTCCGCGCCTCGCCGTTCATTACTCGAACCAACACATCTACGCCCAGGTCATCGACGACTCGGCCGGCAAGACCCTCGTTTCCGCCTCCACCATGGACAAGAGTTTCGAGAACGCCTCGTCCAACATCGAGAGCGCGCAAAAAGTCGGCAAGCTCCTCGCCGAGCGCGCCAAGGGCTCCAACATCAGCGCCGTCGTCTTCGACCGCGGCGGCCACCTCTACCACGGCAAGGTAAAAGCCCTCGCGGATGCAGCGCGTGAAGCCGGCCTCCAATTCTAACGCTCCGACCTGTCACACATCATGGTAACAATTCCAGAAAACGAAACTCCCGCTCCAGTTGAAGCCGCAGCAGTGGCCGAAGCCATCGGACCGGTCGCCAACACCGGCTATCAAGGTGGCTATCAAGGCAACCGCGGCCAGGGTGGCGGCGGTGGCCGCGGTCGCGGCGGTCCGCGCCGCGAAGAACGCTCCGCTCCCACCGACTCCGAAGGCAACGAGCTTTCCGAAAAAGTCGTCTTCATCAACCGTTGCGCCAAGGTCGTCAAAGGCGGGCGCCGTTTCTCCTTCTCCGCCCTCGTCGTCTCCGGCGACAAGATCGGTAAGGTCGGACTTGGTTTCGGCAAGGCCAACGAAGTGGCCGACGCCATCAAGAAAGCCAGCGAGGGCGCCCGCAAGGTGCTCAAGCCGATGAGCATCGTCGATGGCACCATCCCCCACGAAATCTACGCCGAATACGGCGGCGGCAAGGTTCTGCTCAAGCCCGCATCGCCGGGAACGGGCATCATCGCCGGTGGTGGTGTGCGCGCCGTTTGTGAAGCCGTCGGCATCCGCGATATCCTCGCCAAGTCGATGGGTTCCTCCAACCACGCCAACGTCGTGAAAGCCACCCTCAAAGCCCTCTCCCAACTCCGCACCCGCGACCAGGTCCTCTCCGGCCGCGGCAAGAAGAAGAAAGAAAAGGCGATCTGATAGATCCGACCCATCCGTCTGATCCGACCGATCCAACAAAATCAAAGACATGCAACTTCACAACTACAGCCCGAACCCCGGAGCCAAGCGCCGGGTCAAGCGCCTCGGCTGCGGCGAAAGCTCCGGCCACGGCAAGACCTCGTGTAAAGGCAACAAAGGTCAGAAAGCCCGTTCCGGCAGCGGCACCCGCGTCGGTTTCGAGGGCGGCCAGATGCCGCTTCACCGCCGTCTGCCCAAGCGCGGATTCAACAACTTCGACTTCCGCGATGTAGTCGGCACCGTCAACGTCGGCGATCTCGACGGCCGCTTCGAGGCGGGTGCCGTGATCAACGAGGAATCGCTGCGCAAGTCCGGCCTGCTCAACGGTCGTTGCGACAAGGTAAAACTCCTTGCCGATGGCGAGGTGGAGAAAGCCTTCACCATCGAGTTGGACAAGGTCAGTGCCGCCGCCCGCGCCAAGATCGAAAAGGCCGGCGGCACGATCAAGGCGTAACCCGCTTGCATCAGTCATCCACCACAACCTGATTTCCGGCGGGGAAGCGCTTGCGCGCTTCCTCGTCGTGTATATAAACCGCCCGTCTTTTCCCATCCACCCGTCATGATCTCCGCATTCGCCAACACCTGGAAGATCCCCGAACTCCGGGACCGCATTCTTTTCACCCTGGCGCTCATCGTCATCATCCGCCTCGGCGTTCACATCACCATTCCGGGAGTGGATGCCACAGTCATCGCGAAGTGGCTGGATCACTTGCAGAGACAGGACCCCACCAGTCCGACCGGCGGCATGACCGCGCTGCTCACCGTGTTTTCCGGCGGCGGACTCCAGCAGGCGGGAATTTTCGCGCTGGGCATCATGCCATATATCTCCGCATCCATCATGGTGCAACTCATGACGGCGGTGGTGCCGAAACTCTCGCGCCTCGCCCGTGAAGACGGCGGCCGCCAGAAAATCACCCAATACACCCGCTACATCACCATCGGCATCGCCATCGTGCAGGGCTTCTTCGTCGCCAAGTCACTCACCGCTCCGGAAAACATTCCCTACATGTCGGGGATCGAAGAGTTCGGCACACTGGTGCCGTTTCCCACTCCGCTATGGATGACTCTCACGGTCGTCACCATCGTCGCCGGAACCGTGCTCTTGATGTGGATCGGCGATCAGATCACCGAGAAGGGCATCGGCAACGGCACGTCAATCATCATCACGGTGAACATCATCTCCGCCCTGCCCGGCGCGTTGATCCAGGCATGGAAATATTTCGTCACCGGTGACGGCGGCTCCTACCGCGCCATCATGATGGTGGTGATGATCGCGCTCCTGCTCGTCGTCATCGCGGCCACCGTGGCCATCACCCAGGCGCAGCGCCGCATCGCGGTGCAATACGCCAAGCGCGTTGTCGGTCGCAAACAGTTCGGCGGCCAAACGCAATACCTTCCGCTCAAGGTGAACTACTCCGGTGTCATGCCCATCATCTTCGCCACCGCGGTCCTCACACTTCCGGCCATGATGCTCGGTTTCATTCCCGCGGTTTCCAGCCATCCGCTGACGGTGAAATTCATCGGCCAGATGAATGGCGGCACGGCTTACTATGTTCTCGGCGGCATCGGTATCTTCCTCTTCTCCTACTTCTGGGTGGCGATGATGTTCCAGCCCTCGCAGATCGCCGAAGACCTCAAACGCAACGGCGGTTACATCCCCGGCGTGCGTCCGGGCAAACCTACCGCGGATTTCCTCGACTTCACGATGACCCGGCTCACCTTCGCCGGCGCGTTTTTCCTGACCTTCCTGTTCATGCTGCCCGTCGGTGTCGGCAAGCTCGTGGGACTCACACCCGGCACGCTCATCCTGCAGTTCTTCGGCGGCACCTCGCTGCTCATCATGGTGGGAGTCGTGCTCGATGTGATGCGCCAGGTTGAAACCCAGCTCCTGCAGAAGCATTACGACGGCTTCCTGCGCAAAGGCAAACTCAAGGGCCGCTACGACCGTCTCCAGCAAGGCAGCAACGCCGCGCCGCGCACCGCCATTGTCTATCTCTGGACGGTCATCGCAGTTCTCGTCGTCGTCGCAATCACCGCCTACATTTACAACAGCGTCCATTGAGCGGAGTCCGCTCCATCGGCCAGCACGAGTTGAAACATGCGCCGCAACCGCATTCCCATCAAGTCGCCCCGTGAGATCGAGGCGATGCGGGTCGCGGGAAGAACCGCGGCCTCCATCCTGCTGGCGCTGGCCCGCGAGGTGGCCCCCGGCCGCACCACCGGTGAGATCGACCGCATGGCCGCCGTGCTGATGCGCGACAACGACTGCCGCAGCGCCTTCCTCAACTACCGCGGCTTTCCCGGCTACATCTGCATCTCCGTCAATGAGGAGGTTGTTCACGGCATCGGCGGCCCGCGCCGCATCATGCCGGGAGACATCGTCAAGATCGACGTGGGCATCATCAAGAGCGGCTTCATCGGTGACAACGCCACCACCGTGGCTGCCGGCGACATTCCGCTGGAAACCAAGCGTCTGATGGCCGCCACAGAGGAATCCTTGTTCGCTGCGATCTCCCACGCGCGCGCGGGCAGCCGTCTCGCCGATCTCTGCGGCTCCGTCGAGGCCTTTGTCAAACCCAGGGGCTTCAGTGTCGTCCGCGAGTTCGTGGGCCACGGCGTCGGCCGCCGCCTTCATGAAGAGCCGCAGGTGCCGAACTACCGCCCCAACGGCAAGTCGCCGGTGCTGATGCCAGGCATGACGCTTGCCATCGAGCCGATGGTCAACGCGGGCGTGCCCTCTGTTAGAATTCTCGACGACGGCTGGACGGTCATCACCGAGGACCGCAAACCCTCCGCGCACTACGAGCACACCGTGCTGGTGACCGAGGGCGATCCGGAAATCCTCACCTGGCGTCCGCGCGAGGCCTTGCCGGAAATGCTCGGCCTGCCACCTATTTAAACTTTCCGGATCATGTCATGAAATGGATCTACTGGATTGGCTGGATGTCCTTCGGTGCGGCCTTCCGCACGCTCTTCGGAATGCGCGTCACCGGTGCCGAACATCTCATCACCGAAGGTCCCGTGCTCGTCGCGTCCAATCACCAGAGTTTTCTCGATCCGCCGCTCATCGGAAATTTGTATAAGGACGAGATGACATATCTTGCGCGCAAGACATTGTTCAACCGCTTCACCCGCTGGGTTTATAAAAACTGGAACGCCATACCCGTGGACCAGGACAGGCCCGACATGGCGAGCCTCAAAACCATCATCCGCAAGCTCAAGGAGGGCAACCGAGTGCTGGTTTTCCCCGAGGGATCCCGCACGCCGGATGGCAATCTCGGCGAGGCCGCCCCCGGCATAGGCCTGATCGTCGCGAAATCCGGCGTGCCCATCCAGCCGGTCCGCATATCCGGCGCCCGCGAAGCCCTGCCGCGCGGCTCCGCCCGAATCCGCTTCGCCCGCATCACGGTAAGCATCGGCCCGCCGATTCATCTGACGCCGGATGAAATCAAGGCAGCCAAGGGCAAGGAGGATTACGAGCGCATCGCCAAACGCATCATGGCCGCCATCGAGGCGCTGCCCGACCATGGCGGATGACACAGAGGGACAAACTTTGGAATGGAGAGATTACCGACTGGTGGACTGCCTATGGTCGGGATTTTGAGGTTGTTGGCAGGTGCGCCGCCGAGCGGGGTGGCGTTCCGGGCGCCTGGCTCGTCTCACCATCCCCAGATGTTTCATTTCTATCAGGTTTGACGCGTTCAATGATTGCAGCAGCAGCGGGGAAGCCTGAAAGCGGGAAGTCAGCCTCAAGACTTGCGCGAGAGATGATCCCGTTCGTGAGAATAATCGTGGAAGAATACCCTGCGGGCATGCCTCAGCGCTGGCCGGAATTGGTGATCTGCTGTTGCACCTCGGCAGCTAGTCCGCTGGTTTCCAGCCAAGCACGAGCTGCTGCGGGGTCTTGACTGAAATAAATTTTACCGGCATGCGTCAGAGAACGCTGGCGCAGATTGGCATCGGTGATGCTGTTGGCCCACTGGATCGCCATTGGTGGATCCTGCCATGCGTAGCCGCTTGAAAAGCCGCTGATGGAGGTGTCGCGCTGAGGGGAGTTCGGCATGGAGAGAAGATACTCTCCGGCACCCGCGGGGTCGCGATCCTCCCAGTCATTGAAAGCGGTTTGCAAGCCGGCGTTTTGCCCTTTGCCCGGTGGCAGCGATTCCAGCCAGTTGACGGCAGCTTGGGGATTCTGAGCAGTCCATTGCCCGCTAATTCGGTCGATGGCGGTTGCCGCGAACTCTTCGGATGCATGGCGCTGTGCCCAAGCCGCTGCCGCCTCTGGATTGTTGCGGGCGAAGTCCCCGGCGATGCGACTCATGGCGGCACCTTTCAGGGGGCCGTCTGGCAGGCTGTCCGACCAGAGAGATGCTGTCTCCGGGCCATCGGCGCGGAGTGTTTCGACCGCCACGAGATCCATCAAACGGGGCGCTTCTTTGTTACCTTGCTGACTGAGGCGGAGCACTAAATCGGTCGCAAGGAACCGATTCGAATCGGCAAGTCCGGAAACGATGCCATGGGTCAGTTCCTCACGCTTTCCTTCCAGTGCGGCAGGAAGATTCTCAAACATGGCAAGTGCCTCTTCGGGTTTGGCGGCCGCCCATCCGGCGAGAGTGTCGCCCAAGGCGCCCTTGCGAGTGTTGTTCGGTGAGTCAAAGGCTGACTTGCCGGCAATAGCGCCCCAACTGAAATTGAAATCCCGCCACTGGTCAGGGTCGGCTCCGAGTTTGTCCAATTGTGTGCGGATTTGCTCGGCATTATCCGGCGTCATCGATTCCAGTAGCCGGGAAAAGGCAAGGCGGCGGGTGATTTGATTCGGGTTGCGCAGGGCCATAACAGCGAGCGCCTCGATGCCGGCGCTCGATTTTCCGCCGAACAGACCTGCGATGATGCTATCAGGGGATGCCGACGATGGGCGTTGGATGCGTGCGCGATCCAAAGGGGTGGATGCGTCATTTCCCGGATTGCGGCGGGAACTGTTTTCGAACTTTGTAACATCGGATGCCGCGAGTTGATCGCTGGCGGTTGTGCCAGATTTGTGCAAGGTGCCTAGACCGAAAGTGGCGACCGCAGCAACAAGCCAGACGGCGTGCAGTTTCAAATGATTTTCGTTATTCCGGGACTTCATGGATGCATTATATGTGGATTATGCCACGCAAACTGGAGTATAAAAGCCTGTTTTCAACCACAAAGATGTCAATTCCAGCGGCTGCCGGG
>Ga0315904_10003459_pt1 | contig 23186 bp, 17 predicted proteins | sample LakEriMetagenome_6_FD_203529 | JGI IMG/M metagenome (GOLD analysis project Ga0315904, IMG submission 203529) | Freshwater fungal communities from buoy surface, Lake Erie, Ohio, United States - Buoy 12 MA120 | ecosystem: Environmental > Aquatic > Freshwater > Lake | place: USA: Lake Erie, Ohio... | reverse complement strand
TTTACAAATCTTCCAAATCATTCTTTCTCCATTTTTGATACAAAAGACGTTTAGGTCCTCCAACAATTTGAGAACTGTAAATACCGATACTACCAGAAAAGAAGTATGCAGTAAAACAAGCAACTGCAATATAAATTCCACTTTCTAGACCAAAAAGTTCGATTCCCATAACTGTACAAGCGATTGGTGTGTGTGTTGCTCCAGCAAAAACTGCTACAAATCCCATTCCCGCTAAAAGTGCAATGGGTAGTGGAACATAAATAGATAAAGCACTTCCTAAAGTAGCGCCAATGAAAAAAAGAGGTGTTACTTCTCCGCCTTTAAAACCAGCACCAAGTGTGAATCCTGTGAAGAGAATTTTGAATAAAAAATCATAATTGGCACTCGGATGTTGGAAAGCATCTACTATACTGGGTATTCCCAAGCCTATATATTTGGTAGTATCAATCAAGTAAATACAAAAAGCAAGTACTGTTCCACCAATAAATGGTCGAAGTGGGGGATAGTTTATAGATTTTGAAAACAAACGATGCCAGAAATGTGTACTTTTGGAAAATAGCATGGCAGTTAGACCAAATAGAATCCCAGAAAGAATAATCCAAACAAGGTTCATAAGGGTGATGTTAGGAAAACTATGTATTACATAATGGGTATGTTCTACTTGCCAGAACTCCACCACATAATAAGCTATGTAAGCTACTAAAAACGAAGTCAAGATGCTTTTAGTATTGATTTTACTGAAATAAACCACTTCTAAAGCAAATAAAGCTCCCGCTAACGGAGTACCAAAAACTGAAGCAAATCCTGCACTAATTCCTAGAATTAAAATCGTTTTTCGTTCAGATGAATTGAGTTTGAAAATAGATGTAAATTGGTCAGCTATAGCTCCACCCATTTGCACAGCAGTTCCTTCACGACCAGCCGAACCACCAAAAAGATGCGTAATGAGCGTTCCAATTAAAACTAAAGGAGCCATCAGAAAAGGAATTTTTTTTTGAGGACACTCATATTCTTCAAGTAGTAAATTATTTCCTTTTACTATATTTTTTCCATAATAATGATAAAGAAAACCAATGAGTAATCCGCCAAGAGGAAGCAAAGCGATAAGCCATGAATTAGTTTCTCGAAAATTGGTTATCCAATGCAATGAAACCAAGAAAAAGGAAGAGGCTGAACCCGATAAAACTCCAATTATCAAACAGATTGCTATCCATTTAAGAAAAGTTTTAACAGAAAATTTTTCAGTTAATGAATTCAAATTAGAAGTTTTTAGGGGAATAAAAGTATAAAAAAACCTATCAAACTTGATAGGTTTTTAATCTTATTTAGTGGTAGCAATTACAAAATTCAATTTCAACTTGACTCCTAGTTGCATCAAATCTACTAGGTCCTGCACTTTATTATCGGCTGGAACTCTTACAACAACGACCTTGTCATTTGCAGCTGTTGTTTTCTCGTATAACACCTGTTCCAGTTGTTCGAAAGGAACTTCCTCTTTGTTAACATAATAGATTTTATCTTCTGTAACAGATAGCGAAACATGGTCTTTGTTTGTAGTTTCGTTCGATTTGGCTTTTGGTAAGGTCAATTTTATAACATTAGGATTTGCCAAAGTTGAGATTATCAGAAAAAACAAAAACAAAAAGAACATAATATCGCTCAAAGACGAAGTAGGTATTTCCGGATGAAAACGTTTATTTCTTTTAATTGCCATTTTGAGGTTCTTGAATTACATTAATGATTGCTAAGGTTTGTCTTTGTACTTTTAAAGTAAAATTGTCAATCATCATATTAAACAAATGGTAAGCACAATATGCAATAACTCCAACCACTAATCCAGCACCACTACTAATCATCTTTTCGTACAATCCACCAGAAATGGTTTGGATATTTAGATTTCCAGTATTAGAAATAGTATGGAAAATTTTTATTACCCCCGATATGGTTCCGATAAATCCAAGAATTGGTGCAATACCTGAAATTAATCCTAAATGACCAAGCCCTTTTTCCATTTGAGCAATTTCGATATTCGCCGTTTTTTCCATAGCAGATTCAATTTCGCTGATTGGTCTTCCAATGAGAGAAACCCCGCTTCTCAAGATGTTTCCTGATGCCGTATTCTCTCTACTACATAGCATAATAGCATTGTCCAATTTGCCTGCTTTTAGTTGCATTTTGATATCATTAACCAAATTGATATCCTGTTTTGACGCTTTTTGTATCGATAAATAGCGCTCAATAATTACGTAAACACAATAAAAAAGAAGTACGATTAGCGGGAAAATCATTACCCCACCTTTTAATAAAAATTCTAAATAAGAAATGTTTTCTGTAATACTGACATCAGTTGTTGCTGGATTTGTAGCAGCAGTAGCAAGACTGTCAGTTACAGGATTTGCTTGCAATAAAAAATTTAAAATTACCATAAAAAAAGTGTAGTTATTTAATACGTTTACAAAAATGCATAAATTTTCAAAAAGCTACTGTAAAACAAAATTTATTTATGAACAGTCTTTTTCTTATAATGTGAATAACGATTTTTTTTAAAAATAAGTATGAGCTGAAAATAAAAAAAAACTCTTTTTTAAAAATTCAAATTTTAAAATTAGAATATAAAAGGTATTTTTGCACATGCAACACAACGTACTTATTTTAGATTTCGGGTCACAGTATACACAACTTATTGCCCGTAGAGTTCGCGAATTAAATATATTCTGCGAAATTTTTCCTTTTAATCATTTTCCAAATGATTTGTCTAGTTACAAAGCGGTAATCCTATCAGGAAGTCCTTATTCGGTAAGGTCTGATGATGCTTTGCATCCTGACTTATCCCAAATTAGGGGAAAATTGCCTTTGCTCTCCGTCTGCTATGGAGCCCAATATTTGGCACATTTCAGTGGTGGAGAAGTCGCTCCTTCCAATACAAGAGAATATGGAAGAGCCAATTTGTCATACATAAAAAGCGACGAGTTATTTTTTGAGGGAATTCCTGATAACTCTCAGGTTTGGATGTCGCACAGCGATACCATTAAAAAATTACCAACCAATGGAATCCGACTGGCCAGCACCCACGATGTAGAAAATGCAGCTTATAGAGTTGACGGAGAAACCACCTATGCCATTCAATTTCATCCTGAAGTGTATCATTCTACCGATGGGAAACAAATGTTGGAAAACTTTTTGGTGAAGATTGCTCATGTTCCACAAAATTTCACACCCAATGCTTTTGTTGAAGAAATTGTAACTGAAATGAAAGAAAAAATCGGAAACGACAAAGTGGTTTTAGGTCTTTCAGGCGGCGTTGATTCAACAGTAGCGGCAGTTTTATTGAACAAAGCCATTGGTAAAAACCTCTACTGTATTTTTGTGAATAACGGTTTGCTTCGTAAAAATGAATTTCAAAATGTCTTGAATCAATACGAAGGAATGGGCTTGAATGTAAAAGGAGTTGATGCTTCCCAACGTTTTTATGAAGCTTTGGCAGGAATTACCGATCCAGAGTTGAAAAGAAAAGCTATTGGAAATGCTTTTATTGAAGTTTTTGATGATGAAGCACACAAAATAGAAGATGTAAAATGGCTGGCTCAAGGAACTATTTATCCAGATGTGATTGAATCAGTTTCGGTAAAAGGACCATCGGCAACTATAAAATCGCACCATAATGTTGGTGGATTGCCTGATTTCATGAAGTTAAAAATAGTTGAGCCTTTACGAATGCTTTTCAAAGACGAGGTGAGAAGAGTAGGAGCAACCCTAGGAATTGATTCCGAATTATTAGGTAGACATCCGTTTCCAGGTCCTGGATTATCAATTCGAATTTTAGGTGATATTACTTTAGAAAAAGTTCGTATATTGCAAGAAGTTGACGCAGTATTTATTGATGGATTAAAAGCAGCGGGTTTGTATGATAAAGTATGGCAAGCAGGCGCTATTTTGCTACCAGTGAATAGTGTTGGTGTCATGGGCGATGAGCGAACCTACGAAAAAGTAGTGGCTCTGAGAGCTGTAGAATCAACAGATGGAATGACGGCTGATTGGGTGCATTTACCCTATGATTTCTTGATGAAAGTATCAAATGATATTATCAATAAAGTAAAAGGAGTCAATAGAGTAGTGTATGATATTAGCTCGAAACCACCAGCAACAATAGAGTGGGAATAGATTATAGTTGTTCCTGAAAATAGGATTGCAAAATACTGAAAAACAATAAATTAAGTATGAAGATAAAAATGTTGTTTTTTTTTGTACTTTGTGTCTTTCAATTCAGCTTGGGTCAATACAAAGACCAAGATGTTGAAATTGTGAATCACGAAGTAAAATCCAATGAATCGGTCAGAGCACTTTCAAAAAAGTATATGGTTGATCCAGCGGATATATACAAGTTAAATAGATTTGCTGTCAACGGAATAACTGAAGGCATGGTATTGCAAATTCCTGTTCCGAAAAAAGAATCTTCTTCAAAACAAGAGGTGCAATCAACTAATTCCTCACTAGAGGAGGCATTAGTAGTTGACGCTGCAGAAGAAGAAAAAAAGATTGCAATTGAATTAGAAATCAATAAAGAATTAGAAAGTGCAATTGTAGAAAACAAAGTAGTAAATCAGCATGTTGTAGAACCAAAAGAAACCATTTTCGGTCTTTCAAAGAAGTACAATGTAACAGTTGAAGAAATTCAGGCAGTTAATCCTGAAATCCAAAAAGAGGGTTTGAAAACAGGTCAGGTAGTCGTAATTCCAACGGCAAAAAAATCAGCTAAAAAAGAGTTTTCTGATTCAATCGTCAACTCAACAAAGGAATCAGAAATAAAAGACAAAGTAGAGGAATTCATTAAGCATAAAGTAGAACCCAAAGAAACCTTGTATGGACTATCAAAAAAATACAATGTCAGTGTTGATGAAATAAAACAAAAAAACGAGGCAGTATTACAAAACGGTCTACAAATTGGACAAATATTGATTATTAGAAAAATTAACTAAAAAGTGATTTACATTGAATAATTTAATCGTTACAATAGCAAAAAGTATGAATAAAAACGGAATTTTGGTTTCCTTTTTTGTTCTCTTCTCATTGTCTTGTTCTCTTTTTGCACAAGATAAAAACTTTACGAAACATACCGTTTTAAAAGGAGAAACAATCAAACTAATTGCTACAAAGTATAAGGTTACTCCATTTGATATCTACAAGTTAAATCCAGATTCACAGGATGGAATAGCAGAGAATGACATTTTGCTAATTCCAGTTCAGAAAGTGGAACAAGTATCTCCGTCTGCTGAAACAGTTTTGTCTAAACCAAAAAATACGTATACTAACGTCAAAACGCATATTGCCAAGCCTAAAGAAACATTTTATAGTATTTCTAGAGATTACAATGTTGATGTTGAAGATTTAAAAAATCTAAATCAAGAGATTCTAAACGAAGGATTGAAAGTAGGGCAAATAGTTAAAATCCCTACCAACGATGGAAGTACCATTACTCTAGCAAAAGAATCTAAACCTGTAGTTGAAACAATTGAAAAAGAAGTGGTTAAAAATCCTATTTCAAAATCAGATAAGGTAGTTTACCACATTGTTGAACCTAAGGAAACAAAATTCGGAATCTCAAAAAAATATGGAATTACTGTTCAAGAATTAGAACAGAATAATCCGAGCATCGTCTCCAATTTACCAATTGGGTATAAGCTAATAATTAGTGGTAAAGCGCAAATAAATGAACCCATTGTCCCACAAGTTCAAAAACCCAAACCCGTTGTTAAAGAAATAGTTCAAGAAGAAACAGTGGTGACTGAGGTAATTAGAAAGCCCGTTTTTAATGGGTTTGCCAATTATGAAGTAAAACCAAAAGAAACATTGTATAGTTTATCCCAATCTTTTGGCATTACTCAAGAAGAGTTGATAGATTTAAATCCAACACTCAAAGATGGGGTTAGAATAGGAATGATTCTGAAAGTTCCGGGAAAAGGTTCCATTAAAATGGTTACAGACTCGGGTAGAAAAGTGACCGACTTATCTCAAACCATTAAGAATAAAGACAAAAAACAATTGGTTTTGTTGCTTCCTTTTAATGCTACCAAAATTCAAAATGATACGCTAAAATCAATAGCGGTTCGTTTGAAAAAAGATGCTTTTTTAAACATGACACTCGATTTTTATTCGGGTGTATTGATGGCAATAGACTCAGCAAAAACTCTAGGATTAAATGTCGATGTAAAGATTTTTGATTCGGAAGAAAGCAAGTTATCCTCTAATGTAGTCAATATCGTCAAAGACAACAATCTTCAAAATGTAGATGCTGTAATAGGGCCGTTTTACCAACAATATGTAGAAAAAGTGGCTGAACTTTTAAACGACAAAAATGTACCCGTAATTTCTCCCTTATCAAAAGAGATGGGGAAACCCTACAGTAATTTATTTCAATCCATGCCGCCATCAGATTTTGCTAAGGCAGCTATGTTCGATTTTATGATAGCAAAAAATGGAAATATAATTGTGGTCAATGACCCTAAAAAGATTTCTAATAAAGAGTTTATAACAAAAAAATATCCTTCGGCACAATTCGTTCCTTTTACAGAAACAGGTGCTATTGATATTCTAGCGTTAAAATCGTTTTTTGTAAAAGGCAAAATGAATTATGTAGTAATCGATTCTGAAAAAACAGGGATGATTTTGACCACAACAAATGCACTTTTGAATGAGTTGGCCAATTTTCAAATTCAGTTGGTCATCATCGAGCCAAACGACACCCTTGATTTTGAAGAAATTTCTATGAAACGATTAACGATTCTACGAATGCTTTACCCTTCATTAACTAGAGACAATACTTCTCCAGAAGCTGCAATTTTTGAAAATGATTTTAAAGCCAAAAATAAAATTTTCCCGAATCAATTTGCTACTCGTGGTTTTGATATTACATTCGATACTTTGCTGCGATTGTCTCAAGGAAAATCATTTGAATCTTCTGCAAAAGAGGACAAAACAGAACAAGTAGAAAGTAAATTTGAATACGTTAAAAAGAATGCTGAAGGATACATCAACAAAGGTATTTACATTATGGAATACCAAGAAGATTTATCCGTAAAACAAGTAAACTAATGACCTCAAAAGTAACCTATCTCGGCGATTTAAGAACCACATCAACTCATTTGCAATCCGGTACCGAAATCCTCTCTGATGCGCCATTGGACAACAACGGAAAAGGAGAAGCTTTTTCTCCAACAGACCTTGTAGCCAACGCACTGGGAAGTTGTATGTTTACCATTATGGGAATCAAAGCCCGTGACATGAATGTCAGTATCGAGAATTCTACCGCCTCAGTAACCAAAATCATGCAGGCCGAACCCAGAAAAATAAGTGCTATCGAGATTATTTTTGACATGAACTACGCTCCAGACGATAAAACAAAAATCATTCTTGAAAGAGCCGCCATGACCTGCCCCGTTTTTTTGAGTTTACATCCTGATATTGATAAGAGAATAACTTTTAATTGGAGGTAATGTAATCGTGAAGCAGGATGCAAAGCAATCTAAATTTGCAATAGTATCATAAATTTCTAATACATAAATTACAAACGACTTTAAACTGTTGTGAGTGTTTAAATAAGGAACATGCACCAATATACGAGTTAGTAGCAAGTTTTAAAAAAATGGAATTGAAAAGGAAATTTATTGGAAAAATCAATACCGTTAAAAGATATAATCTTATTAATGGAATAATTTTAGTTGAAATTTTCGCTTTCTTCGTTTTAAACGGAATCAATGAATTATATCTGTAATTTCTGTTATTATAGCATTATTTTTAATTATTTGGGTTTTATTAAAAATGGATTTACAAAATGACATTTTAATTTTTCAAGAGGAAAGAATTTTGTTTAAACAAAAAGATAAAATCACAGAATATAGTTATCTAAATGTCATAAAAAATGAATTTATAAACCAACAAAGGAATCAGAGCTATGTTCGTATAACATTCAAAGAAAGAAAATTTAATTACATTTTAGATACTGAAAGCGGATTAGATTTTAAAATTGAAGATTTTGCTGATTTTATAATTACTAAAAATAAATCAATTGAGTTTTTGATTAAGCAAACTAATTTTGAAATGTACAAATATTTTAAGAACGGAGAAGAAATAAGACGAGTTTTAATAAATTAGATAAACCTGCTGCAAACAAATGCTAAATCTCATAGCTAGTCTGCGGTAAATTGTTCGTTTACTTTTCATAACTTCGCTCGCTCGATTATGGTAATAATGATTTCCTAAAGTCGCCATGAGCTATAGCATCGACCGTGCTCACAAATATTAATGAAGAAATCAAGTATTGAAATAATTAGGCTGATTGCTGTAATACTCATTGTATTTACACATACCCGAAATGAATTAACAAATGGAATTGTTTATTTTATAGTTGAGAAAATTCCAACTTTTGGTACAGCCATTCTTTCTATAGTGTCGGGATATCTGTATTTTGAAATTTCCCGCTTTAAAAGAAATTTATTTATAAGTAAGATTAAAAGCTTGGCTATACCTTACTTTATATCTAATATTTTAATTTTATTGATGGCTTTGTTTTGCAATTATGTTTTGGAATACAATTCTCTCAACCGACTATCCTATGATTTCTCATTAATTACAGAAGGTGTTTTTGCACTTAATTCGCCCCCAATAAACCCTCCTACTTATTTTGTGAGAGATGTTTTTGTGATATTCTCGATTATTGCATTAATTGCTAAAAGAGACTTAAAAACTTTATTTGTTATCGTTCCCCTTCTGCTGTTTGGGACACTAATTTTAAGAGAAGATGTTGCTTTTTTATTTTTTATAGGATGTTTATATTCAAAATTCAAAAATAGTATTGCCAAAAAAACACTTATAATTATATCCGTAATAATAGCAGTTATTTTTTGGAAATATTTTATAGACTATCTAAAATTTCCTATTTCATTTTTGATTTTCATTTTATTAATTGATTTTCAATTCAAATTTTATAACACGGGAAAATTTTCCTATTTACTTCACTTATATCATTCTCCAATTATAGTAATTTCATATCCTATTTTGAAGATGTTTATAGAAAACCAATTATTTCTTTTAGTTACTCAGATTATTGCTGTGCTTGTATTTACATATATATTGTTTATGATAACCAAAAAGTATACGTTTCTCAATATAATTAGTGGCGGAAGATAAATATTTCATTTAAGGTACTTTCATAATAGGAATAAAAATACTTCAGCTACCGCTGTTTGGCATTTTATGAGGCTTAGGCTAAATTTAAATATGCATTTGTACTTGTAAAACTAGTTATTAATCTTAAATTTAGGCTCCCTTAATGCGCCAAATGTGTAGCAAGTAAACCTCTAAATAACAATAACTTTGAATCCAGACCAAAAACAACTCATTCAACTCGCTCATACTAAAATGCCCTTCGGCAAATACGAAGGCTGGCATCTTATCGACTTACCTGAATATTATATGGTATGGTTTAGCAACAAAGGTTTCCCAAAAGGACAATTAGGGGAACAGCTTCAACTGGTTTATGAGCTTAAATTGAATGGATTGGAAGAGCTCATTCGCAACATTAAAAAGCAATATCCTAAGCCTTAGCTTTTTTAAAATTCTTAGTATAATTGTCAATTATTCCTTCTTTAGTATCAATTTATAATCGTATTTTTGCCTCGTTTTTTTAAACAACTACAACAACACAACAACACAACAACAAACAACAGTAGAATGAATCAAACAAAATATATTTTTGTTACAGGAGGCGTTACTTCTTCACTCGGGAAGGGTATTATTGCAGCATCTTTAGCAAAATTACTTCAGGCAAGAGGCTATCGAACGACTATTCAAAAATTCGACCCCTACATCAATGTCGATCCAGGAACTTTAAATCCCTACGAACATGGGGAATGTTACGTTACGGATGATGGTGCAGAAACCGATTTGGATTTAGGTCATTATGAGCGTTTTTTGAATGTCCCTACTTCTCAGGCAAATAATGTTACCACAGGGCGCGTCTATCTTTCGGTAATTGAAAAAGAGAGAAGAGGAGAATTTCTTGGCAAAACGGTTCAGGTTGTTCCACATATTACGAATGAAATAAAAGAACGCATGCAATTGCTCGGCAATACGGGTGATTTTGATATTGTGATTACTGAAATTGGAGGAACGGTTGGAGATATTGAATCCTTACCGTATATAGAATCTGTTCGTCAGTTGGTTTGGGAATTAGGCGAGAATAATGGTATTGTAATTCATTTAACATTAGTGCCATTTTTAGCTGCAGCGGGTGAGTTAAAAACAAAACCAACGCAGCATTCTGTAAAGACTTTGATGGAAAGCGGAATAAAAGCCGATATTTTAGTGTGTAGAACAGAGCATGAACTTTCGGACGAATTGCGACACAAATTGGCTTTGTTTTGTAATGTAAAACGCGAGGCCGTGATTCAATCTATTGATGCGTCAACCATTTATGAAGTACCCAATTTAATGCTTGAAGAAGGTCTTGATATTGTAGCGCTTAAGAAATTAAATTTACCCAAAAAAGCAGCTCCGGATTTAAAAAATTGGAATACCTTCTTACACCGATTAAAAAACCCGAAACATACGGTTACCATAGGTTTAATAGGGAAATATGTAGAGTTACAAGATTCCTATAAATCCATTTTAGAGGCTTTTATTCACGCTGGTGCAGCAAATGAAACCAAGGTGAACGTAGTTTCTATCCATTCGGAATTTGTAGATGTTGACAATGTTGCTGAACGATTAGCTGGTCTTGACGGAATTTTAGTTGCGCCTGGTTTTGGTGAGCGAGGAATAGAGGGAAAGATTGAAGCGGTTCGATATGCTCGTGAAAATAACTTACCTTTTTTCGGAATTTGTCTTGGAATGCAAATGGCGGTCATAGAATATGCTAGAACTGTTTTAGGATTCAAGGATGCCAATTCAAGCGAAATGAATCCAGCAACATCTTATCCTGTTATTGATTTAATGGAAGAACAAAAAGGTATAACTAATAAAGGAGGAACAATGAGACTTGGCGCATGGAAATGTACCATTGCACCCAATACATTGGCTCATAGAATTTATGGTTCCATCACGATTTCAGAGCGTCATCGTCATCGGTATGAATTTAACGGAGCCTATCTAGAGCAATTGGAAAATGCAGGATTGAAAGCTTCGGGAGTGAATCCTGACACAGGTTTAGTTGAAATCATTGAGCTAGAAAACCATCCATTTTTCATTGGGGTACAATACCATCCAGAATATAAAAGTACGGTTGCAAATCCGCATCCTTTATTTGTTAACTTTGTCGCCGCAATGGTGAAAAATAAAAAAACATAATAAAATAATAGTAGACTATCGCTTTGAGGAAATCAAAGGATGAAATTTAAAATAATGGAACAAAAAAAACTAGACCTCAATTCAATTATTGGATTCATATTAATCTTCGGAATATTGATTTGGATTATGTATCAAAATCAACCGACTCAAAAAGAGATTGATGCTGAGAAAGCTAAAAAAGAGCAGGTAGCCAAGGCTAAAATACCAGCAAAATCTTCGGCTGTTGCAGCATCGGTTAGTAATGATTCTGTTGCAAACGACTCTTTACAGCTTTCTAAATTGAAAACCGCATTAGGGAATTTTGCCTATTCGGCTTCACTTCCATCAGCAAAACAAGCGTTTACAACTATTGAAAATGACGTAGTACTGATTAAAGTTGCCAATAAAGGAGGCTATATAGTTGAAGCTACATTAAAAAAGCATCAAAAATTCAGTAAAAATTCAGGTCAATTAGTGTCTTTAATTAAAGATAACAACTCAGATTTGAATATCAATTTATTGACTCAAGATAATAGAGTCCTTGAAACCAAGAATTTATTTTTCGAACCTACTTTGACCAAAGAAGGTGAAAATCAAGTCTTGTCTATGAAATTAAAAGCTGCAGAAAATCAGTTTTTGGAATACCGATATGTATTGAAACCAAATGATTATATGCTGGATTTTGATGTGCGTTCGCAAGGATTAAGTAAAGTGCTAAATACGTCTAAACCTTTGGATTTAGAGTGGAATTTGAAATCGTTTAGAAATGAAAAGAGTATTTCTTATGAAAACAGATATGCAGAAATTTATTTCGAGTATGAAGACGAAAAGTTTGACTACACTGGTCAAGGTCAAGACAAAGAAGAGAATCCCGAAAAAGTTCGATTTGTTGCATTCAAGCAACATTTCTTTTCTTCGATATTGATAACAAATACTCCATTTGCTAAAGCAAAACTGTTTTCAAACAATTTAGTAAATGATGAGAAAACGGATACTATTTTTACCAAACAGTTCAAAGCGAATTTGCCTTTAGCGTACACAAATGGAGAGGTAGATTATAAAATGAATTGGTATTTTGGACCAACAGATTATGCTACTTTGAAAGCCTATGATAAAAATTTAGACAAAATTATTCCATTAGGATGGGGGATTTTTGGATGGATTAATAAGTTTATTTTTATACCGTTATTTGGATTTTTAAGCTCGTTTATAGCTTATGGTATTGCTATTATTGTATTTACAATTTTGATAAAAATTGCCATGTCGCCAATAACCTATAAGTCGTTTTTGTCACAAGCAAAGATGAAGGTTTTGAGACCTGAAATAACTGAATTGGGAGAGAAATTCAAAAAAGATCCGTTGAAAAAACAGCAGGAAACGATGAAGTTATACAATAAAGCAGGAGTAAATCCAATGGCGGGTTGTATCCCAGCTTTGATTCAAATTCCATTTATGTATGCTTCGTTTCAGTTCTTCCCATCGGCATTTGAATTGAGACAAAAAGGGTTTCTTTGGGCTGATGATTTGTCGTCTTTTGATCAAGTTGCGAAACTACCGTTCCACATTCCTTTATATGGAGACCATGTTAGTTTGTTTCCAATTCTTGCCGCTATAGCTATTTTCTTCTACATGCAAATGACTTCTGGAGATCAGCAAATGGCAACCCCACAGCAAGAAGGAATGCCGGATATGGCTAAGATGATGAAGATTATGATATACGTTTCACCAATCATGATGTTAATTTTCTTTAATAGCTATGGCGCAGGATTGAGTTTGTATAACTTTATTTCTAATTTAATTACAATTGGAATCATGCTAGTTATCAAGAATTATATAATTGATAGCGATAAAATACATGCTCAAATTCAAGAAAATAAATTGAAAGAACCCAAAAAACAGGGTAGATTCCAACAAAAACTGCAAGAAGTAATGCAACAAGCAGAAGAGCAGAAAGCACTACAACAAAAACAACAGAAGAAGAAATAAAAAAAGCTCCCAATTAATTTTGGGAGCTTTTTCATTTTATTTAAAAATTATTCTGGCAAGTTTGGCAACAAGACTTTGTCAATTGCGTGTATAATTCCATTTCCACATTGCACATCTGTTAGGACAATATTAATATTTCTTCCCTCTTCATCTGTTATAACGGTACCAGCTATATTTAGTAAACCAGTTTCAAAAGTTGTAATTGGTGTTGTAGGAATTCCAGTAGATAATACATTTGCACCAGCAACAACATGGTATTTCAAAACAGCTGATTTTCCGTCAGAATTTAATCCAGTATATAAATTTAAAGTAGCGGTATCAAAAGCTGAGTTTAATGGTGCAAATACTGTAAATGGTGCGCTTGCAGTTCCATCTAAAGTAGGTACTAATCCTTGAGCAGTTAAAAGACTTGCTAAAGTTGAGAAATTAGGATTAGCTACTGCGTGGTCAACAACAGTTGGTATACCAATTACGGCATCAACAACGTGTACAACTCCATTTGAAGCTTCAATATTGGCAGTTGCAACGTTAGCAACTCCATTAAAAAGTTTCGTACCCTCTGCAGTTGACGTGTTTATAAACATACTAATGTTACTTGTTGTAGTGCCATAAGTAGCTAAAGTTTTTACATAGCCTGTAGTCAATTGGGTTGATAAAACTTTACCATTAACAACATGATTCAAAAGAATCTGTTTTAGAGTTGCCTCTGGAACATCGTCCAGAGAATCGAAACCATTAGCATCCAAGAAAGCATTGAATGCATCATTTGTAGGGGCAAAAACGGTATACTGTCCACTGCCTTGTAGCGTAGATGCTAATCCAGCTTTTCCCAAAGCTTGAACTAGAATGGACAAGTTAGCATTTCTCGATGCAATCCCAGTTATAGAATTGTCAACTGATGTTTCAGAAGAATCATCATCATTGCACGATGTACTAAGGATAGCAATAAATGCTACCAGCATAATTTTTGATAATTTTTTCATACTTTTTTTGTTTAATTATTTTGTTTATATTTTTTACAAATATATTAAACAGTTTAATTAAATTGTTTAAAGTTTTATTAAAATTATTAAACAAAGTAAAATTTATAATTTTTTTAAGAGTTGTTCGATATCAAATGTATTTGCTGTTCTAAATTTAAACGGAGGCATTCTCTTTTTCTATTATTTTTTAAAAAAGGATACTTTAGTGGTTAAACAAAATTTATTTAAAATTCTCTTATGTTATAATTTTAAAAATTTTGTTCAAAACAAGAAATACATTTTCAGTTGTAATTATTAACTGTATTTTTGTTAAAATAAAATCAACTTAATATCGTTATCGTTATTTGTAAGTTTTTAATATGATACAAAATAAAATTAGTTATCTCCTTGTATTTTTACTATTGATATTTAACTTAAAAGTTAGTGCCCAAACCGATATCAATAAATTGGATAGCAATGGAAAAAAACATGGAGTTTGGAAAGGCCTTTATCCAGAGTCAAAGAGAGTTCGATATGAAGGAACTTTCGAACATGGAAAAGAAGTTGGTACTTTTAATTACTATGATGATACCAAAGCCCAATCGATAATCGCTACTAGAGAGTTTGCTGCTAAAGATAATTCGGTGTATACTATATTTTATGATCAGAGAAAAAATAGGGTTAGCGAAGGCAAACAGGTTAATAAATTATTTGAAGGGCAATGGAAATACTACCATCAAAATTCTAAGGAAGTAATGACTATTGAAAATTATAAGAATGGAAAATTAGAAGGTCTACGAACCGTTTTTTATCCGAGTACGAAGATTGCTGAGGAAACAAATTATTCTAACGGATTAAAGAATGGGTTGTATAAAAAATATTCTGAAAAGGATGCTATAGTTTTGGAAGAATCCAATTATAAAAATGGAGAATACGACGGTTTAGCCATTTACAGAGATCCATTAGGTAACATAGCAGCTCAGGGTAGATATGTTAATGGAAAAAAGAAAGGAATTTGGCAGTTTTATGAAAACGGAAAGTTGGTTAGTGAAGAAAACATGTCAAAGGTTAAGAAAGTCGCAAAACCTAAAACCAAATAAATTTAAAATTGTACTTTTGCACGTAAATTTTTTTAAATGAAACGTGTAGTTGTTGGACTTTCAGGAGGTGTAGATTCAAGTGTTGCGGCTTACTTATTGCAGCAACAAGGCTATGAAGTTATAGGTCTTTTTATGAAAAATTGGCACGATGACTCAGTAACCATTTCTGATGAATGTCCATGGCTGGAAGATAGTAATGATGCCTTATTAGTTGCTGAAAAACTTGGTATTCCTTTTCAAACCGTAGATTTGAGTAAACAGTACCAAGAAAAAATCGTTGACTACATGTTCAGCGAGTATGAAAAAGGACGTACGCCAAATCCAGATGTTTTATGCAATAGAGAAATCAAGTTTGATGTTTTTATGAAAATTGCATTAAGTCTCGGTGCCGATTATGTAGCTACAGGTCATTATTGTAGAAAAGGAGAAGTTGATGTCAATGGTAAACCCATATATCAATTGTTGGCAGGCGTGGATGGAAATAAAGACCAATCCTATTTTTTATGTCAGTTATCACAAGAACAATTAGCCAAGTCATTGTTTCCTATAGGAGAATTAACTAAACCCGAAGTTCGTGAACTAGCCTCTAGAATGGATTTGGTAACTGCTGACAAAAAAGATTCTCAAGGTTTATGTTTCATAGGAAAAGTTAGATTACCAGAATTTCTACAACAAAAGTTACAGCCTAAAGAAGGTTTAATCTTTGAAGTTGATGCCAATGAAGAAATTTACTCTGCTAAGCAATACAATCAGAATTCTCAGGAAGAAAATCTTATAGAGGAATCGACCCCAATTGCGTATAACCCGACAATGGGAAAAGTTGTTGGAAAACATCAAGGGGCACATTATTACACCATTGGACAAAGAAAAGGTTTAAATGTTGGGGGAACCAAGGAAGCTTTATTTGTTATAGCGACAGATGTTGAGACCAATACCATTTATACAGGTCAAGGAAATCGTCATCCAGGATTGTTTAGAAAAGCACTTTTTATAACACAATCAGAAGTGCATTGGATTCGTCAAGATTTGGCACTAAACAATGGGAAAACTCTAAGGGTAATGGCCAGAATACGATACCGTCAGGAATTACAAGCAGCTACACTCCATCAATACAATCAGGGAATGTACGTTTCATTTGACGAACCACAATCTGCTATAACTCAAGGGCAATTTGTGGCATGGTATCTGGAAGATGAATTAGTTGGTTCAGGTGTAATTTCGTAAGTTTACTTCGACAGAAACGATTATGAATAAAATCACCCAACTTTTCAAGATTAAGTATCCAATAATTCAAGGAGGAATGATTTGGAATAGTGGCTATAAATTAGCCAGTGCTGTTAGTAATTCTGGTGGTTTGGGTTTGATAGGTGCAGGCTCCATGTATCCTGAGGTATTGAGAGAACATATTCAGAAATGCAAGAAAGCCACGGGTAAGCCTTTTGGAGTGAATGTTCCTTTATTGTATCCAAATGTTGAAGAGATTATAAGTATTATTGTAGAAGAAGAAGTTAAAATAGTGTTTACTTCTGCAGGTAATCCAAAGACTTGGACTTCACTTTTAAAAGAGAAAGGAATTACAGTCGTTCATGTGGTAAGTAGTTCCAAATTTGCATTAAAAGCACAAGAAGCAGGAGTAGACGCTATTGTAGCTGAGGGTTTTGAAGCAGGCGGGCACAATGGAAGAGAGGAAACTACTACCTTTACTTTAATCCCAATGGTAAAAGAACAAATTTCGATACCATTGATTGCCGCTGGTGGGATTGCAACAGGCTCAGGCATGTTGGCTGCTATGGTTCTTGGAGCAGATGGAGTTCAAATCGGGAGCCGTTTTGCAGCTTCTACTGAATCCTCGTCTCACGAAAATTTCAAAAAGAAAATCGTGGACACTAAAGAAGGGGATACGCAATTAACTTTAAAGGAGTTGGCTCCCGTTCGATTAATAAAAAATAAATTTTATCTAGACCTTCAAGACTTATATGCAAGATGTGCTACAGTTGAGGAATTGAAAATCTTATTAGGAAGAGCTAGAGCCAAAAAAGGAATGTTTGAAGGTGATTTAGATGAAGGAGAGCTTGAAATTGGACAGGTGGCGGGATTAATCCACGATATTAAATCGGTAGATGAAATAGTAACTGAAATAATTAAAGATTTTGAATTGTCAAAAAATATCATAAAAAATATTTTTTTTTAATTCAATATCATTATAGTATAGTAAAACATGGGAATAATGAAGTATTTAAAAAGTATATGTATCATTTTATGTCTAGTTGGAATCAATCAATATACTACGGGTCAGGTGTATAAATTTCAAACTACTGGATTTACAGTTTCCGAGAAAGATGAAAAAGGAGTTTGGGGTAAATGGTCTGATTTTCAAGAGGCGTCATTAGTAGTGACTTTGGATACCAACAAAAACAGAATTATAATTTATTCTCAAGAAATTCAGTTGTATCAAATTGTAAATTATGAGGAAAAACAGGATAATGAAAACGATGAAATATTTCCTTTTTCCTGTAGAAATGATGACGGAGAACCTTTTTTAATTTACATAATCACAAGAAAAAAGCAAGGCAATAGAAAGCAACTATACATCAATCATAAAGACGCTATTATTGCCTATACAATTATCAATTTAAAATAGTCAATCTGTTTTTAAAATAGTATCTCTTATTTGGACTTTTGAGGTACTTTTAAAAACATTATTTGTAATTCTTTTTCAAGAAGATTTTTAACCTATCTTCCAGTTGATCCAACTCTAAAACTCTATTTCTGTTGGATTTATCAAATTTTTTCATGTGTTTTTATTGTTTTTATTTCCGATTTTTATTTCCAAATTTTTAAAGTTTTTGACTATTAATAAATTGTTAATGATTTTGTTCATAATATTAAAACTCCTCAAAAAATTAAGATTGATAAATTAACTAATATTATCTATTAATTTAGACAAACGGTATTTTTTGTAAGATGAATGATTTTAAACTAATTGGAATTAGTCATTTTTAAATTAAGCTGCAAATCAAAATCAATTTGTCAATATAAATATGCTTATGAGAATTAGTACTCTTGGTAGAAAAAAAATATTTCAAGTCTTTGTATTTTTGGCTTTTTTTGCTGGCTTGACAAAATCCTCGGCACAGTGCCCCACGGTTATTAATCCTAATCAAACTTTTTGTGATACTCAAATTCCCACAGTAGGGAATCTTAATGCTGCTAATATTGGAGGAGGTGTTAGATGGTATGCAAATGCAATAGGTGGAGTGGCGTTGTCGGTTACTACGGGGTTGATCAATGGTGAAGATTATTTTGCCGATGATAATTCAGGTTCTTGTGGGGTGAGGCAAAAAGTTGTAGTGACTATAAATTCTACACCAAGACCAATAGGTAATTCTTTTCAAGGACCTTGTGTTGAAGATTTAAACGATGCCACTCTTCAGGATTTTGATGTTACAGGTTCCAATATAAAATGGTATAGTAATTCATCTGGAGGAAGTCCTTTGCCTCTAACAACAATTATTGTTAATGGTACGACCTATTATGCAAGTCAAACAGATCCTGTTACTGGTTGTGAGTCTTTGAGAAAAGCTGTTCAGGCAAAAATAGGTTTGGTGCCAACGCCAACAGGTGATCCAACTCAAGACTTTTGTAATGATCCAAATAATATTCCAACTATTGGAAGCTTAGTCGCTTCTGGAAGTAATAATTGGTATGAGTCTAATGGTTCTTCATCTCCATTAGATTTGACAACTCCATTAGTTAATGGAGAAGACTATTATGCTACTACAGTTGACCCCCCTTGTGAAAGCATAACACGATTTAGAGTTGATGTGACTTTGCTTAAATTAAATGATGCTGGTGTAAATGGTGGTAGAAGTATTTGCGTGTCTAGTTTATCAACAACTGCTCCTTTTGATTTGTACAATTTGCTTGGAGGTATCCCTGATAAAACAGGGACTTGGTCGGGGCCATTATCAACAATAAACGGTTATCAGGGAACTGTGGATGTTTCATCATTGACATTAGTAGGAACTTATACTTTTGATTATAATGTTACTTCTGCTTTGTGTGCTCCTGCTACTTCATCAGTTATTATTACTGTTTTGCCTCTTCCCACTGTTAGTATTTCTTCAAATTTAACACTTTGTTCTGGTTCAAATGGAACTGTTACTTTTACAGGAACTCCAAATGCCACTGTTACCTATACGGTAAATGGCGGGAGTAACCAAACTATAGTTTTAAATGCTTCAGGAACAGCAACAATCAATAGGACTTTTACTTCTACAACAACTTATTCCCTTGTGAGTGTAGCTTCTTCAGGAACTCCGAGTTGCAGCCAAGCTCAATCTGGAACAGTCACGATAACTGTTTTGCCATTACCTACAGTATCAATTTCATCCAATTCAACAATTTGTTCTGGTTCTAGCGCAACTGTTACATTTACGGGTACACCAAATGCTATAGTTACATACACAGTCAATGGAGGTGTTAATCAAACAATTGTATTGAATGCTTTTGGTGCTGCAACAGTTACGAATACTTATAATTCAACAACAACTTTTTCTCTAGTAAGTGTTGCATATGCTACAATTCCAGTTTGCAGTCAATCACAATCAGGTACAGTTGTAATTACAGTTATACCTCAACCTACCGTTACAATATCGGCAAATCAAAGTATATGTCCTAATGGTTCTGCAACGGTTACTTTTACTGGTACACCCAATGCTGCTGTTACTTATACTGTAAATGGAGGATCAAATCAAACTATCGTGCTAAATGCTTCTGGAACAGCGAGTATAATCAATACTTATTCTGTGAATACAACTTTTAGTTTGGTTAGTATTGCTACGGGTACAACCCCAGTTTGTTCAAGACCTCAATCTGGAACCTCCACAATAACTATTTTACCGCTGCCATCGGTTGTGATTTCTTCAAATTCGACCATATGTTCAGGGTCAAGTGCTACAGTGAATTTTACAGGAACTCCAAATGCGACTGTGACATATAAAATTAACGGAGGTAACAATCAGACAATAGTCCTAAATGCCTCTGGTAGTGCGTCATTGGTAAATACATATAATTCAACAACTACAATTTCTCTGGTAAGTGTTGCATCTTCTGGAACTCCTAGTTGTAGTCAACCTCAAGTAGGTACAGTAACAATTACTGTAATTCCTTTGCCGATAGTAACTCTTTCAAATAATGTTAACGTTTGTCCAAATGGGTCAGCTACAGTTACTTTTACTGGAACACCAAATGCGACAGTAACATACAACGTTAATGGAGGTAGTAATCAAACAATTGTTTTAAATTCTTCAGGAACAGCAACAATCACAAATACATATTCTACTACGACAACCTATAATTTAGTTAGTATTACTTCAGCTACAACCCCAGCATGTCCTCAACCTCAAACAGGCTCTGTGATAGTGACAGTAATACCTTTACCAACAGTTGTGATTTCTGGAAATGTAACTGTATGTCCAAATGGTTCAGCAACGGTTACTTTTACTGGAACACCTAATGCGACAGTGACTTATACCGTTAATGGAGGAGCAAATCAAACAATTCTCTTAAATGCTTCAGGAACTGCTACTGTAGCTAATACATATACAACAACTACTATTTTTTCATTAGTAAGTGTTTCTACATTAGGAAATCCTTCTTGCAGTCAAACTCAAACAGGATCTGTAACAGTAACCGTAAAAAATCTGCCAGTTGTTTCAATAGCTGCTAATACGGATATTTGTGTTGGTGGTTCAGCAACAGTCACTTTTACTGGAACTCCCAATGCAACAGTTACCTACACAGTAAATGGTGGAGTAAGCCAAACAATTATATTGAATAATACAGGAGTTGCAACTATAACGAATACGTATTCTTCAACAACAGTTTTTGCCTTGGTAAGTGTTGCCTCTAACGGTACACCCAATTGTAGTCAGTCACAAACTGGAACGGCAACAATTACGGTTGTGCCTTTGCCAACAGTTACGTTATCTTCAAATACGACAGTATGCTCAGGTTCAAGTGCAACAGTGACTTTTACTGGGACACCTAATGCAATTGTAACTTATAAAATCAATAATGGTAGTAATCAAACCATTGTATTAAATAATTCAGGGACTGCAACTTTAACTAATACATATTCATCTACAACACTATTTACTTTGGTAAGTATTGCTACTTCAGGTTCGCCAGGATGCGTAGTTCCTCAATCGGGTTCGATAACAATTACTGTAAAACCTTTACCAACAGTTGCAATTTCAGCAGATACTACTATTTGCTCTGGTTCTAGTGCAATAGTAACTTTTACTGGTACTCCAAATGCAACAGTGACATATAATATTAATGGGGGAGCTAGTCAAACCATAGTATTAAATAATTCAGGATCAGCTACAATAACGAACACTTATTCTGTAAACACTACTTATAATTTAGTAAGTATAGCTTCTTCTGGTTTGCCAGCTTGTCCTCAACCTCAGTCTGGTAAAATGACAATTACGGTTTCACCACTTCCTGTAGTGTCAATTTCTTCCAATGCAACGATTTGTTCAGGTTCAAGTGCCACGGTAACATTTACAGGAACACCTAATTCCACAGTAACTTATACTGTTAATGAAGGAGATAATGAAACAATAGTGCTTGATAGTTCAGGAACGGCTACAATAACAGATACCTATACCAAATCATCTGATTTTGCACTAGTAAGTGTTTCATTAGGAGGTAGCTCAGGTTGTTCCCAACTACAACAGGGACAAGTCTCGATTGAAGTAGTTCCATTACCAGTGGTTTCGATTACTTCATCTGATACGACAGTTTGTTCAGGTTCTAGTGCGACAGTAACATTTGAAGGAACGCCTGATGCAATCGTTACCTATTCGGTTAATGGAGGATCAAATCAAACAATAGTATTAGACGATTCAGGGATTGCATCAATTACCGCTACTTATTCTGTAACAACGGTGTATGCATTAATTGATGTTACACTTGCAGGGTTGTCAAATTGTGGGCAACCACAAACGGAAACTATTACCATCAATGTTGAACCACTTCCTGTTGTTACAATTTCCTCAAATACAACAATATGTATTGGTTCAAGTGCTACAGTAACATTTACTGGTACTCCAAATGCTACAGTTACTTATACTGTTAATGGAGGAGCTAATCAAACAATAGTGTTGGATAATCTCGGCACTGCAACCATAGTTGATACTTATTCCGTAAATACTACATATTCTCTTGTAAGTGTTGCCTCTTTATCGACACCAGTATGTGTTCAACCACAGACAGGTTCGATGACTATTACAGTTTCTCCTCCACCAACGGTTACCATTTCTTCTAGTCAAACCATTTGTTCAGGTCAGAGTGCAACAATCACGTTCACAGGAACTCCAAACGCAACGGTTACTTATTTAGTGGATGAAGAAGACACAGGAACTATAGTTTTAGATGCTTCTGGTTTAGCAACAATTACTGATACCTATACAAAGGGTTCAACCTACACATTGGTTAGTGTAACATCAGCAGGCACTTCAGGGTGTACATTGCCGGTAACAGGAGAAGTTACAATTGATGTTGTTCCATTACCAGTTGTAAGTATTGAGTCAGATGCAACAACGATATGTTCAGGATTAAGTGCAACTGTTACTTTTATAGGAACGCCCGATACTATTGTTACTTATACGATTAATGGGGGAAGCAATCAGACTATAACTCTGGATGATTCAGGTTCTGCATCTATCGTAAATAATTATGTTGTTACCACAACTTTTACTTTGGTTAGTGCTGCTTTATCTGGAAATTCTAGCTGTAGTCAGCCTCAATC
>Ga0315904_10003458_pt1 | contig 23188 bp, 11 predicted proteins | sample LakEriMetagenome_6_FD_203529 | JGI IMG/M metagenome (GOLD analysis project Ga0315904, IMG submission 203529) | Freshwater fungal communities from buoy surface, Lake Erie, Ohio, United States - Buoy 12 MA120 | ecosystem: Environmental > Aquatic > Freshwater > Lake | place: USA: Lake Erie, Ohio... | reverse complement strand
CGGCTCAAAACGGTGAAGTCTTCTTCGCCGACACCTCCGCCGACAAAATCCACCGCATCGGCCTTGATGATGAAGTCAGCATTTTCGCCGAAAAAACCGGCAATGCGCACTGTGTGACCGTCGCCGCCGATGGATCGCTTTACACCATCTCCGAGAAATCCGGCCAGCTCCTGCGCTACGACACTGCTGGCAAGTCCAGTATCGTTTTGGACGGCATCCTCGGCCACAGCATCCTCGCCCATCCGAACGGCAGTCTCTACGTCACCGACAACGACGCCAAGAAGCCCAACAACGGCGGCAGCGTGTGGCTCATCAAGGACGGCAAAAAGACCCAAGTCGATGGCAGCATCAAATTCGCCACCGGCATGGCCTTCCGCCCCGATCAATGGCTCCTCAGTGTCGGCGAAGGCCACTCGAAATGGGCCTACAGCTACCAAATCGCCGACGACGGCACGCTCATCAACAAAGAGCGCTTCTTCCACCTCCACGTCCACGATTGGGATGACGACGCAGGCCCCGAATGCCTCTGCTACTCGCAAGAAGGCCGTCAATTCATCGCCACGAAGAGCGGCATCCAAATCAGCGCCGACGACGGCCCCACGCAGATCATCCTCACCGTCCCCGACAAAGGCCGCGTCACCGCCGTCGCCATCGGCGGCAAGGATAAAGACACGCTCTACGCCTTCTGCGGAAACAAGATCTGGAAACGCAAAATTCAGCAGCACGCCCTCGGTGCGTGGAGCCCTTGGACGAAAGTGGTGCCGAACAAGCTGTAGCTTCGATGGGTAATCGGAGCAGTCATCGCAAACGTTTTGGCGAAGCTGAGCAGCCCTCTCGCTTCACGGGAGGAGGCCAGCGTGTCGCGGCCTTGCTGATGGACGATCATCCCCACCCGCATTCATCCGAAGAAAGTTTTAAGCTCATCTGCGGCGGAGCAAGAGGGCTGCTTTGCTGGTACAGCGCGCGAAACACCTCAGCAAAAGTGACCCTTCACCACGCGCTGGATTTTTGGCGAGACTGGGAGTTGTTTGTTTGATAAAAACGCGTAGGAGTTAATCATGGTTAGATGGCCATGCCGCCATCGATTAACTGGCGACACCGGGGAAGTTTTTGTGTCAACTTTGCATCTTGGCTGCTAAAGCATGAGGAGATGAAAAAACTTTTTCACAGACTAATCCCGACGCTTTGGGTGTGGGGCGCTTTCTCGACGGGATCCCCGGGTGCGACGGTCACCTGGGACGGCTCCACAAGCGGAAACTGGGCCACCTCGACGAACTGGCAGGGGAATGCCGTGCCTGTGGCGTCGGACCAACTTGTCTTTCCAGCCACTGGCGTGACGACGTTGATCATGGTCAACAACCTGCCTGCTGGCACGACATTCAATCGCATGACCTTTGCGCAGCCCGGCTATGAACTCACCGGCAATGCGGTGACTATGGATGTGGCCTCGGCCACCGTGCCGCGCATCGATGTGACTCACACAACGGGAGAATCGCTCGTTAATGTGCCGCTGACCGTCTCGAGTCCGCTCACGCTCTCAGCCGCTGCGGGCGGGAGGCTTCATCTCGGATCACTGGCGGACATTTCCTTCGGGGCTGACGGCCTCACGCTCTCCGGCGCGGGCACCATCGAGCTGGATGGCACGACATCGGGCACAGGGAATGTCGTGATGAGCGGCGGGGGCACATACATCTTCGATGCGAGTCAGAACGCGACGGGCACCTATAGCCTGCTCTCCGGGGGCCTGACGATGCTCATCTCTTCCATAGATGGGCCGCTGGTTACTTCTTCCGGAACGTCATTCAACTCCATCCGAGGTACGGTGAACGGCAATGCCACGCTGTCTGGCGATGTGACAATCGGAATCGAACTCACGGTGAACGGCAATCTGGCTTTCAGCACAACCACGACCACGCGGGTGGTGGAGTACAGTCTCTCAGGCACGACGCCTGGACTGAACTACGATACGATCACCGTGAGCGGCAACGTCACCAGCGACACGTTCCGCATGATGCTGGACCTCACGCAGACATTTCCTGTGGGAACGCCGTTTGTGCTGATCGACAAAACGGGCGCGGGCGCGATCTCGAACACGTCCAAATTCCTGACGAGTACAGGGGCCACGATCAATGAAGGCACGCGCGCCATCTACGGCACCACGGCGCTCGTTTTCAGCTATGTCGGCGGCACGGGGAATGACTTCACAGCCACGGTGGCGAACAATCTGCCATCCTTCTCGACGACGGTGGCTGACCAGGTCATTAGCGAAGACGGCAGCACCTCGGCGCTCGCCTTCACCGTGGCTGACGCCGACATCGCTGCTGGCTCGCTCACGTTGACCGCGTCATCGAGCGACACCGCAGTGGTTCCGGTGAGTGGAGTGGTCTTCGGTGGTTCGGGTGCGAACCGCACGGTGAGCGTGACCCCGGCACCGAATGCGAATGGATCGGCGGTCATCACGATCAATCTCAGCGACGGCTCCGACACCGTGAGCACCAGCTTCACGGTGACCGTGAATGCGGTGAACGATCAGCCGACGATTTCCACCATTAACGACCAGAGCATCAATGAAGACGCAAACACCGGCGATCTCGCCTTTACCATCGGCGATGTCGAGACGGCCGCGACGGCGCTCACGGTGACGGCTTCATCGTCGAACACGACGCTCATTCCGCTGGCGAACATCACTTTCGGCGGTTCGGGGGCCAATCGCACCGTGCGTGTGACGCCGGCCGCGAATCAGTCCGGCGCCGCGTCGGTCACCGTGACTGTTTCAGACGGAGCGCTCTCCCGGATCGATACCTTCAATGTCAATGTGGCGGCCGTGAACGATGTGCCGACGATCACTGCGATTGTGGATCAAACGATCAATGAAGATGGCTCGACGGGTGCGCTGGCTTTCACCATCGGCGATTTGGAGACGTCGGCCGCTTCGCTGACGGTGACCCGGGGAACGTCAAATTCCGCCCTGATTCCCGCCGGGAACATCGTCCTCGGCGGATCAGGTGCAAACCGCACAGTTCAGGTGACGCCAGCGCTGAATCAGAGCGGCACCGCTTCGATCACGCTCACGGTGAGTGATGGCTTGCTCTCGTCGGTCACCTCCTTTTTTGTCACGATCAACCCCGTCAATGATGCACCGACTCTCGCGGTGATCTCCGACCGCTCGACGAATGAAGACACGGCGACTGTGGTCAGCCTGAGCCTCGGCGACGTGGACACGGCGGCGACCTCGCTCACGCTCTCAGCGACCTCATCAGATTCGGCGCTGGTTCCTGTGCCGAACATCGTTTTCTCCGGCACCGGCACGAGCCGAACGGCGACCATCACACCTGCGACAAATCAGAGCGGCTCCACCACGATCACCCTTACGGTCTCCGACGGATCTCTCACGGCATCGCAGTTCTTCGTGCTCACTGTGACTGCGGTGAACGATGCGCCAACGATCACGACCATCACCGACCGAACGATCAACGAAGATGGGACGACGGGTGCCATCGGTTTCACCGTCGGTGACGTCGAGACGGCTGTCACCTCGCTCGCCGTCAGTGTAAACTCGTCCAATCTGTCATTGGTGCCCATCGGCAACATCGTCGTCAGCGGCACTGGCGTGAATCGTTCCGTGACTGTGACTCCGGCCGCCAATCAAAGCGGGACAGCCAGCATCACGCTCTCCGTGAGCGACGGCACTGTCGCGACGAACACCGCGTTTACACTGACGGTCAATGCTGTGAACGACGCGCCGACAATCGGAGCCATCGCGGATCAGACGATCAACGAAGACAGCAATACTGGTGCGATCAGTTTTGGGATTGGCGATGTCGAAACCGCCGCGAGCAGCCTCACGCTCTCCGCCACGACAAGCAACGCAACGCTTGTGCCGCTCTCAAACATTAACTTCGGTGGCAGCGGTTCCGTTCGCACCGTGCAGGTGACGCCGGTGGCGGATCTCAGCGGCAGCGCCTCCATCACCGTCACAGTGAGCGATGGCACGGATTCGGCCTCCGAGCCGTTTGTCGTCACCGTGATCTCTGTGAATGACGCGCCTTCCTTCACCAAGGGACCGGACCAGAATCTCGTAGAAGGGAACACGACGCCCCAACTCGTCTCCGGCTGGGCCACCAACATCAGTGCGGGGCCGCCAAACGAATCCTCGCAGGTGGTCGCGTTTCAGATCACTTCGGTCACCGGCGGGACCATGTTTCTCTCGAGCCCCACGGTGAACACCGCTGGTGATCTCAGCTTCACCTTGCTCGGTAATGCAGCGGGCACGGCGCTTGTCACGCTGCGAATTTCCGACAATGGAGGCACGGCCAATGGTGGTGTCGCCATCAGCGCCGAGCAGACGTTTGCCATCAATGTCGCGGGCATCAATGATCCGCCGAGCTTCACGCATGGGCCGAGCCAGACCGTTCTGGAGGAGTCTGGTGCCCAGACCATTCCGGGCTGGGCCACCAACATCAGCGCGGGGCCGTCTAATGAGGCCTCGCAGTTGCTGACGTTCCTCGTGACGAATGATTCGAACGCGCTGTTTGCAGTGCAGCCTGCCGTGTCTCCGACAGGGACGCTCACCTTCACGCCCGCGCCGAATGCCTTCGGCACCGCGACGGTGACGGTGCGCTTGCAAGACAATGGCGGCACGGCAAATGGTGGCGTGGACATGAGCGGAGCGCAGGTCTTCACCATCACGATTACGGGCATCAATGACGCGCCCTCGTTTGTGAAAGGACCGGATCAAACCGTGCTCGAAGATGCGGGCAATCAGGATTCCATCGGCGCGCCGATTTCAGTGCCTAGCTGGGCGACAGCGATCAGTCCAGGACCCGGCGAATCGGCTGATGCCGTCTTTTTTGAAATCACCGGCAATACGAATCCAGCGCTCTTCCTGGAGGGGCCTTCCGTCACGCAAGGCGGCGCGCTGGAATACCGGCTGGCTGAGAATGCCATCGGCTCCGCATCCATCACGCTTCGCATCAAAGACTTCGGCGGCACCGCGAACGGCGGCGTGGATGTGAGCGCGACGCAGACGTTTTCCATCACGGTCACACCGGTGAACGATGAGCCATTCTTCACCCGGAGCACGGCAGGTCTCTCCGTGATGGAAGATGCCGGACCTCTGACATTTGCGGCATGGGCCACCGACATTGCGCCAGGACCCGCGACAGCGACGGACGAGGCGGGGCAGGCGGTGGATTTTCAAATCGTCAGCAACACGAATCCGCTGCTTTTCTCTTCGCAGCCTGCCGTTTCTCCGACTGGCACGCTCACCTTTACGTCAGCGGCGAATGCCAGTGGCACAGCTCTGGTGACCGTGCGCATCCACGACGATGGAGGCACCGCCAATGGCGGTCGGGACACCGGCGAGGATGTGCCGTTCTCGATCACAGTTAACGAGGTGAATGATGCGCCATCCTTCGTTCGCGGCGCGAATCCAACTGTCGCCGAAGATGCAGGAGCGCGAACGATCTTCAATTGGGCCACCGCCATCACGGGCGGCGAACCCGGCGAGAGCGTGACCTTTTCCGTCACGCGAGTCAGCGGCTCGCTGAATTTCGCTGTCGAGCCCACACTCTCGCCAACGGGCACGCTCACTTTCACCACGGCGCTGAACAGCAATGGCTCGGCGACTTTTGACGTCGTCGCCTCAGACGGCACGGTGAATGCCGCACCCGTGACGCTCATCATCACGGCTCTGCCGGGCAATGATCAGCCGAACTTTACCGGCGGACCGAACGTCACGGTGAACGAAGACGCCGGTGCACAGACCTTCACCGCTTGGGCGACGAACATTGTGCCTGGCCCGGCAACCGCGACGGACGAGGCGGGGCAGAACATCACCTTCCTCTTCACCTTCAACACCGCGCCATCGCTCTTCAGCGTGCAGCCAGAGGTGTCGAGCAATGGAACGCTCACATTCACTCCGGCACCGAATGCATTCGGGGTCGCTTCGCTCACGGTGGTGGCTCAAGACGACGGCGGCACCTCGCCAGGCATCGACACCTCGCCGGGATACAACTTCACCATCACGGTGAATGCGGTGAACGATCTGCCGGTCGGTGCCTCGCAATCGCTGACAACGATGCGTGATGCGCCGCTGCCAGTCAGACTCACGGCGACAGACTTTGAGGGAAACCCGGTCACGCTCTCCATCGTCACGCAGCCGTCGCACGGCACCCTTTCGAACATCACGTCGCCGAGTGGACCGTTTGGACCGATGAATCTCATCTACACGCCCGCCGGTGGTTACACCGGGCCGGACAGTTTCACGTTCCGTGGCACGGATGCCGATCCCGGCTTGCCCGCGACGATCAGCATCAATGTCACCGCGCCTCCCACGGCCTCTGGCATCACCCGCGTTTGGGATGGTGGTGCGGGCACCCGCTTCTGGGCCGATGCAGCGAACTGGATGGGCGACATCGCGCCGCAACCGGGTGACTCGATTCAGTTTCCCGCTGGTGCCACAGGCGTGTCCAGCACCGAGAACAACTTGCCTGCTGGCTTCGTGCTGAATCAGATTCAAGCCGCAGGCAATTTCCAGGTCACCGGCAACGGTGTGAATCTTCTCGGCGGACTCGAGTCCTCGTCGCCGAGCACCGTGAACTGGCTGGTGCCGGTCAACTTTCTCGCAAACGGCTTCATTCGCACGCTTCCATCGACTCCCGTGGGTGTCGGCATGACGATGCAAGCCGATGTGAGCACAGGCCCCTTCATCGTCACGCTCGAAGGCTCGCAGAATTCGCCAACAACCTTCGCGCCGCTGACGAACTTCAATCGATTCTTTGGCGCCGGCAGCATCGTTTCTCGCGGATCCGTGACCTTGCGGAATACAAGCACTGCGACGGGAGTGATCACCGGTGGCATCGTCGTCGAGACGGGGAGGCTCTCGGTCGAGCGACCGGTCGGAAATCGAATCGTCGCATCAGGTCCGGTCGAAGTGAAAACGGGTGCGATCCTGCAAATCGGTGCCAACAGCTCCGTGCAGGCTTCGATTGATCCGATCGACACCACGGCCTCACTCTTGATCCGCGAAGGCGGATTCCTGTTCGTCGGTCCCGCGCCTTCAGGCACCGCGCAGCGATTTGCATCACTCCAGCTCGAAAGCGGCGGCGTGGTGATCGATCAGCGCTGCACACTTACCGTGAGTTCAAACATTAACGTCAGCGGCACCGGCGTATCCGAGATCGGCATCGGCAGTCCCTTCGCTGCATTCGTTTTCGATGGCACGGGTGCCGATCATCTCATCGACGTGGCAGCGGGCGCGCGGCTGGAGATCAATGCCAACAGCAACGCCTTCGCCACGCTGCCCGTGCGGAAGACGGGTGCCGGCACGCTGGATCTGAATGGTCGCATCGTCTTCACCGGCGGCTACAGCGCCGAGTCGGGCGATACCAACTTCTTCGCCGATGTGAATGTCGGCTTCTTTGGTGATGACGCCAGCCAGACGAATGTCACGCTCAAGGGTGGCAACGTAAGCGGCCAGAGCAATCCGTTCTCCCAGTTCGCGCGGAAGACCGGCAATCTGACCTCCGGCCCCGGTGGCGGCATCGTGACGCCTGCGCCGGACTTCACGGAGCTGCGCACGCGGAATGTCGCTTTCAATCCGGCCACGACTTACCGGATGGAGTTTCTCGACTCGCAGGTTTCTTCGGCACGCCATTTCGATCTCATGATCGTTGAGGGCACGCTGAATCTCGGCAGCGCACAGTTTGAAATGATCCGCCCAGGCGGTTTCCAGCCACCGGCGGGCGAGTCCATCGTCATCATTCAGAATGACGGCACCGATCCAGTAGTCGGCACTTTTGCCGGCATGCCACAAGGCCATGTCACGACCGTCGGTAATGTCACGATGCAGATCACTTATGCGGGTGGTGACGGCAATGATGTCGCTATTTTGTTCAATGTGCTGCCCACCGGCATCACGCGTGTCTGGGATGGTGGTGGCGCGACTGCCAACTGGAGCGAAGCCGCCAACTGGGCGGGCGATGTCGCGCCACAGCAAGGCGACTCGCTGGAGTTTTCTTCCAGCGCGGCTCAACTCGCTGCGTTCAACGATCTCCCGAACGAATCAACCTTCGATCAGATCCGCTTCACCGGCACCGGGCCGAAATTCCAGGTCAATGGCAACAACATCCGCTTTATCAGCGGGGCCCTGAGCTCTGGAACTGAGGCTCCGCCATTTCTCGCGGATTCCTTGCTCATTCAGGTCACGTCCCTAGCCGATCAGAGCATCGTGAAGAGCGGCACGCGTCGCCTCCATTGCAGCAACTGGAAGACAAACGGCAAGATACTCACGCTGACGGATCAGGTGCTCGAGCTTCCGGTGCTCACGTCAAATCCCGGCATCCAGGTGACTGTCGGCGGCAGCGGCAACATTATCGCGAACGGTGCTGGTTCGGTCTTTCTCGAGCCTGGGCTGCCAGTCCACACGGGCAAGCTGGAGATCCGCAGCGGCTTTCTCATCGCTGGCTCTGTGAATCCGCGCACGGCGCAGACCAGCATCGGTGGTCACGGGCAGCCCGCGCGTTTGATTACGTTTGGCTCAAATCTCGTCGATCCGGCTTGTCCCACCACGATCAGTCAGGGCGGCGCATGGGAGCTCGCGGCCTCATCCCTTTTCGATCCAAAGTTCCAGCAGATCGACAATCTCCAGCTTGATGGAGGCTCGCTCGTGGCCGGGGAGAACACCCGTTTCATCATCCGCAACTCGATCAGCACCACGCTCTTCCGCGCATCGAGCATTCAGGGGGAGATTCAGAGCGGTCACCCTGCGGGTGGCAGCGTGAGCATCGACATCGCCGCGGGTTCATCGATCGACATCTCGGGCTCGGGCACCACCATCGGCCAGGTTGGCGGTTCATTTTTCACCAAAAAGGGGGATGGCCAGCTCACCATCGCCGCGCCCGTCACCGCGACTCGCTTCGACATCGTTTTGGGTAGAGCAGTCTTCAATGGAAACGCCTCTGTCTGTGCTGTGAATCTCGACGGCGGCACCTTGGCGGGCAATGGCTCAGTCGGTATTGTGACTAATGTCACCAGCGGATTGCTCGAGCCGGGCATCGCCACTGGCGTGCTCAATACGGGCGATCTCGCTTTGAGCGGCAGCACCGCGCTGGCTGTGCAGATCGGCGGCGCGACGCCGGGAAGCGGGCACGACCAGGTCGTCGCTCAGGGCACCGTTTCACTCTCCGGTGCCTTGCTCGCCCCATCGATCACGGGCGGCTACACGGCTGTCGCGGGCGATCAAATCGTGCTCATCGATAACGATGGCACGGATGCTGTGGTGGGCACCTTCACCGCCCGGCCTGAAGGGACGATCCTCACCATCAACAGCCAGAAATTCATCATCAGCTACGCGGGTGGCGATGGGAACGATGTCGTGCTCACAGCCACCGGACCGCCTGTGCCGCCTGTGCTGGCCATTTCATCGATCACGCTTCCTGGAGCCGGAGGTGGCAATGCCGATGGCACTTTCAGTGGCACTGTTTCCGGCGTTTCCCCGGGCTTGATTGCGGAGCTCCAGGTATCCTCCGATCTCTCGTCATGGACGGCCATTGATTCGCAAACCGTCGGCTCCAACGGCACCGCCACCTTCACGAATTCGGTCGATACCGGCTCCGGGACGAATCCTGTCGCCAGACAACGTCGGTTCTTCCGTGTGGTGCTCCTCGCTCCGTTTGGGACTTGAGCGATCCGCAGTTTGCTGGCGATCGGTCACCCTTCCCAGCCGCGCCACAGCCAAACCAACGTGTCCGCCAGCGTTTGCTCGAAGACGCGTTTGTCGCAGTGGCCGCTCTTTTTGCTGAAGACATAGCGGTGATCGTAACCTTTCTGGTCGAGGGCCACGTTCGTCCGCATGCCGGCCATGACCCAGTTGTGGTAGGTTTCCTCGGGATCGTTGGCGCGGATGTCGTTTTCGGAGACGTGGGTGAAGATGCGCAGCGGCTTCCGCTCGCTCGTTTCGATCAATTTCATGCCGGAGTGATACTCCCACGCACCAAGCGGGAATTTTGCTTCTTCGGGCGCGTCGTCGTCCTGCTGGTCCACGAAGGTGCCGGAGTAGGCGATGATGCGGCGGAACCAGTCAGGGCGGAACCAGCCCATCGTCAGCGCGGCGGCCCCGCCGGAGCTGCACCCCATGACCGCACGTCCCCACGGATTCTCCGTGAGCGTGAACTTTGGATACGCGGCGCGGATCTCGGCATTCGCGAGCACGGCGGGCAGCACCTCGTCGTGAATGAATCGCGCGAGGCGATCCGACATCGTGTCATACTCCAGGCCGCGTTCGCTGTTCTTGCCGTCGTTGCCGCCATTCTGCACCGCGATGCAGACAAAGGCCGGCAGCTTGCGCTTCGGGTCCTTTGAGATCGTCAGATTGTCGAGCGCGTTGCTAATGAGCTTCAACTGGCCGGGGCCATCGTGAATGACGAGCAGCGGAGCCTTCGTGCCATCCTGGTAAGCGGCGGGCACATACACGGTGATCTTCCGCTCCGTGTTCACCTTCTTCTTGTCCGGCTCCAGCGTCTTGTCCTTGCCATCGAAGACCTTGCTGTCCGCCAGCTTCATCATGAACTCAAACTTCCGGCCCTTCGCGTTGCCTTTGTCGGTCAAATCAGGATCGAGCTTGTATTCCGGCCCGACTTCGAAAGCCCCGTTGCCCTCCTTGCTTGGCTTTTCCGTATAGGCTTCGGCAGCGTGGAGGAACGCGCCGCTGCAGAGAGTGAGGAGGATGGATGTTTTCATAAAGTTCATGGGGCACTGAGTACAGCAGCTTGAATGGATGACTTGATTCGCTTGCCCCCATTCGTTTGCCAAACGCAGAGGAAGGCAAGCGAATGGAGGCAAACGAATGGTTTTTCTCGCCTTCTCGACGGTCTTGAGAACTTAGGATAGACTCCTGAAACGCAGGTTGACGCGTGACTCGAAGTCCATGCAGTGCCTGCCATGCCCCGATTCATCCTCGCCGCCTGCTTTTTCGCCCTCAACGCTGCTCACGCGCAGCAGATCATCCTTTTGAAGCTCGATGACGTCATCGCGCGACGTGTTGGCACGAAGCCGGTGTCGGATCGCTGGCAGAAGGTGCATGACTACCTCATCGCGCAGAGCATCAAAGGCTCTTTCGGAGTCATCACCGAGTCACTCGAAAAGGACAACGCGATGTATTTTCAGTGGTTGAAGGATGTGCAGGTCGCCGGACGCATCGAGCTGTGGATGCACGGCTACAAGATGCGCGGCACGAGCGACACCGGCGAGTTTGAAGCCGGCACAGCAGTCGAACAACGCGCGATCCTTGCCAAAGGCGAGCGTCTCGCGAAGGAGAAGCTCGGTTTCACGCTTCCCGCCTTTGGTCCGCACTGGAGCGGAACCACCGACGCCACCGACGAGGCGATGGAAGGCGTGCCCGAGGTGAAGATCTGGCTCTACGGCCCCGCGAAGCCCAAATTCTTCACGCGCCTCAGCATTCCACGCGTCATGGCCCTCGAAAACCCGACCTTCGTGCCCGACGCGGACAAATTCATCGCCTTCTACGACAAACACGCCGCCCAAAAAGACGTCCTCGTGCTCCAAGGCCATCCCGAGCAATGGAACGACGAACGCTGGACCGGCTTCACGCGCATCATCGACTTCCTGAAATCGAAAAACGTCCTCTTCATGACGCCAAGCGAGTATTTGCAGCATGTGCAGGCCAAACCGGCGGCGAAATGAAGCGACCACTTTGAGCAGCCGGAGTTCCAACAAGCCATGAAGTCCGTCGTTTTTGCTCTATTCGCCATTTTTTCTGCCAGCGCCGTTTTCGCGTATGACCCGCTGAAGCTGCCCGAAGCCGCTTTGACGGCTCCGCTCGACTTCACCGTGCAGGATGCGAAACGCGATCGTGCATTGCCGATCCGCGTATTTCTGCCGTCCACAGTCAAACCGGCCCCCGTCGTGCTTTTCAGCCATGGACTCGGCGGTTCATGTCAGAACAACCCGTATCTCGGCAAGCATTGGTCCGTTCGTGGCTATGTCGTCGTTTTTGTGCAGCACCCCGGCAGCGATGAATCCGTGTGGCGCGGTCAAAGGCCTGCACAGATCCCCGCCGCGATGAAACAGGCCGCAAGCCTCGAAAACTTTCTTCTGCGCGTGGCAGACATTCCCGCGGTGCTCGATCAACTCACGAGCTGGAATGCTCTCGAAGGTCATGCTTTGCGAGGTCGGCTCGATCTCACCCGCGTGGGCATGTCCGGGCATTCTTTTGGCGCGGTGACCACGCAGGCGGTCAGTGGACAAAGCCTGCCCGTCGGTGGCGCACGCTTCACCGATCCGCGCATCAAGGCCGCCGTCATGATGAGTCCCAGCGTGCCCGCTGCAGGCAGCGCGGAGCGTGCGTTTGGCGGTGTGAAGCTGCCGTGGCTGCTCATGACTGGCACAAAGGATGTCGCCCGCATCGGCAGCATGACCATTGGTGGCGATCTCGATTCGCGTCTCGGCGTTTATCCGGCGCTGCCACCCGGCGATAAATACGAACTCGTCCTCCACGAAGCCGAGCACGGTGCCTTCGGTGAACGCGCCCTGCCCGGCGAAGGCCGCCAGCAGAACCCGAATCACCACCGCGCCATCCTCGCCCTCAGCACTGCCTTCTGGGATGCCTTCCTCAAAGGCGACGCCGAGGCAAAAGCCTGGCTCAATGGCGAAACCGCCCGCTCCGTGCTGGAGAAAGACGACAAGTGGCAGCGGAAGTAGGCATTCATGCTGACTCGGATGCCAAGGATCTTCTTACTCTTTACCTGCAATTCGAAGCTCCCGTCACGTCAACGGCATCGACCACAACATGTTCCCGCCCAGCGACACCCGTACCGAGCACAACGGCTACCTCGCTGCCATCCAGACCCGCGATGGCCGCATCCAGCTCATCAGCAGCCGCAATCACTACGTCTTCAACCTGGCGTGGCTCAAAGCGCTGCCGGAGAGGCCGTAAAGTGGTCCGCGCAGTCCTCTGTGCGGTCCGATGCATCGAATTCCGCACAGAGGACTGCGCGGACCACGTTCATAGTGTCGCCATGCGTTTCCTCAGCCTCATCACCACTCTCCTCGCGGTGCCTGTGCTCGCGCAGGAGTCTTTGCCCAAAGTCAAAGCCGAGATCTTCGAGGTCGAGGGTCACAAGGCCGTGCTCTATGCCGCGCTGAAGCCTGCCGAGGGCAAACCATGGGTCTGGTATGCGCCGACGCTGAAGGGCGGTGTGTCGTTGGCGGGACGCCCTATGTATTTCGATGCCTTCATGAAGGCGGGCATCAGTCTGGCGGGCTTCGACCTCGGCGAGGTGCGCGGCTCACCGGCGAGTTCGGCGAAGTTCACGCTGTTTTACGACGCGATGGTGAAGCGCGGCTTCTCCGAGAAGCCGATTCTGCTCGGCCAAAGCCGCGGCGGCATGATGACTCTCGCCTGGGCTTTTAGAAATCCCGACAAGGTGAAAGCCTGGGTGGGCATCTATCCCGTGTGCAATCTCGCCAGTTGGCCGCTGAAGAACTCGAAGCCCCAAACACTCGCCGACTACGCCCTGCCGGAGGCGGACTTGGTGTCGCGGCTGAAAGAGTTCAACCCCATCGACAACCTCGCCGGTCTCGCCGCCAACAAAGTGCCCATGTTTGCCGTGCATGGTGATAGCGATGTGGTGGTGCCGTATGATTTGAACACGCAGATCCTCAAAGAGCGCTACGAGGCCGTCGGCGGCTCCTTCAGTGTCAAAATCGCCCCCGGCGAAGGTCACAAGGTCGGCCCGTCGTTCTTTGAGTGCCAGGAATTGGTCGATTTTGTCCTGAAACACGCGCGCTGAGCTGCCGCCAAGGAAAGCCCATCACGCAAATCGGTCCGGTGACATCAAATCGAGCTTCACACTCGATTTCTCATTGGAAAGCAACTCACCCACGATTCGGCCCGTCGCGGGCGCGAGGCTCAGGCCCATCATCGCATGGCCGGTCGCCACGGTGAGGTTCTTCCAGCGCTGCGTGCGGCCGATGTAAGGCATGCCATCGGGCGAAACGGGCCGCAGACCGCTCCACGGCTTCACCTCCGCGAAATCCTTCTCCTCAAACGCCGGGAAATACTGCGGAAACGCCCGCGTGATGCCGCGCACGCGACGCGATGTGATGCTTTCATCGATGCCCGCCAGCTCCATCGTGCCACCGACGCGCAACGCGCCATCCATCGGCGTCACCGCCAGCCGCGCCTCGGTGCAGATGCTGCACAGCTCCGGCACCTGCTTCGGATTCGTCAGCGTGAGGCTGTAGCCTTTGCCCGCCTGCATCGGAATCTTCAAACCGAGCTCTTTCGCGAGCTGCGCGGACCACACACCGCCGCACAGCACCACTTCATCACCCGAAACCGCGCCTTTCGATGTCTTCACCGCACGAAGCGTCTGTCCTTCGACCTCAAAGCCCTTCACCTCCGTCTCCCAAAGGAACGTCACGCCGAGCCTGAGCAACTCCGCCTCCACCGCGCCGATAAAGCGTCCCGGCGTGAGATGGCAGTCCTTCGGAAAAAACACGCTGCCGCACACTTGCATCGTCACCGCGGGATCGAGCGCCGCGGTCGCCTGCGCATCCAGCACCTCGGCGGGGATGCCGAGCGCGTTCGCCTTCTCCGCCATGTGCCCTTCTTCATCCAGTGTCTGCTGTTTCTGGCACAGCATGAGCAAACCGCGCTTCACGAGGCCGAAATCGAGTCCCAGCGTCTCAAAGCACTCGCGACTCAGCAGGCTCAAATCGCGCAAAACGGGCGCCGCCGCCTCCACACGCGCCTTCGTGGCCGCTTTCCAGAAATGCAGGCCCCAGCGCATCAAATCGGCATCGAGCCGCGGCTGGATGTAAAACGGCGATTCCGGGTTCCACATCCATTTCAGGCCCAAAGCGACCATTCCTGGCGCGGCGAGCGGAATGAAGTGACTCGGCACGATCATGCCTGCGTTCCCAAACGAACAACCATCCCGCTGACGCGCCTTTTGATCGATGATCGTCACCTGCATGCCACGCCGGGCACAATAAAGCGCCGTGCTGAGGCCGATGACGCCTGCTCCGAGGATGATGACCTGTTTGCTCATGTTCCAGCTCAGAATGGCGTGGCGCGACCCGTCATCTTGGATGCTTTGGCGGCCCGCACCGCGATTTTTGCCAATCGCCACCGCTGGACGCCCCGCACGTGCTCGTTAGCATCGAACAATGGACCAATCTTGGACAGACAAAATCGTGATCGTCACCGGCGGTGGCGGCGGCATGGGACAGGCGGCGGCAAAGCGTTTCGCGGACGCCGGGGCACGCACCTTCATCTTCGGACGCACGCTCGATTCGCTTCAAGAAACGGCGGCACTCTCACAAAACATCACGCCCGTCGTTTGCGATGTCGCCGATCCTGCGAGCGTGGCCACCGCACTCGCTGAAGTGCTCAAACACGGCATTCCCTTCGCCCTCATTCACACCGCAGGCATCAACACACCCGACCGCTTCATGGCGCATGCCGATCCCGCACGCATCGCCAGCGAGGAAACATGGCGCAAGGTTATCGAGATCAACGTCCTCGGCGTTTCGAACATGATCCAGGCCGTCGCCAAACCGATGGCTGAAAACGGCGGCGGACGCATCGTCGTCGTCTCCTCCACCGCCGGCCACGGCTACGATTCGTATGCCGGCGTGCCTTACACCGCGAGCAAATGGGCGGTGCACGGCCTGCTCTTCACCGCCCGCATGCAGCTCAACGCCCACGGCATCATCCTCTCTGAATACGCCCCCGGCGAGGCCCTCACCCCGCTGGTCAAACTACGCCCCGTGCAACCCACCGAGGCACACAAAGCCAAGATGATCAGCACCGACGATTGCGGCGACACCCTCTTCTTCATCGCCAGCCAGCCTCATAGCATGAGCGTCATCCAACTCCCCGGCTACCAACCCTTCGGCGGCATGCCTCCGCCCATCACCGCGCCGTGGTTGAGCGGTTTGGAGATCAAGCCGAAGGCGTGAGACTCACTTCAGCTCATGAATCGTGCCGTGCAGCACATGGCCGCCGATTATCAGTTCGTAGCACCACGTCGCAGCCAGATCAGGGATGTCGAGCGTCACCGTGCGCTTGTCGTCACTGAGCTTCACGCCTCGAATCGTCAGCTCATGCTCGTCGTAGTGCTTGGAGCCGTAGTTCTTCGTGCGCTTGAGGGACCAAACCCTCATCGCACAGTCAGTCGGGTCAATCAGTTCACTGAACGTCACGCTCAGGTTTCCCTTCTTCGCATTCACCGCTAGTGGCACCTTCGCTGGCTGTGTGCCTCGGCGGATGCGGTGAAACCCTCCAGGCGCAGTCGCATTCCCAGCCCACGCAAACATGCCGCAGGTGTAAAGCGCTCCATCGCTGCCGAATCGACCGCGCATGATGCCGGTGGCGAAGGCGGGCATCGGTAGCTCGCACACGGCGCCTTGCCATTCGCCGTTCACCTCCTCGTGCGGCACGATGAAGGCTTTGCCGGTGCCGTAGCTGAGATTGAGCAGGCTGCCGCCGAGATTGCCCCACGCGTTCTTGGGCACCCAGATGAGCTCGGCAGGGCTGCGATCCTTGTCGTTGGTGATCCAGACCATCGGCGGCTCCATCGCGGCATCGGATTCGTCGGTGACGCTGGTGTAGCCATACATATTGCCGTAGAAGCCGCCGACCTTCACGCGGTTGATGCGGTTCTTCGGTGTCCAGAAGCCTTCTTGATCGGTGACAAAGAATGTGCCGTCGTCGTTGAGGCACACGCCGTTCGCCGCACGGAAGCCGGTGGCGAGGATTTCGGTCTTCGCGCCATCCGCGCTGACTTTGAGCAGCGTGCCGTGCTGCGGGATGACGCTGTCGAGTGCATGACGGCCGCTCTTTGCGTAATAAAAGTTGCCCGCAGCATCGGTTTGCAGGCCCATCGCGAACTCGTGGAAGTGCTCGGTGACCTGCGCGTCGTCGTTGAAGCACTCGATGAAGTCGGTTTCGCCATCGCTGTTCAAATCGACGAGCTTCGCGAGTTGATCGCGGCAAAGGACGAAGAGCTCGTCATCGCGAAACTTCACGCCAAGCGGTTGAAACAGCCCACTGGCGATTCTGCGCCAATTCAGTGTGGCGGGGGCTTTCGCCATCAGTCCATCGACACGCCACACATCGCCATTCCACATCGCGACGATGGCAGCCTTGCCATCCGGCGTGAAATCGAAGCCGCCGGGGCGCATCCAGCTTTGAAACGGATTCTCCACCGGCAGCGAGAAGTCATCGGCGATGAATGCGGCATCGTCTTTGCCAGCCACGGAGGTCGTGGTGACGGTTTGCGGCCACTGTGCGGGACCGCCTTTCGTCAACGGAGCCAGATCGAGCGGCGCAGTGAAGTTTTTCGCCATCGTGTCGAGCGAGGCCGGATCGACGCGGGAGATGAAAAGTCGCGTTTGAGCCCCCGAAGCCAGTTTGGCGACCCAAAAGCCGTTTTCGCGCTTCAACTCCCCTTCGCCTTTCAAGACGACATTCATGCCATCTGGTGCCACACGAAGAAAAAGCGGCTGTTTGGCCTCGGCGACGTTCACCGTGCGCACGAGGATCGGCGTGGAGCCGTAATCCATCCATGCGGGCGATTCGAGCACGCGAGCGCCGTGGATGCTGGCAACGATCACGCTTTGGTTTTGATGCTTGTAGAGGCCGAGGAGGCGCAAACCGGCCATGGAACCATACTTTTTGCCATCTTTGGCCGCGGTGCGGGTGTCCTCAAATTTACCGTCGAGGCTCCAGCCGGGCTCGACGGGCATCACGAACTGCTTTTCGCCGATGAGGCTCGTGTGCGTGCCGTGGCTGCCGTCGAAGGCGATGCCTTTCCAGTCCACAAACGCGCCGGTGCTCGCGGCGGCGACACGCATGGTGTCGTGATCATAGACCATCCATGCGCGGCCTTTCGTCACGCCACCAGGACCATCATCGAGGCGGATGGCGATGCCTTTTTGCGCGATGTTGTCCGCAGCGACCTCCAGCGTCCAAAACAGCGCGTTGCCGAGTTCCATGCGCTGATACGGCGGCAGTGTGGTGTCGATCTTTTCGGCCTCGGCACGGGCGAGACCACGCGGCAGCGCGGCGAGGTCGATCTCCTTGAGTTGCGAGGGATTGTGCGGGCGCAGGAAGGTCTCGCGGATGTAATGGATGACCGCATACTTCTGCGCGGTGGTGTATTGCGGCTGCGGCACCATCTGGCCAAAGCCTTTGGTGAGCGTGAGATACATCGAGAACGGGTCGCTGCCATTTTTGAACTGCCCTTCAGCAAAACGCAGCGCGGTGGGCAGCGATCCCGGTTGGTCCTTCGTGCCGTGGCACACGACGCAGAGTGTTTTGTAGATCGTCGCACCTTCTTCGAACGTCTTTGCATCCCATCCGGCCACGATTTCCGCGTGATCGCTGCGCTCCAGCGCCTGCACCCAGCCGCTGCCGCCTTCGATCACCGGTTTGCTGCCCGCTTTCGGTGCATGCGTGAAGTCCGGCGTGTTCGCGCTCGCTCCGCCATCTTTGAAGAGCGATTTGATCTCGCGATCCGGCAGCGAACGCTTCCAGACCTTCACCACGCTGATTTTGCCGTTGGTGAAATCACCCGCAAAGTTCGGCGCGGCACGTCCCACCTTGAAGACGTGCCCCTTTTGATCCGGCTTGGTGAAGTTGGCCTTCTCCGCGATCGCCTTGCCATCCAGCCAAAGCCGCGCCGTGCCGCCGCTGACACTCAAAACGGCCGTGCGCGGCTTTCCGTCGTTCACCTTCGGTCCCGAGTTCATTGCGCCGAGCCAGCCGATGTCATACACCAGCCTGCCGCCGCGAATGAACAGCGCCTTCGCATCCGGCGACCACTTGCCCGTGGGCGCACACATCGAAAACAGCGTGCCTTCGCCATTCGACTCAAACTGCGCCATCGCCGTGAAGTCCGCGCCCAGATCGAGTCCCGCATCTGGAAAGTCCATGGCGCCCGTCTTGGCCAATGCAGGCACCTCTTCCGGCCCGCGCACGAGTTTCCCTGAACTCCACACTCGCAGCACAGGCGCTCCTTTCGCCGGATGCTCGACCGCGATGTCTTGAGAACCCTTCACATCGAGGGTGAGTTCATCGCTGAGCCTCACTATGGTTTCTCCTTCGATATGCAGACGGTAGTTCAACGGCCATTCCGGTGCATCGAGAGGTAGGGCTTCACGCGGCGCGGCGGTGCTGAGGCTGGCGAGGAGGATGAGGGAGAGCATGATTCAATGACAAGCGCAGGTCCCGCAGCCTTTCTTGAGGCCGGCGAGACGTTTTTCGATTTCGAGGGAGGTCGGGGTGACGGCGAGGCCGCCGAGGGAGGTGCAGCGGTGCTCACGGGGCATGCGTTCGGAGACGGCCTTGGCTGCATCGATGACCTCATCAAGAGGGATGAGCGGATCGTAGCCGGCGAGGGCCATATTTGCGCAGGAAAGGGCGTTGGAGGCTGCCATGACGTTTTTGCCGAGGCACGGCGCTTCGACCCGATTCGCGATGGGATCGCAAATGAGCCCCAGCATGCTCTGAAACGCCATCGAAGCCGCCGCGATGGCCTCATCCCGTGTGCCGCCCGCGAGTGTGACGAGCGCGGCGGCGGCCATGCATGCTGCGGAACCGCCTTCGGCCTGACAACCGCCCACTTCCGCCGCAAAGGTCCAGCGCGTGGCAATGAAAACGCCGATCAATCCGGCGGCGAGCATGGCTTTCGCCATTTCGGTCTCGTCCTTGCCCATCTCCTCCGCCATCGCGATCACGGCACCCGGCAGTGCGGCACAAGCCCCTGCTGTCGGCGCGGCCACAATGACGCCCATGCTGCTCTTCACCTCCATGATGGCGGTGACGTAGAGAATGATGCGGTTCAAAGCGCCGCCATCTAGCAGGCGGCCTTTTTGCATCATTTCGGCAAAACGCCCGCTTTGATGATGAAGCACGCGATCTTCGTAACTCGTGCCTGCAATGCCGCTGGCGATGGATTTGCGCAAGATTCGGACAATGTCGGTCATCTTCGCGATGACTTCCTGCTCGGTGAAATTTCCGCGAGCACGCTCATACTCGATGGCGAGCTGCCAGAGCGGTGTGTTTTTATCCGCGTCATGCTCTAGCATGGCCGCGCAGCTCGTGAAGGGCACGTGGAGGTCTTTGCGAGATGGCACCGGCAGCACGGGAGAAAGCCGCTTTACTGAAGATCCGTCTGATTCGACGAATCGGCCTGATTTCACCTGGATGAGTTGCTGGCCACCGAGGCCGTGAGTGATGCAGACACTCTTGTCTGCTTCTGAGAGGCCCAAAGTGCAGACAGGAGTGTCTGCATCACACCAGATCAGCGTCTCGTGATACCCACCATCCATCCGCAGCGGCACGCCATCGATCTCGATCACCTCAATCATGCCGCCACCGGTGGAGATGGCGATCAGCGTGTGCGTTTCGCGGCTGTTCTTCAGCGTGAGTCGATACGTATTCGGGTGCGGATCACCGACATCGACCGTTTCGATGCGCAACTTGATTCCCGCTTCCGCGAGCGCCTGCGCCGAATTTGGCAGCCGCTCGTCATCCGCGTCCCAGCCGAGCAACCCGCCAAAGAGGCCCATGTCGCTGCCCTGGCTGTCGTGTGTCGTCGGCAGCGAACCCGCGCGATCAAACTCAACGAGCACCTCCGTGATCTCGCTATCCATCAAATCACGCGCCAGCCTTCCTATGCGCAGCGCCGCGGCGCAGTGCGAGCTGGATGGCCCGCGCATCACGGGTCCGATGACGTCGTTAAAAATGGATACAGCGGTCATAAAGGTAGCAGGTTGGTTTTATCTGGGGATCTCATTCACCGTGTAATAGGCTTTCCGATGCAGCAGCGGCTCTTGGTCGCGTGAGATGAGCTTTCCGAAGTCGAAGTCATGCACGTGATCCTCGACGATCTTGTCCACCACGAGCCGCACGCTGAGTCCATCCGCCGCAGGTGTGGCGGAGACGATGCGCGGCGTGGTGTGATCGACTTCCGGGCTGCCGTAGGCTCCGTGGTAAATGTAAGTGTAAGTGCCGAGCGTGTAGTTCTCCGGCTTGGACGCCGTTGCGGCATCGACGGGCTTCGTGAAGCTCACGACGAAGCCATCAGGGCGAATGTTGATCTCCTTCACCTCAAACGGCATCACGCCCGACCAGTCGAGACGTTGCAGCGCAAAAGGCTCCGTGCCGCGCACCGGCCACTGGCGCGATGTCGTGAAGCCACCCGCGATGAGCTGGCCCTTTGGCGTGAACTCCACATTCATGAGCCCGGTGGCCAGCCCTTCACGAAACGGATAGCACGCGCCCTGCCACACGCCGTTCACCTGCTCCGTCGTGGCCCGCAAGAGGATGCTCAGGCTGTAGTCCGCGAGGAAAAGCTGCCCGTCGAACGGCCCAAACTTCCCGCCGGTCTGCGCCAAACGAAAGCCGGAGATGCTGCGGCCCATTTTCATATACGGAAACAGCACCGCGGGCGGCACCAGCTCCGGCACGCGACGCTTCTCCACCGCCATGCGCGACTCCGTCTTCGGCTGCTGCGCGGGCGCTTTCACGTTCGGCGCGTTCGGATACCAGTTGTAACTCGCCGGATGGCCGAGGAAGCCGCCGGGCTTCAGATGCTTCAGCGAGCAGCACCCATTCCACGGCCCCTGGCTCTCGACCGTGAACATCACGCCCTGCGCATTCGCACCCGTGCCGCCCGGACTGCGCAAGCCACTGCACACCGGGATCATCTTCCCCGCTGGCGTCACCTTCACCGCCCAGCCGCGAAAGAGATTGTTCGATTCATACGAGCCGCTCAGCCCGAGCGCGACCCACAGATTGCCCTCGGGATCAGGCTTCGAGGCGAAAGCAAACTCATGCTGCTCCGCATAGCCCCAGTTGCTCGTCAGCGTGTCGTAACGATCCGCGACCTCATCGCCATCCGTGTCCGCGATGCGCGTCACCTCGCCCCAAGTCGTCGCCAGCATCGCGCCATCGCGCCACGCGAGCGAAAATACCTCATCCTGCCCGCTCGCGAACAAATGAAACTGCGGTTGCGGCGGCGATTCGAGCACCCCTTTCACAAAATAGATGTCCCCACGCCGCGTCCCGACTGCGAGCCGCCCATCTGGCAAAAACTCCAGCCCTCCCGGCCGCATCGGCACCGTGGAAGGAATCGGGATGTTCGTGATCGGATAATACTTCGCCTCCTCAGTCGCCGTGCCCCACATCTCGCCGAGGTCTTCCGCGCCGTGCGCGAACGACGCGAGAACCCAGGACGCTAGAAAAATGCTGCGTGCGTTCACCATTGGTATTCGAGAGTGAGAGTGGTCTTGCCTTGCGGCAAGGTGAGCGGAACGAGCAGCTCGGCAGGCGAGCCATCGCGCACGATGGCGTTGGTGCCTTCAGGCAGGCGCAGGGTGAGTTTTTCGATGCGGAACTCGTTCGCACTGATCTTCTCCGCGCTCTTGCCAGCGGCCGCGCGGAAGTGGAACTCGGTCTGCGAGGACGGTGCGGTGAGTGTCAGCGTGCGTTTGAAGAAGGCGCGACCATTCCTGCCAGCCACATCCTCAAAAAAATCCTCCACCGTGATCTCGCCAAACTGATAGCGGAAGGTTGGGCGGCGTTTTGCATCGAGGCTGTAGCCTTTCCATTCGTAGCCGTGGTCCTGCGGGAAAGTGTGGTTCGTTTTGCCTTTGTAGGGCCAGTTTTCATCTGGCGACTTCAACCGATGAAACGGAATGCCAGGTGGCAGCGTGATCACATCCGCGCCACGCGGATGAAAGCTGCCAAAGTCCACATTCGCGAATTCACCGCGCCAAAGTTGCCGCAACGACATCTCCGTGGAGTCAAAAGACAGATTCCCACGCTCCGGATAACCCACGCCAATGCCACGAAAGCCCGCCGCGGAGCCGCGACCGCGACAAATCTCCGCCACATCGCCCACGCGCAGCTCATTTGTCTGTCGCGAGAGGCCGATCGGCTTCTTCGCGCGTTCGCCATCGGCCAAGTAGTTCCAGATCGCGTCGATTTGCTGTGCGGTGTCGCCATTGAGGATGTTCGGGCGCAGCGTTTTGCCATCGGGCCAGAAGCCGGGCATGATCACCGTGGGATGAAAGCGCGACGGCTGGCGCATGTAGAGCGTGAACCAGTTCTTTTGCAGCCTCTGCGTGATTGGCGCGAGATCGAGCGCACTGA
>Ga0315904_10003455_pt1 | contig 23201 bp, 36 predicted proteins | sample LakEriMetagenome_6_FD_203529 | JGI IMG/M metagenome (GOLD analysis project Ga0315904, IMG submission 203529) | Freshwater fungal communities from buoy surface, Lake Erie, Ohio, United States - Buoy 12 MA120 | ecosystem: Environmental > Aquatic > Freshwater > Lake | place: USA: Lake Erie, Ohio... | reverse complement strand
GATTGGTGCAAAGAATTTAGATTTGGTATGCTATACGACAGGCGTATCATTCATTTAAACTAGTTATGGTTTAACGGTGGAAAATGGCCTCTTGGGAGTAAAATCCTGAGGGGCCTTTATTTTAAACATTTATTTATGCCTTCAATAGTAATACCTAAAAAGATATGTCCTCACTGTGGTGGTAATAGATGGTATATAAATCCAAAAACAGAACAAGAAATATGTCACGAGAAACTATTAGAAAGCAATAGACGTTATCATAAAACTGATAGTGGAAAAGCTGCTTTAGAAAGAGCTCGACAAAAAGAAAGAGATGAACTCACTGACAATTATCTTAGACAGCTTATATATTCATCTATTTATAATGAAACAGGAGAACAAATAACAAGAAAGTCAATATCAAAAGAACATTTAAAAAAATACAGAAAGAACCTTGAATTCGTAAGACAAAATAAACTAACAAGCCATGGCAGAAAAGAAAAACAGTATGCAAATATTAAAGCATATAGAAAAACAAGCATTCAAAATGGGTAATAAAGCAGCAAAAGACTTTGAAAAGAGTGAAAATTATAATTCATTAAAGGCTACAGTTGCAGCATATAGATGCTCAATGCAGTCAATTAGAGATCAAGCTAGATATAAAATCAGTAACTAATCATTAAAATCAATAACAATGAACACCGTAATTACAAGAACCAGATGGACAAACAAAGAAATCAAATTGGCAAAAGAAACGTTGAAGCTCACTTATGGTAATCAGAAAAGAGCTGCAACTATTCTTACTAATCAATTAGATAGGTCATTATCCTCTATTCAAGTGAGATTGTGCTCACTTGCAAAGAAACATCCTTCATTGAGAAAGAAGAATATTGCTAGAAGGATTGCTAAGAATGTTCAAACTGAAAAGGTAGTGGACATTAAAGAATTTGTACTTCAAGGCAATAAACTTATAATTAAATTCTAATGAGAGAACTACTAATTGATGCAATCATGGACCTATCTATTGATGAGTTTGAAACTGTCGAGGATGTCCTAGAGCTTGCAAAAGAATCAGAAAAGGAGCTACTTGAAAGAATAATAAGCATAGCTTGTTATTACAGAGACGAGCATTATAGCTAAACCAAAAACCCACATATATGCCAGTTCTTGTTTATTCCTCCAGAGAGCACAAATCAGAAAGGATCACAAATGTCTATCATGGCGTTACACGTGATTACATCCTAGCCAGCAGGCTAATTGATGCTATTCTAGAAGCTAAGAAGAGTAAGATCGTGGTGAAGAGAGACAGATTCACCTATGTTCCTTCTGATGGAACAAGGAAGATGGTCATTAGACTAAAGCGTCTCTAAAAATATTTATGCAGAAGATGCCTGAAAATGGTGTCTTCTGCTAAATATTTCGTTAAATTTGCACATATTATCACCATTAAACCCAAAATCATGCTAAAAAAGCTCACATGTCGTCTATTTGGACACAAATGGACAGTTCTTTATTCTTATTACAATATGAAGATTAGGTGTAAATGCACCAGGTGTGAAGTCGAGAAAGATGATTATTTTGAAGAATTCATATGAATAACAAACAATTTCAACACGGATTCATATTAGGCGTATTTGTAACCACAATTATATTCCTTATATGGGGCATATTAAATCTATCAGTATGAGCAAGTTATACGATTATGTATTCCATTACAACCATTTCACTGAGCTGTGGAATGCTATCCCAAGACATTTATACACTAAATATTGGAACAATGATGATGTAGAAGGTGTTCTTAAATCCAAGGAGTTAAAAACACTAATGGAAATCATTACAAAAGAAATAAAGATATAATGAATGTAATTATTTATGATATAGAAACAATGAAGGAATTGTTTCTTATTTCCATATTCAATCCTCAGACAAATGAGCAGCTAACACTAGGTATATCTAAGAATCATAACCAGATAGATCTAATAATGAGCACCTTTGATAAATATAAGGATCATTATTGGGTGGGATATAACAATCTAAGATTTGATGCTCAGGTGGTAGAATGGATAATAAGAAATTATGATTATTGGCATGAATTATCATCAATAGAAATATGTGCTAAAATAGCTCAGAAAGCTGCTGATGTAATACATGATGCTAATTATGATGTATTCCCAGAATACAGAGAATCAGACCTATCCCTGAAGCAAATAGATCTATTCAGAATACACCATTTTGACAATAAGAACAGGCGTGTTAGTCTAAAAAGGCTTGAGTTTGAGATGGACCTTGAGAATATTGAGGAAATGCCAATACCTCACACTGCAACAGATATGACTCACCAAGAGATAGAAGTAACTGTTGATTATTGTGAAAATGATGTAATGGCCACCTATGAGTTCTATAAAGTTACTATTGGTGAGACAGATCATCCATTGTATAAGGGAGATAATAGGATAGAGCTCAGGCAGGATATTGAAGCAGAGTTTGGTATTCCATGTCTAAACTATTCTGACAGTAAGATTGGTGATGAGATGATTAAGAAGTATTACTGTGAGGAAAAGAAAATAGATTATAAGGAACTACCAAAGAAAGGCACATTTGGAAATGTATATGTAAAGAACTGTATTGCTGATTATGTTGAATTTCAAACGCCACAACTTCAACAGTTTCTTAAAGACATCAGGAAGCTAAAGCTAGGCATACAGGATGATTTTAAAGAAGAGATACATTTCTATGATAATGTGTATTCATTCATGAAGGGTGGATTGCATACAGAGAACAAGCCTGAGGTGTTTGAAGCTGATGATGAGTATGAGATTATTGATTGGGATGTGAGTTCATACTATCCAGCCATCATCATCAACAATAAACGTTTTCCAAGGCATTTGGGTAAAGAGTTTCTAGCAGGATATAAGCGCATGTTTGAGCGTAGGCTAGAACTTAAACCATTGGCTAAGAAGGATAAACGTATTAAGGGTATTGTTGGTGCTCTGAAGCTTGCAGTTAATAGTGTGTATGGCAAGAGTTCAGATATGCAGAATTGGATATATGATAGACAGCTCACCATGTTCACCACCATCACTGGAGAATTGAGTTTAATGATGTTGATTGAGATGTATGAATTAAATGGTATACATGTTATATCTGCTAATACAGACGGTGTTACAGTGAGGATACATAAAAGCAAGCTTGATGATATGCGTAAGATTAATACATGGTGGCAAAATCTCACTGAGTATGAATTAGAACGTACTGATTATCAGAAGATTATATTCTCAACAGTTAATGATTACATAGCAATTAAAACAGATGGAGAAATTAAGAAGAAGGGAGACTTCCTCACGGACTTTGAACTTCATAAAAACAAGTCTGCTCGTATTGTTCCTATTGCCCTTGAAGCTTATTATGTACATGATATACCTGTTGCTGATACTATTATGGCTCATAATAATATCTATGATTTTTGTCTTAGACAAAAGTCTAGCAAAGATTTTCATTATGAAGGATGGAATAGAGCACTTGGTGAAAAAACTGTCTATAACAAGCTGATTAGGTATTATGTAAGCAATACAGGAGAAAAGCTCCTAAAGGTGAAGAATCCTGAATGTCAATCTAATGCTGCTGATGTATCACAGGTGGAAGCTGGTGAATGGGTGTGTACAGTGTGTAACTATCTACCAAAGAACACAGATGTAGCTACAGCAGGTATAAACTATCAATATTATATTGAGAGGGCTGAGAGGATTATTCATAAAATACAGACAAACGGTAAAAAGCGCAAGGTTGTGGTGAATCCCAACCAACTATCCCTATTTTAATAACTTAAAATAACAGTTATGAGAATTCGTATTGAACAGTATGACACACAGATTGAAATCAATCTAGATGAAGATTGTGAATTAGAGAATATTATAGACGCTATGCTTGGATGCCTTAGATCATTAGGATGGCATGAAAGTACAATAGATAAATACATCACTGAGATGGCAGAAACTTCAGAATATGGAAAAAGAAAAAATAACTAGAGAGAATCTAGCTGAGCATTTAGTTAGATATCAACTAGAGATGGTTGGTAGGACATGGGAAGATGCTATGGCTGACCAATGGTGGTTTTCTAATATCACTATGACTCAGGAGCAATTTGATGAATTCATGGAATATGCTTTGCCATTAGCTAAAAAGGTGTTGAGATGTAGTAAAACAAAAGCACAGAGAGCCCTAGATTGGTTCAATTTGCAATTTGGCTTGCGTATATATCCTGCACCATTTGAATTAAACTCAAAACCAATTAAAAATGACACAGAAGGAACTAATTGATAAATATCCAAAGATATTTGTTCCATATGAAGGAAATCCATATAATGTGAATTGGTATATTCCAAATGGATGGATTCAGCTAGTAGATGATTTATGTGGAGCTATTCAGAATCATGTCGATCACTGGAAAATGTGGGATAAAGATGGTGTGCACACATGTCCACAAGTGACATGTGTACAGGTGAAAGAGAAATTTGGTGGGCTCAGATTCTATACTAGAGGTGGTAATGAGAAAACTGAAGGCATGATTGATATGGCTGAATATATGTCTTTTAGGATGTGTATAAACTGTTCCACAAGAGAGAATATAGTTAATACTGAAGGATGGATTAGCTATAAATGTAAATCATGTGCTGAGAAAGATGGTGATATATGGGAAGAGGAATAATTAACAACATTAAAAATTAAAACTATGGGAGCAAACTGGTTCACTACCTATTCTAGAGGTAAAGATGTTAAAGATGCATACAGCAAAGCTGTTGAACATGCTGATGATGTACATGGACATCAAGAGGGTTATAGTGGGGAGATTAACTCTTCAGCTGGTTTCAGAGATGTAACAAGGGAATTTAAGGCTAGTGGTAAAAGCATGCCTCAATTCATGAGTGAGCAGATGGATAAGCTTAGTAAGCATCAAGGAGCTCAAGCTATTTGTATTGAAGAACCCAGAGCTAATACCAACAAGACAAAGAGTCAAGTGGAAAACATTGTTACACCTGGCACAAAGAGATGGATTTTGACATATGTTGTGTATTGTGGTGGTGATAGAATAGGAAATGGTTTTACAAAAGCAGAGGCTGTAAGGATTGGACGTGAATATTCAGAGAAGCATCAATGCACAACAATGGTTAGAATGGAAAAAGTGTTGGAGAAGAAAGACACTGCTCTTGTTGCTAAAATAACATACAAAAAGTCATCAAATGAAAAAGACGGAAAATGGATTTTCTTTGGTTGGGCTAGCTATTAAATTAATTTTAATATGTGCACTGTTTATTGTATCTTGCAAGACACAAGAGGAAATTTCTTCTGAGGAAGAAAAGACATATATGCTCATAGAAGGCAATCATGTAGAGATGGTTGCTGATGAGTTTGGTAATCAATATCTTAAGCAGTATTTTGGTGCTAGTAACGCACCCATCTATATTCCTTTTACATTTGAAACAGAAGAGGAATCAGATTCATTACATTCACTTCAAGCTAAAATACCAACAGATGATGATCCAAGAAGATTTTGAAAGGGATTTCCTGACAGATGCAATATATTTGCAGGAACAGGTAGAAGAGCTCAAAGCTCAAATAATGGAAGAGATTAATAGAAATGAAGCAATAATTAAAGTGATTAACGATGGTAATAAACAGCTTCCAAAAGTTCGAGACTATAATAACGAAAGGGTATACACTGGATATGATATTCCTGTTGAAGCTGATCAGCCAGGATTATGATGTGCAATGTGAATGTGAAAACTCATCAAAACTTAACCTACTCTGTCAAACTGTTATACGTAAAGGGCTAATAACCGAGGACTACAAACTAACAACGGAAGGCAAGGACATCCTTGCTTTCCTTGCTAGTGAGACAGCAGAGACATTGGTGAAGAGAAAGCCTGATCATGATGGATTTGAAGCCTGGTGGAAAGCCTATCCAGGTACAGATACATTTGCATATAATGGTAAAACTTTCAATGGCACCAGAGGTTTACGAGTTAAGAAAGATGAGTGTAAGCTTAAGTTTAACAAGATTATAGGAGAGGGAGAATATACATCAGATGATTTGATTGCTGCATTAGAAATGGAAATCTTACAGAAGAAAGAGAATTCCATAAAGACAGCAACCAATAAAATGAGCTTTATGCAAAACTCTCTCACTTACCTGAATCAACGAACTTTTGAGCCATTCATTGAACTAGTTAGAGAAGGCGTTAAAATTAAAGAATCCAATACTCCTATTGGGGGTGTTGACATTTAATAAACTATGGCACAACAAACGGCAGTTGAATGGTTAATTGAACAGTATGTTAAGGATGGATTATTCAAACAAGGAATTTATGAACAAGCCAAAGCAATAGAAAAAATGCAAGTAATTAATGCTTTTAAAAGTGGAGAATATAATTCAGCAGATTATTTTAATGCAGAATGTCCGAATCAAGAAACTTCTGAAAATTACTACAACGAAACATATAACAAATGACAGCAGTAGAATGGTTAGTTAAAAAATACTTTGAAGATTACAATGTGTTGTTACCTGAGTTGGAATATGCACAAGCTAAACAAATAGAGAAAGAACATATAATCAATGCTATGTTACATGCTTTAGATGAAGATGGACATACAGGAGACTGGAAAATCAAGTTTGTAAACAATTATTACGATAAAACATTCAAATAATGAGTTTTGAGCTATTAAAAGCGGAAGTAAATGCTGGTTTAGAGGGTAGGAACAATGGTATACCTATGGGGTTTAATAGGCTCAATAAATACATTGGTATTAGGAAGTCTATGTATTTCCTTGTAGGTGGTCTCACTGGTTCAGGTAAGACAAGTTTTATTGATGATGCATTTGTTCTAAACCCATTTGATTGGTATATCGGACAAAATACCCCTAAAATGTCTGAAATAACGGACACTGTGCCCTCTAAGATCAAATTACGCATTATATATCGTTCAATGGAGAGGTCTAGAACATATAAGTTTGCTAAATGGGTGAGTAGAAAGATATTTCTAGATCACGGGATTATTATTCCTGTAGCTAAGCTATTGGGCTGGAATGATAAAATGTCCCACGATGAGCATGATTTGTTCCTGATGTATGAGGACTATCTGGGACAAATGGAAGATGTAATTACAATTATTGATGGTCCAGAGAATGCTGTAGGTATTGCTAAAGAACTAAAAGCACATGCTCTACAGCACGGTAGGATTGAACAAGTGGATGAATTCAACAAACGTTATTTCCCTAATAATGAGAATGAGATAACAATTGTTATATTAGACCACGTAGGTTTGATTAAAACCACAAAGGACCAGCCTACTAAAAAGGAGGCTATTGACAAGATGAGTGATGAGCTGAGATATGCCAGAGATTTTTATGGTTATACACCAGTGGCAGTTAGTCAGTTCAATAGATCTATTTCCAATATGCAACGACTCAAGAATGGTGATGTAGAACCACAACTGGAGGATTTTGCAGAATCAAGCTCCACACAGAACGATGCTGATGTTGTATTAGCATTGTTTGATCCTATGAGGTATAAGGTGGCTGATTCTTCTGGATATGATTTAGATAAACTACTAGACAAGACCACAGGTGCAAAGTATTTCAGATCATTGCGACTTATTAAAAACAGCTATGGTGAAGATGATGTAAGAATTGGTTTGGGCTTTATGGGCCAAATTGGTATGTTCAAAGAGCTACCCAAGCGTAAAGAAATCACTGATGATGACTATAGTTCCGTACTTAACAAATCTTTTTTCTTAAACAAATAACATGAAAATTAAACTATTGACACTATCAACGTTCCCTAGAAAAGACAGACTATTTTGGCAATGTGTTTTAATTCCTACAATTGCTGTATATCATTCGTATGATGATGAGAAACATATGGCTATTAATCTAGAATGGCTTTTCTGGAGCACAACTATATTAATCTATACCAATGACAAAAGACCAGTATATCAGATCGAAAACATATGAGCCTCTCAATGTTGTCTATCATTATTACACAACACACGAGAAATTAAATCATAAGCCACTGAATCCCAATGAGCTGTTCATATATCTGCAAACAAACGGATATAACATGAATGATATAATAGCTCGTGTGTTTGAAGAATATGATAAGAAGTTTAATATTGTGGCTCTATTGGATCAAAAAGGTAATTTAATCAAATATTTATGACTGAAAAGCAACAGATGCTGGCAAAGGTGATTGCTAGAGAGTTTGATGTTCCAGAGAACTTCATGGAAATTAAGGGTAGGGCTAAGCGTGTAACAGCACCTAAGCAGGTGTTCTCTTATTTCCTATATTACAAGGAAGAACTGACACTCAGTGATGTGGGTAAACTACTTGGATATGATCACAGCACAATCATATACAATCTGAAAACAGTGGATGGATTGTGTCAAGAGGAATATTTCAAAGCAAGAGTTGATAGAGTGGCTGATGCAGCCTATAAAATCTACATTCTAAACGAGAAAGTATGACACTAAGAGACCAAAGGCAAGCTGAATTTGCTGACAAATGGATTAAGAATGGCAAGTTTGGTATTCTTAATCTCTGTCCCAGGTTTGGTAAAATACGTACAACAATCAATATCATGGAGCAATTAAAACCCAAAGAGGTGCTAATTGCCTATCCAGATAACAAGATTAAGGAGTCTTGGCAAGATGATTTTAGAGAACGTAATTATACCAATAGTTTCATTACATACACCACACATCTATCATTACATAAGTACAAAGACAATAAGTATGATTTAGTAGTGATAGATGAGATACATCTGTTATCAGAAGCTCAAATAGAAGTGTGTAAAGATTTAATAGCTGCTAATGATAATGTATTAGGTCTTACAGGTACACTATCTAAATGGACAGAGGAAACTTTGGCACAAGAACTAGATTTAATGGTTGTAGCCTACTATCCAATAGAACAAGCTATTGAAGAGGGCGTAATTGTTGATTATGAGATAATTGTAAAAAGAGTTCCTCTGGATAATGTTGTTGTACAGGATTACAAGGGAAAGAAAAGGACAGAGAAAAAGCAATTTGACAGCTATGGTTGGGTGATAGATCAAATGGAAAGACAGAGCAAAAACACAATGTTCTTAAGACTTGCCAGAATGAGAATCATACAGAATAGTTTGGCTAAGCTCAATGCTACAAAGAATATTCTCAAGAACAACCGTAATGAGAGAATTCTTGTATTCTGTGGCACAACCAAAATAGCTGACTCTCTGGGCATCCCATCACATCATAGTAAGTCTAAGAGTGATGAAACATTCATTGGTTTCTCTGAAGGAGAAGGTAAACACATGGCTGTTGTAAAGATTGGTAATACAGGTGTGACATACAAACCACTTAACAAGGTGATTATCAACTACTTTGATAGCAATGCTGAAAACCTGGCACAGAAGATAAACAGATGTATGGCTATGGAATATAATAATCCAGATAAGAAAGCCCAGATATACATCATCAGCACAGATGAGCCTGTAGAGCTTAAATGGCTTAAGAAGGCATTAGAATTCTTTGACAAATCTAAAATTAAATATGTATGAAAATAGAACTTGTTCAGGAATACAGAATTGCAGAAGGTCCATGGTATTCTGTTTATGTAGATGGTAGGTATATCATCGGAAGTTTTGATAGGGAAAAAGCTGAAAGATATTACATAGATGCAAAGAATAATTATGGTAATATGAATACTAAAATTATTTTGAAATCTGAAGAACTTGGTGTATCTTCACAAACTAACTAAATACTAATTTAAACATGGCAAGCAAATTAATCGGGATTGTTGGTGCTACAGGTACTGGCAAATCCACATCAATCAAACATTTGAACCCAGAAGAAACGTACATTATCAATGTAGCAAAGAAAGAACTTCCGTTCAAGGGATCAGAAAAGCTCTATAACGCTGAAAAGCGTAATTACAAGGAGGTGGATGATGCTAATGAAATCACCAGACTTCTTAGGACTATTTCTGACAAAGCTCCTCACATCAAGAACATTGTTATCGAGGACAGCAATTACATCATGGGATTTAACATTGTATCTAAAGCTACAGAGGTGGGCTATACCAAGTTCAGCTTGATGGCTAAAGATATGGTGGAACTTATGAGAGAAGCTCGTAAGCTTCGTGATGACATCAAAGTGTTCTACTTCTCACATCCTGAAACTATTGAAGATGGTGGTGATATTGTAGGATATAAGATTAAGACAGCAGGTAAGCTGATTGATAATCAGGTGCTGCTTGAAGGTTTGCTCACTGTGTGTTTATATACACATGTAGAAGAGAACAAAGATGGCTCTACTAATTATTATTTCGTTACCAACAGATTTAAGAAACTTCCTGCAAAGAGTCCAGATGGTATGTTTGATGAAATCAAAATACCAAACAACTTGGATTATGTATGCAAGAAAATCGATGAGTATTATAATTAATAACAATAAAAACTAGAAAACATGTCAAACATTGGCGGAAAAAAGAGAGAACAAGTACAACAGACAGAGTATTCCAAAAAAGTGGGATTATTTGAGGCAAATGTAATCGCTGTAAATCCTTCTATTGAAGAGTACAAAGAGACCCTTGGTATGGATCTCAAAGAAGACAGCAGAGCTACAGAGTATCTTGGTACTAGTCAAGATGACAAAACCACACTTCGTGTAGATTTCTGGCTTGAAGAGGTGAAGAACAAGGACAAATTCAAGGTGACATTCTTCCTTGAGAACAAAGAAAAGGTTAATAAGGATGGTACAAAGAAACAATATATCAACAATGTTGGTGTTTGTTCCTGGAGTGATGATCCAAACAATCTTCCTCAATGGTTCACTAAGCGTGACTATCGTGTAGCATTTGTTGGTGAGGAAGAACTCTACAACTTCATGCGCACATGGTTGGGTAATCTTGACTACCGTGAAGCAGAAACCACTCTCCAGCTTGAGTGGAAATCTCTGATGAAAGGAAATGTAAAAGCTATCAAAGAACAAGTTGGTGGTGAATTCTCTACATCTGTAGTAGCCCTTGCTACAGTGAAAACTGTAATCAGGGATGAAGAAACCAAGCAATATCAGGGTGTATACAATAAAGCATTCCTCCCTGCATACAATTTGAAGCAATTTAGATTGATTGACTTCAGCAATCCTACAACCATTAATGGTCTTCGTGCTAAGAAAAGCACTGATCTCAAGCCTCACGAAAGGTTTGTGCTCAATGTCACTGGAGAATATGGATGTAAAGACTTCTATGTTCTTAAGGACCTGAAAGACTATAACGAAGGAGATGATTTGGTAGCATCTGATGCTGTCATCTCTGAAGATGGTGCTGATTATTAATCAATTTGATTAGTAGAAAAAATAGACACCCCTTCCAGAAATGGTTGGGGTGTTTTATATTTGTAACTATGATAAAGGGTGCAAAGAAAGTACAGCTAACTAAAGAGTCCATCCTGGATAAAATCAGTGATTATGACATCTTTAGGTTTTATATGCCAGACAGATCGTGGAAGCTGAATCAGGTTACATTATCTCCATTTAGACAGGAAAGAAATCCATCTTTTGTTATTGGTAATCGCAAAGGATATATAAGTTATATAGACTTTGCTGATACAAATAAGCGTGGTGATTGTTTTCAATTCGTTGAAGACCTATTCAATATACCACATTATGATGCGCTGAAGCTCATTGATAGGGATTTTGGTTTGGGACTAGCTTCTGGTAAACCTACAGAGGAATACAAGAAGATAACATCTACCTATAAGCAGCCTGAAATAACCAAACGCAACTCCCTGATTCAGGTGGTAACAAGAAAGTTCACAAATAGAGAACTTGAATATTGGAATGGTTATCACCAAAGCTCAGATGATCTAAGAGCCAATAATGTTTATGCTGTAAAGAAGGTGTACCTAAACAAGAATCTATTCTATATAAATGATGACGAGCTTGTGTTTGGTTACCTGTATGATGGACATTGGAAAATCTACAGACCGTTTGCAGATAAGAAGAGCAAATGGGTTCCAAACAATGTACCTATTACAGCAATGGATGGTAAAGAAGACATACAGCATTGCAGAATGGCATTCATTAACAAGAGTAAGAAAGACTACATGGTGATGAAAAAGATATTCCCATGCAGTTGTGCTGTACAAAATGAGGGTATTGGATGTTTTTCACAAGAAAATGTACAATATCTAAAAGATAATTCTGACATACAAATCCTGAGTTTTGATTCAGATGTTACAGGCGTTCAGAATAGTCAACAGATTACAAAACTGTTTGATTTTGAATATGCTAACGTCCCACGTAAGTATCTGAAGGAAGGAATTAAGGATTGGGCTGATTTAGCGAAAGCCCACGGACTAGAGACAATTGAGTCTTATTTGAAACAGAAAGGTATAATAGAAAATTAAAACCAAATTTATGAAGGTAGCAACTTACACAACAACCAAACAAGTGTTGTTGAATGCTGAGATTCCAGCAGAAACTCGTACATACAAACCAATTAGCCATCAGCAACTTATAGATCTCACCCTTGAGTCTATACATGGAGCAGGATTTACATTGGACAAAGAACTCTATTCAGCTTCTCCTGAGGGATTGGTAGCAAATGGTAATTTCACAATTAGCAATGTAGCAGATAAAGAAATGCAGCTACAGATTGGCTGGCAGAATAGCTACAATAAAACATTGAGCTTGAAGTTTGCCATTGGTGCACGTATATTCATTTGTCAGAATGGTGCTGTACATGGTGACATGGGCTCATTCAAGAGGAAACATATGGGTGAGGTGCAAGAATTTACACCAACTGCCATTACAGAATATATCAAGCAAGCTGGTGACACATTCCAGAAAATGCAAACAGAGCGTGAGTCAATGAAACAAATTGGGCTCAACAAACGTGCTCAGGCTGAATTGGTGGGTAGATTGATGCTTGAGGAAAGCCTAATTAGCTCTATGCAGGTGAATCAAATTGCTAAAGAACTCACTGATCCAACATATGATTACGGAGCTCCAGGTAGCTTGTGGGAACTTTATCAGTTCACTACACAAACCATGAGGGAAACTCATCCTAGATTCTGGATTAGTGATCACATGAAAGCTCACAATTTCTTTGTGAATGAAGCTGGATTGTTTGTTCCTACAGTGGAAGCAGAGGTGATTGAAGATTCTTCTATGTTTCGAACTATGCGAATTATGGCAGCTGGAGGAGATACAGCAGAAGAAATAGAAGCATTTAGACAACTATCAATGGAATTTTAATATGATTTGGGAGAACTTTAAAGATCAGTTTCACGAGAGCTGGCATGCAAAGATGAAACCTTTCATTGAGAGCGAGGAATGTGATAACATCTATAAATTTCTCAAAGCAGAAAGTAAGAGGGGGAAGAAGATAGCCCCCTCTTCTTCTGTTACATATAGATGTTTCAAGGAAACCTCTTTTGATGATTTAAAGGTGGTATTGATGGGTATGTGTCCCTATCACACATTTTATAACGGACAGCCTGTAGCAGACGGTTTATTGATGGGCTGTACATCTACAGGTAGATTACAACCTTCTCTGGAGAAGTTTTATCAAGGTATTGAGACAGAGCTCCACAATGGGCTCAATCTCAAATATGAGAAAACTCCAGATGTCAGTTATCTGGCAAAACAGGGTGTATTGATGGTAAACGCTGCTCTTACAACAGAAGCAAATAAAGCAGGCTCACATATTGATATTTGGGAACCATTCACCAAATATCTGTTAGAAGAAGTGCTAGACACTACAGGTGTACCAGTTATATTCTTGGGTAAGGATGCTGCTAGGTATAAGAAATATGTAAATCCATTCACATGGACATTTGCTGTTACACATCCAGCATCAGCTAGTTATAAGAATACAGATTGGGATACAGAAGGCGTGTTTGGTAAGGTTAATAAGATAATCAAAGACAACAATAATCAAGAAATCATGTGGCTCTATGATGTGCCATTTTAAACAATTATTATGCAATTCACTTACGTAGACAAATTAGAAATAGGAGACCCTATTCTTGTAGCTGAATCTGGTAGTTTTCTAAATTTTGGATGGTTTGTAGGATATGGAAGAAACACTGTCCAGTTTATTACACCCAGAGCTGTCGTTTATAATGACGAATGTCAAAATAAAGACCCTAGAAAACCTATAAAAATATGGAAATCATATGTTCAGCAAACACATAGGTTCAGAGTGGCAAAAATACAAGAGCCTGTGTTTTCTGATATAGAAGAAAAAGAAACATATGAAAAAGCAAAACACATATTGATTAACAGAGGAATGATTAAAAACTAGAAAACATGATACTCGAAAAACAAAAAGAAGCAAACATTCTCCAGGAAGGAGAATCATCACAAGACTCAATTGGAATGTCCCTTGACTTAGATTCTGCTCAGATATTGATGCAGATGTTAAGTAAGAATCTGTATTCAGATGCTATAGGCTCCACTATCCGTGAGTGTGCATCTAATGCACTGGATAGTCACAGAAGAGCTGGGACCACAGATCCAATCATTGTTAGTTTCAAACCAAATAAGCAGGACAATTATGAGTTCTGTGTAGAAGATTTTGGTATTGGTTTGGATGCAGACGATGTTAGAAACATCATCAGTAAATATGGTAAGAGCACAAAGCGTAATTCAGCTAATGAGCTGGGTATGATGGGTTTGGGCTTCAAAGCTCCTCTTGCTTATTCATCCAGTTTCTATTTTGTTGCTCGTAAAGATGGAATGGAGCGCAAGTATATGATGTATGAAGGAGAAGACACAAACACTATTGATCTTCTCTATGAAGCTCCTACAACAGAACGCAATGGTGTAAAGGTGATTATTCCTGTTTCCTGGCGTGATAAATACAATTTTGTCAGCAAAATAAAGGAACAGTTGGCCTATTTTGAGAGCGTGTACTTTGATGTTCCAAGTGCAGACATATTTAGTGATTTTAACATCATTAGACATGACCACTTCCAATGGTCACCCCTCTGTGAAAACAGCCACATGCATATCTGTTTGGATAATGTCTACTATCCCCTTGATTTCAACAAACTGGGAATTGACACCATTTATCTGCCAGTAGCTCTCAGGTTTAGTTTGACAGATGGGTTGTTTCCTACACCAAACAGGGAAGCTCTGCGTTATACAGAAGAGGCTAAGCAAGTGATTATGGAAAAGCTAAAGCTGGCTGCTAACTATTTTATTGAGAAATACAATGAATCAGTTACAAACGGTGAAGATGCTTTGGCCATTTTCAATCATTATGGTAATTCTGAAAGGTATATTCAGATATTTAGGGAGAAAACCAATGTTAAATCTCTGGAGAAATACGCCACTGTTAAGTTTATCGATCCAAAGATTAAGGACTTGGAAAACCTCAATCTGCGTGAACTGTGGTCTCTCAAGGAATATATTTTCCAGGAGTGGAAGATTAAGTTTCATTTGTACAATAAGAGGTTTAACAACTATGGTACAAGATGGAATGACCTGAACATCCACAGAATTAATTCTGATGATCCAATCTACTGCTATTCTGATAAGATTAGCACTCTTATGAAAGACTATATGCGCAGTTTATATAATGGAAAGAGCGTATATTTTGTCAAAAAGGAAAAGTTTATTCCTTTATTCAGAAAAGGAAGTAGTGGTGCTTATGACAACTATTATAACCTTCTTAAACTGAAGAATCATCCAAAAAGTGAGTGGAGAAAGAAAATACAAGACTTTCAGAAGTTCATGGAAATGATCACTTCCAGACTCATCAATCTTGATGATGTGGTGATTCCTGATGCATTCATCCAGACTAAGAAGAGTAACTCTGTTAAGGTGACAAACAACGGTAAAGGTGGTCCTAAAGCTAGGCGTATTAAACTACAGGGAGAAGTTACAGGTAAAATGGCCAACAATCTCGAAAGATGGGTGGATGGCAAAAACTGTAAGTGGGTACCTACGGTGATACAAATGGCAGATGCACATAAACTCCCCCATCTGATGGTTTATGGTAAACAGGAGGACATGAATAAAATGGATGCCCTGTTCAAACCACTTGGTAATAAGGTGAGATTTATGGTGTTCTCAGAAAGAGAACTTAACAATCTAAAGGACATTCAACTACATAACTGGATTAAGATGGAAGAATTTGTAAAAGGAGAACATAAGGCTTTTCGCAGAATGGTAACTGCAGCTGTAATAAGTAAATTTATAGAAGAATATCATCATGTGTTCTATAGAATAGAAAACATGAAGAACATCTCTGTGGATTTATATGAAAAGATGTATGAGGTTCAACAGTATAAATCTAAGAACTATCATCATGCAGGGGAAAGTTTATATGAAGCAATGGTTGATGTGGCTGTAAGTAAAGAGCTGTTTGATGAGCCTATTTATTCTACATTCAAAAGCCTGAAAGCTGTCTTTGACAAACTTCCATTTCTAGAAACCATGTTTAGCAGTATGAGTTATGGCAGAGACAAAATGCTAGATGCCACTAAAGATTTGTTTAAATATTACAAACAGCGCATAGATTGGAAAAATTATAACATAAAGCTAAATGAAGACAATTTAGCTCCTATTGAAAACGTAGAAGAAATCACAGCTTAATTACAAGGGCTCCTGTAATGGGAGCCCATTTTTAAAATTTTAAAACAAAAACTATGGGAATTTTCAGCCTAAATTGGTTTAAATCCAGAAAGAAAGAAGAATTGGAAGAATTGCAAGTTGAAGAACAGAGAATCAAGAATGAGCTTTTGCGTAAACAACTCTATGCGAACGAAGGAACTAAGATTCCAGATAACATCACTATCAAGTTTGATGGTTCTGTAGTTCCAGATAAGCCTTACAAGAGTGTAAAACTGGTAAATGATGTGCTCACTGTAGTTCTTAATGATGGATCTATTGTTAGTAAACCTGGTGCTACAAACGATGATTTTAATGATGTTCGTGTAGCAAGGACAGAATCAGAAATAGTCAATCTTATAGGTGCGCCAGAGGTGGTTAATGACAGAAGAAAAGTTGAAGCAGAAATAGCCCGTATGAATGCTATCAAAAGAGGAATTGATGTCCTTAGAGGACTCCCTGATTTTGAAATAGAGGGTAGTTTTGTAAAGCTAGCTGGTACAGGTAGAACTATGCCTCAGCTTCTGGTTGAGAAGTTTATTGAGGTGGTGACAGAAATTGATGCATATAGAGATGACCAACCGTTGGTTGATGCAGTGGTAGAAGATGAAGAATATCAAGCTCTTAAGAGGTTCTTTATGTGGTGTTGCTTGAATCCTAGAGCAGAGGTTGCTAATGATTTGTATGATTTCCTGACTAAAAATAGCTTCAGGATTACAAAACAGGGCTTCTTTGTTGCTCTTAGGAATGTTGTAACACTCCATGGATCTACAGAACTAGTACAATTCATCAGCAATGCTTACAATAAGGTGAAGGCTGTATGGAAGAAATCTCCAGATAAGTATGAAGTGTATCTGAAAGACGGTGAATATAAAATGGTTCACGCAGATGATATCAATGTAACTAAAACCGAAACCTGTGAATATTGTGATGAGAGTGAAGAAGTATGTGAGGTGTGTAATGGTGAGGGAGAATATGACATCACTGATGAAAGAGATGATCTAGGAGAACACATTGGTAATCTGACAGAGCTCTATCTTGATTTGCCTAATAGAGCAGAGAATAGGTTCACAGATGCTCACACACGTACATTTGACATTCGTGTAGGTAAGGTGGTTAACATGCCTCCTGAGGAATGTAATTGGAATACAGCAGATTGTGGACATGCAGGTTTGCATTTCACAGCTGATGAAATCCATTATGTAGGCTGTGGTGACCAGTCTGTTCTTGTTCTCATCAATCCTATGAAGGTGGTGGGCATTGGTTATTCTAAGGGTAGGTGCTATGAATATCTGCCAATCATGACTGTAGCTCGTGAAGAAGCCACAGAAATCCTGCATGATTTGGATTTTGACACTCTTGCACTAGATGAGGATTATGCAATTCGTGAATTGGAAGATTTGGCAATTAAAGCCAAGGTGGGATTTGTTGTAGAAGCATCTAAGCATCAGTTCAATATTCCAGCCATGACCCACATCAACATTGATAATATTGTTGAATCTCTGGAAGAAATGAAGAGTAGCATTTCTAAGAGGGTGGTGAATCTAGATTAATATATTTGGGGAATGTCACAATTATTCGTAATTTAGTGACATTCCCCTTTTATAAATCATTGATTATGAGGAAGAAACGAACAACTAAGCCTAGAGTGGCTAAAACTCGCAATGCAGGTACAATGACAGAATCTGCATTCTGGAGTTTTATCAGGAGTGCCCTGAGACAGAAATCTAGATGGTGGAAACCAATACTGCAAGCAAAGATGAGTGCCCGTAGACCATATAAAGGTCCTAATAAGAGGCAGAAATTTGAATACGAGTGCGCACATTGTAACAAATGGTTTCCAGAGAAGAAGATTAATGTGGATCATATTTGCCCAGCAGGAAGTCTTAATTCTGCACAAGACCTACCAGGATTTGTAGAAAGACTGTTCTGTGAAGTGGATAATCTACAAGTGCTTTGCGAGAAATGTCATGATGCTAAAACAAAATCAGAGAAAAATGGAAAATGAACATGTACAAATCTCCATTAACAAAGAGCCTTCATTTACAGAAATCTGGTATGAAGGATCTGTAGAGTATAATGGAGAAACACACCAATTCTGGCTTATTCATCCAAAAGGAGTAGATCCTCATGGTAATGAATATGAATTGGATGTTAGATGGTTCTTTCAGAGAGTGCCTAGAGAAATTAGGGCTATGCAACCCTATATTATTGATGCATTTAAACAAAAGGAATCTAGTTCTCATGATGATTTATTAAAATACCGTAGAGGTAGATCTAAACATTAAATATGATACAAGGACAAACTAAAACAGAAGCAAATTACAGAGCAATTAACCTAGACAGCTCCTCAAGTTTGAAGGAGTTCTCTACGGACAGAAAGAAGTATTATAGGAAATATATCCTTGGAGAGTCTGTAGATGACAAGGATACAGTGGCTGCAACCACAGGTAGAATCGTAGAAACTATGCTATTGGAACCAAATGAGTTTGACAATAGGTTCTATATGTCTGTTTGTCTGTCTGCTCCCACTGGTCTAATGCTTGCATTTGTAGAAGCATTGTATAAATTCACCAAGGAAGCTACAGATGAGCAAGGGAATATTACTAGGTCCTTTGAGGAAATTGCAAAGGATGCATATGCTGAATCAGGATTCAAGATTAAGTTTGACGCTGTAATCAATAAGTTTGTAGGAAGCGATGCTGAAATCTTCTATAACGAGATGCGTACAGTAAAAGAGAAAGGACTCACAGTGGTGACAACAGAAGATGTTACCAATGCTGAGAAGATTGTAGAAGAGCTCAGGACAAACAATGTCACTGCTGAGGTGGTAAATCTTGTAAGTAGTGCTAGGTATACAGTGCACAATCAGCTCCAGATAGAGAACTATGAGGTAGATGGATTGATGTTCAAGAGTATGATGGACAAGGTGATTGTAGACCATCAGAAGAAAACCATCCAAGTTTATGATCTGAAGTGTACCTGGAGTGTAGAAAACTTCCTGGAAGAATACTATCTTTATAGGAGGGCCTACATTCAAGCCTATCTGTATTACAGAGCAGCACACACACTTAGAGATGGAGAGTTGACAGGATATGATGTACTTCCTCCTAGATTCATTGTATGTGACAGCACTAATTATTATAATCCATTGATTTACACTCTGGATTATGGTAATATAGAAGAAGCTTACAGCGGTTTCCATCACAAAAACAGGGAATATACAGGCGTCAAATATCTCATAGAAGACCTTAAATGGGCCCTAGAGAATAATGTTTGGAACATTAGCAGAGAGAATCATAAACAAAATGGTGTAGTGAGATTAAAAATACAAGATGGAGCTAAAGAAAACAATAACTAGTATATTTATGGTGCCCACGCTCAAGATTGACAGAGATCGATTGAGAGACAATGGGTTCATAAATGCGTACATGAAAGATGGTAGGAAAGATGTGCAGTATGAAAATGCTGCATATCTCCTGTTCCATCCTAAAGACTTAGATAAATTCAAAGAGTTTCTAGACGATGAATATGAACGAACCAAGTCCATTATTGATGATTATGATTATGAGAATGGATTTGTTGTACTTGTCTACACACTCAATCCTAAATTTAAGAAAGACTTCGATTTTGTAAAAGCTGGCAAATATTCCAAAACCTCTAAGGAATTCCAATCACAGTTTCCCAGGGTTATTAAGATTAAGAAGAACGGATTGCATAAAGACGAGGTTAGTCTGCAATATCGTGTATTCAATAAAACTGAAGACCTGAAGAAATATTGGGAAGAGAAAATTGGTGTAGAATTTGACGATTCTATGGAAGTTTGGCAAGGTTTTATAGACGACAGAGAAACATTATTCATTGACAAATTAAAAGAAGAATATGTATAACGATGAATTTCTCCAGCACATCATACATAAGTATGGTGTAAACTACGCTACAATGTATTGTGAAATTGAAAGCGAGAAGTATGAAAAGACAATCGCTGCTAGAATCTTCACAGATCCAATCGATAAATTGGAATTGGAATACGAAAGAAATTGGTGGGCTGAAAGAGCTAAACGACTTAAAAATGATGAAAAATGCTAGAACTATTAGAAAAGAATCCACAAGCAACAGAGGTTGTAAAGTCTTATTATCTGGATGTAATGTTGGCAAGTTTAAATGATGACAGTCTTCCAGATAACTTCAAAGATTTTGTAAGGCAACAGGGAATTGACAATGATAAGATAGCAAAAATCATTGATGGTTCTCCTAGAAATCTATTTGATGTTTTCGATGAAAACAGTCTTTTTATTGAAACAATGTATATGGAAGGAGCATTTCATTATACAATTAATAATGGAGAGAATGTTATTTTATCAAATCCTCAACCGTACAAGACAAGGAAAGAATGTGATAGGGCTGTTATAGAAGAAGCGTTTAAACTTTTAAATGATAAGCTATGTCCCACACTGACAGAATCGTAGACCAAGTGATTGCTAAGTTCCAGCAAAGGAGTGATGTTGGTATCAAGAAATATGGTACCACTCTCTATGAGAATAATCATGACAATTATCTGTTGCATTTGCAGGAAGAACTTCAGGATGCTACATTGTACATCGAGAAGCTTTTAACACAAAATGCTGAGATAATCAATTTGGTTAAAACCACTCCAAATGATATGGAACTTGGACAAAAAATAAGAAGATTGGTTAACTAGAATTTTCTAAATGTCTTGGTTTGTAAAAGAGAGGACTGTATATTTGCAGTCCTCTTTTTTTAATCAAATAATACAAAAAACTTTATGGATTTAGGACTTGATGCGTTGAGCAAAATCACCGTATTTAGCAAGTATGCTAAGTACATTCCCGAACTCAATCGTAGGGAAACCTGGGATGAAATTGTTACCAGGTATGAGAAAATGATGATAAAGAAATATCCTAAACTTGAGGATGCTATCCTGAGCAGTTCACAGCTCATCAGGCAGAAAAAGGTGTTACCATCCATGAGAGCTCTTCAGTTCGCTGGTCCAGCTGCTGAGGTGAACAACTCAAGGATTTACAACTGCTGTTTTCTGCCTATTGACAGCATACACAGTTTCTCTGAGACTATGTTCTTGCTTTTGGGTGGTACAGGTGTAGGATATAGTGTTCAAAGACACCACATTGAGCAGCTCCCTGCTATTACCAAACCAGGTAAGAAACGTACCTACCTCATAGAGGACAGTATTATGGGTTGGGCTGATGCTGTAAAGGTGCTCATGAAAGCTTATCTAGAGGGTGGATTCACTCCTAATTTTGACTTTAGAGCTATCAGACACAAGGGTGCTAGGTTGGTTACAGCAGGTGGTAAAGCTCCTGGTCCTGAACCTCTTAAGCTTTGTTTGACACATGTACAGGCTATATTGGACAGAAAGCAAGAGGGTGAGAAACTTTCACCATTAGAGTGTCATGATATTCTTTGTCACATTGCAAACAGTGTATTGGCTGGTGGTATCCGTAGATCTGCCATGATTGCCCTGTTTAGCCATGATGATGAGGAGATGATTACATGTAAGTATGGTGAATGGTATCTGCTTAATGAGCAGCGTGGTAGGGCTAATAACTCTGCTGTACTTGAAAGAGGAAAGGTTGGAGAGGAAGAATTCTTTAATCTATGGAAGCGTATAGAGGCATCTGGTTCTGGTGAGCCTGGTATCTATTGGACCAACAATAAAGATTGGGGAACTAATCCATGTTGTGAAATAGGTCTTAGGCCCTATCAATTCTGTAACCTGTGTGAGGTGAATGTAAGTGATGTAGTTAGTCAAGAAGACCTGAATGAGCGTGTGGCTACAGCAGCATTCTTTGGTACACTTCAGGCTGGATTTACAGATTTCCATTATCTGAGACCTATTTGGCAGAAAACCACACAAAAGGATGCCCTGTTGGGAATAGGTATGACAGGTATAGGAAGTGGTGAGATTCTTAAATATGATCTGGATGTAGCAGCACATGTAGCCAAGGTGATGAACAGCATGATTAGTAATGTGCTGGGAACCAATGAGGCAGCTCGTATCACCTGCATTAAACCTTCAGGTACTACTAGTCTGGTGTTAGGAACAGCTTCAGGTATACATGCATGGCATAATGACTATTATCTGCGTACAATGAGGTTTAATAAGAATGAAGACATCGCTAGCTATCTGATGGTTAATCACCCAGAGCTGTGTGAAGATGATGTTCTTCGTCCAACAGATACCGTGTGTGTACGTATTCCAGTAAAAGCTCCTGAAGGATCTATATTCAGAACAGAGACAGCTATTGATACGCTTGAGCGTGTTAAGAAGTTTTCTACAGAATGGGTTAAACCAGGACATATATCTGGAGATAATACACACAACGTAAGTGCTACAATCAACATCAAAGAAGATGAATGGCAGAATGTAGGAACTTGGATGTGGGATAATAGAGAACATTATAATGGCCTATCTGTATTGCCCTATTGGGGAGGAACTTATCAACAAGCTCCCTTTGAGGACATTACAAAAGAACAATATGAATCCAGAATAGCTACACTTAAATCTATCGATCTCACTAAGGTGATGG
>Ga0315904_10003453_pt1 | contig 23206 bp, 18 predicted proteins | sample LakEriMetagenome_6_FD_203529 | JGI IMG/M metagenome (GOLD analysis project Ga0315904, IMG submission 203529) | Freshwater fungal communities from buoy surface, Lake Erie, Ohio, United States - Buoy 12 MA120 | ecosystem: Environmental > Aquatic > Freshwater > Lake | place: USA: Lake Erie, Ohio... | reverse complement strand
ATGTCGGCGCCACTCACCGCGGCACCATGGTGATGCGGAAGCGATCGTATCGGTCGTCCGGGCGGAACAACCAGCCCGGCTGCCGGTCCACGACTTCGTATCCGGTGAGCATGAACACCGGCAGGAACTGGTTGCTGTTCGGGTCGTAGCTCTCCTCACCCGTGTAATTGCCGCGGATGCGATACTCGAAATTGTTGTCAAATCCGTAGGCCTGCCCCGGCGGCCCGTTTTCGGGAAGACGGTCCGGGTTGTGCTTCCGGTCCTCGCGCATCATCACCAGTTTCGCGCGGCTCCAAGGCTCCCTCGGCTTGCGCAGGTATCCCCAGAATCGCGTTTTCTCGACGTAGTAACGGCGTCCGTAGTAGAAATCCCCCGTCGGTTCCGAGGCGATCCGCGCGTTGCGCTCCTCCACCGTGGGCCCGCCGAGGTTGCCACTACCCATCGTGCCTCCACACTGGCAGAGCATCATGCAGACGCTGAGAAGCGCACCCATCCTTGCGATCATCGGAACCATGGGCCGGACGCTAACGCCCTGCCCCGGTCGGGTGCAAGCGTGTAGAACCAGCCCTAGCGAACGCTCCCGTCAAACGCGTTGTCCGAGACCACCCAGTCCTCGGCAAGGACCCTCCGGATCTCAAACTGCCGCGGCCCGGAACCGGCGATTCTTCCAAGTTCCAGCGTCGCCCGCCGGACTTTCCCCGTTTCCTCCGGATCGTCCGGCGAGGCAAAGAGGCGTTTCATCGCCTTGTCCTGCACCGATTCCTGACGGCAATATCCATAGAGGTTCGTTTTGATGTCCGGGGAAGCGATCCCAAAGCAGGTCCAACCATCGGACTCGCGAAACGGCCCGTTGAAATAGCTGTCCTTCGCCACCATCACCCGCACCACCCCACCGGCGGAGGCGGCATCCAGAATCTGTTCCCAAGCCGGCCTCACCGTCCTCGAGAACGCCTCGAAGTCGATCTTCCAGCGACCTGACTCGTCGGGAGTCAGCAGCGCGAGGCGGTTCTTCTCCTCGGGATACTCGCCGGTGATCACCAGCACACCGTCTAACAGAAGTCCGTTCGCATCCATGCTGCTCAACCACTCGTTGCGAGATCCCTTTCCCTCGCCTTCCCGCCAGACGCGCAGGAAATCCAGGATTTCCTCCTTGGATGCGCCACCGGGCCTGAAGCACTCGTCCACTCCCGCCGGCTCCGTCAGCGACAACGCGCGTGAAACCAAGGCCAGCGCCTCCTTCTCCGAAGGCGACGGGAATCGGGACTCCACGCGTTCCTCGCGCGGAGCTGCAAATTTGGTCGCCTCGGCCCGCGATGTCTGGCGGCTCGACTTCAGCCACATCACGAGAAAAACAACCACCAATGCCAGCGTTGCCACTGTGAGGACCGCCGACCACGCCAACACCACCACCCGGTTCGATGCCCTGACCCGGCCACCACCGGCACCGTCCAACCTTCGCCGCCGTCGGCGTTCGCCCTTGGACTCACCACGCGGCATTCGCGCGACCCGCCCGAGATTCGGCGCGTCTCCCGCCGAACGCTCGTATCGCCGCCCCTTGACGGAACGCTGGAAGTCACCGGAACTCATCGAACAGCGACAGGCTAACGCGCCCGGAAAGGATCGGGCAAGTCCCGATGACGCCCATCCGCTTTTCGGCCGCCACCCGGGGCAGAAGCCTCGCGTGGCCGACGATGCGAATGAAGCGCCGGAATGCCGGTCCTTGCGGACGGAATCCTCGGTTTCGGAGCTCGCGGCAGGCTGGCGGGCGGAGATTTTCGCCGACATGATTTCCGAGCCTTTGGCGGCTCCGTGTTGAAACGCCGGAACCGGCTTCCGCTTGGCAACGACCTCGGGGCCGCCCATTTTGCCGGATGCGGATCGCCAGCGGGCCGTCCCATTTCCCTCTCATTCGCCAACCTTTCCATCTCCAGAATCCGACTTGCCAGGTGCGTCATCCATCTCCTGACTGCCATTGCATGTGAGAAAGTCGGTTTCACCGCAAACCCAGTCGCCACCATGTCATTGAAATACACGCACCGCCCCGGAGGCTCGGCCCATTGCCCGGAGTGCAAGGAAGCGATCTCGCGACAGGCCAATATCTGCCCTCATTGCCGATCCGATCTTTCCAAGAACGAGGAATGGCAAACGCAGAAGGCGAATGGCGCCGGAGGTTGCGCCGCTCTCCTCGTCTTTGGAGTTGTCTGCACCGGAATGATCGGACTGTCGATTCGCTTGTGGATCGGGTGACTACCCCCTCGCATCGCAAGGCAGCCAGAGAAGCGCCACTTGGTCCACCTTCACATCGGACTTGGTGGGCTTGAGCGATTCCGTTTCGATGGTGAGATTGGCGGATTCGTAGGCGGCGGTGATTCTGGCGATTTCGGTTTCGAGATTCTTTTGCAGGGCCTCGATTTCGGCGGCCAGTCCGGCGACCTTGGCATCGGCGTTGGCGACGTCCTGGTGCTGCTTGTAGGCGCTGGTGGCCTTGCCGATGGCGGAGGATCCGCGAGTGATGGAGCCCAGACCGGCCTTACGACCTAACAGACCGCCGAGCAGCCCGCCGAGGACCGAGACGCCGGCCTGCATTTTCGCTGCGTTGGCCTCGGCTTTTTCCTTCGCAAGCTGGCCTTCGGCAGTGCGCAGGCGGCCTTCGATGGTTTCGATCTTCTTCGCGGTGGCGGCGCGGAGTTTTTCCACCGCCGCATCCCGAACCTCACGTGCCTGATGGGCGAGGCGGGCGCGGAAATCGCCTTCGGATTCGCCCAGCTTCGACCACGCCTTGAGGGACGGGCAGGTGAAGATGTCGGCGCGTTCGTTGCGATAAAGCCAATCGGCGAAGTCTTTCTCCACTTGTTTGTAATTCGCCGCGTTCATGGCAAAGCCGGGAAGCTCGGCGAACGATGCGCCGGACGCCGGATCGGCGCCATCGAGCTTGGCCGGCGGCGGAACGGTTTTCTCCCAGTCGATCCCTTGTGTCAGGATCGGATTCACGAGGCGCACGGTGCGACTGCCATCCACACCCGCTTTGGCCGAGGAGAAATGCACGGTGCCCGAGCGCAGCAGGTGCGGTTGATAGATGATATCATCACCGCCGGTGGCTGGGGCGGCGAAGATTTCCTTCACTCCCGCTCCCACGGCGGGACGGGCACTCGCGGCGGGCGCTGTCGTCCCGGGCATGGCCATCGGGTTTTCTGATGAGGAAGTGGTGCCGGTTTCAAACGCGGCGCGTTTCGGATCCATCAACGTCTTGATCTGGCTGCGGGTAAGCGGGCCGGTGAGATAACTCATCACCCAGCGCACATGAAACAACACGGGACCGTCCTCGTGGACGTTGTTCATGAGAAAGACACGGTTGCCGAGACCGGAGATGAGTCTTTCCATCGATGCGCGGTCAAACTTCGCGTTCTGCGATCCGGCGGCACCCTCCAGACCGTCGAGCACGCGCAGCTTGTCGCGCTCGGTCTGGAGCCGGCCGAGAAACCAGGTGCCGATGTTGGAGAGCGCCTTGTAATCGAGATCCACCGGGTTCTGGGTGGCGAGCAACACGCCGAGACCGAAGGCGCGGGACTGCTTGAGCAGCGTCATCATCGGCTTCTTGCTCGGCGGATTGGCCGAAGGCGGCAGATAGCCGAAGATTTCATCCATGTAGAGCAGGGCACGCAACGAGGTGGTGCCGTTCTGCGCGCGCATCCATCCGAGCATCTGGTTGAGCAGAAGACTGACGAAAAACATCCGCTCCGAATCACCAAGGTGCGCGATGGAAAAAACCGAAAGCCGCGGTTTTCCCTGCGGCGTGTGAAGCATGTTCGCGATGTCCAGCGCAGGACCTTCCAGCCAGGTGGCGAATCCGGGCGAGGCAAGCAGGTTATTGAAGCGCAGGGCCAGCGCCTGCCGGGATTTCTCGGATAAAAACGATTCCAGATCGATCACGCCCACCTTGTCGAAGGCGGGTTTCTGGATGTGGCGGATCAGCGTTTCGAGGGTGAGGTCCTGGCCATCGGCCCACGCTTTTTGAAACACCGCCGAAAGCAACACCGCCTCCGGGCTCTGGATCGGATCGGCATCCACTCCCACCAACGAAAGCAGCGAGGACACCGTGCTTTCGATCCGCTCGCCTAACAATTCCGGATCGTCCATCACCTCGAACGGCGGCGTGGCCAGCGAACTGAGAATGGAAACCGGAATGCCCGCGCGGCTGCCGGGCGTGAAGATGTTGATATCCACCTTCTCGGTGAACTGTTTCACGCGTTCGCTCCCCTGCCCCCAGTCTTCGAGTCCCTGCTTCCATAGGGCGGCGGTTTTTTCCGCGTGTTCCTCCGGAGAGATGCCCTTCTTCGCGGCATCCTCGGCGTTGACCCACGGGCGGAAGCTGGCGGCATCAAGCGCGGGAAACGCCAGCAGCAAATTGGAGATGTCACCTTTGGGATCAATGATGATGGCCGGGATGTTGTCCATGGCAGCCTCTTCAAGCATGGCAAGACAGAGGCCGGTTTTTCCAGAGCCTGTCATGCCCAGCACCACACCATGGGTGACGAGGTCCTTCGAGTCATAGAGAACAAGCCCGCCGTCGGGCTTTGCCGTATCCGGATCGTATTCCCGCCCCAAATAGAACTGACCGAGTTTTTCGTAATCTCCCGCGGAAATGCTCATGGTGAGGAAATCCTGCTACATGCAGCGGGGATTTCCAGCGTGAAACTTCCCCGAAATTTCATCCGTTCTTCATTCCCAAAGCCGCGCGGCCTGCTAGGTTTCGCGGCAATCAACCTATGGAACACGCCACCGAATCCGAAGTCGCCGAAGCCGCCAAGCACCTGAGATCCCTCGGCTCCGGCCTCAACGAGGTGCTCTTCGGCCAGCAGGAACTCATTGACCTCGTGCTGTGCGGCGTGCTCGCCCGCGGCCACATCCTGCTGGAGGGCCTGCCCGGACTGGGCAAGACCGAACTCGTCAAGGGGCTCTCGAAACTCCTCCACCTCGACACCAAGCGGGTGCAATTCACTCCGGACCTGCTGCCCGGCGACATCACGGGAAATCCGGTCCTCCAGGAAAACAACGGTCGCCGCGAGTTCGTGTTCCAGCCGGGACCGCTGTTCACCAACATCGTCCTCGCGGATGAAATCAACCGTGCGTCGCCCAAGACCCAGTCCGCGCTGCTGGAGGCCATGCAGGAACGCCGCGTCACCGTGCTCGGCCAGACCCATCAACTGCCACGGCCGTTTTTCGTCCTCGCCACCCAGAATCCGATCGAACTCGAAGGCACCTATCCCCTGCCCGAGGCCCAACTCGACCGTTTCCTCTTCAAACTCGAAGTCACCCGCAACGACGTGGCCACCCTGCAACGCATTGTTTCCGACCGCGAACTCGGGACAGAACCGAAGGTCGATCCGGTCATGACCGCGGAAACCTTCGACTCGCTGCTTGAACTCACCCGGAGGATCTATCTGCCGGATGTCGTCGCCAACTACATCGCCAGGCTGGTGGACGCCACCCATCCCGGACAATCGGCCGCCGCCAAGGGCATCCGCTACGGATCGAGCCCGCGCGCGGCGCTTGCCCTCGCTTCCGGATCCAAAGCCCGCGCGCTGATGCACGGGCGCACCAATGCCAGCTTCGAGGACGTGAAGGCCATCGCCGCCGCCGTCCTGCGCCACCGCATCGTGCTCGACTACAACGCGCGGGTCGAGGGCCGCAGCACCGGAGACATCATTCGCGACCTGCTCGAGGAAGTCCCCTTCCAGTCCAATGCGACGCCAAAGGTCATCGCCGCCGAAAACAAACGCCCGGTCCATTCCTAACCGTTCTCCATGAGACTCCTTCTGCCACTGCTTCTCGCCACCGGCCTTTCCGCCCAGGAAACCCTGATCCGCGAGGTCTATGATCCGAAGACCGACACCCACGTCGAGGTCACCGCGCTGTTCAGCGAACCCTCGCGCGGTGGCTTCCTTCCGGTGCGGGTGAAAATCTCCAACAACCTGAAGTCCGACCGCTCCATCCAACTGCGCTTCCAAAGCTCTCCCGGATACATGAACGGTCTGAGTTCCACCTCGAACTTCGGATTCAACGCGCCCGCCGGCAAGACCGTCACCCAGGACATCATGGTGCCGCTCTGTTCCTCGCCGAGCACCTATCACGACGAGCAAATGGTCAATGTCCGTCTAACAGGCGGGCTCGGCGAAACCAACAACATGATCCGCGCCAAAACCGGCGCCGCCAATCCCGCCGTGCTGCTCAGCGAGGCGTTGTTCACCCCGAACGCCTCACAGCTCGACGCGGAAATCACCAAGCGCTCCGGTTCCCGCTATGGCAACACCGCGTTTGCAGGCAAATTCGATCCGAAGCAACTGCCCTCCGACTGGCTCGCGTTCTCCGGCTACGACTGCGTGATGCTCACTGACAACGACTGGACCGGCATGCCGGCCGGTTCGCGCAATGCGATCCTGTCATGGGTGCGGCTCGGCGGCAAACTGGTGGTCCATTCCTCCACATCGGCCACGCTCGCCAATCTCGGATTGCCGGAATCCATTGGTTTCGGTTCGGTCCAGATCCAAAGCATTCCCTCGGATCTCACCCTTGTGCCGGCCAATACGGTCAATCTTGCCAGCCACATTTCCCGCGTCGGGGCGATCCGCTCGGACTATTCCGGCGGCTGGCCGCTGCAAGCCGTCTTCGGCACCAAGGCATTCAATTATGCCATCTTCGTCATCGTTCTGATCATCTTCGGCATCCTCGTCGGACCGGTGAATCTGTTCGTCTTCGCCAAGTCCGGCAAACGCCACCGCCTTTTTGTCACCACGCCCATCATCTCGCTGGTCGCCAGTTTCATCCTGGTCGTTCTCATCATCTTCCAGGATGGCTTCGGCGGACGGGGGGTGCGCCGCGTGTTGATGGAAATCGGAGCCGATGGCGGCCAGAGCGCCGCATACCTCCATCAGGAGCAATTCAGCCGCACCGGCATTCTCACCAGCGGACGCTTCTCCGTGGATCCCGCCTGCCTGTTTGTTCCGGTCCCGATCAGCAAGAGCCGCTGGTCCCGATACACGGATGACCACAACACCAAAGGCACTTTCAACCTCCAGCCCTCCGGTGGCCGAATGGAGGCGTCCGGCGACTGGTGGCAAAGCCGTTCCGAGCACGGTCACGCGCTCAGCGCCGTGGTTGCCACCCGCGGCAGGATCGAACGCACCGCCACACCCGGCGAATTCGTTTCCACCTTCGATTTCCCGATCGGCACCTTCTATTTCCTCGATGAGTCCAAGCAATGGCACCGCGCCACCGACATCGTGACCGGCAAACCGTTCACCACCACCTCGGTGGATGCCACCATGGTGGAACCCGAACTCGCCCGCGAAGCCGCCGCCTTCACCAACCGCAACAAGCAAATGTTCAACCGCGCGAAAACCCGCCCCGGTCATTTCGTCGCTCTCACCGAAGCCGCCCCGGCCATCAACACCCTGCCCGGCATCCGCTGGAAGGAAACCAAAACCGTCATCACCGGAGCGGTGGTGAAGCCCTGAATCAGAAGCACTGAATCCCAAGCATGAAATTCGAAACGGATGAGATCGTTACCGTGATCCCGCTCGCAATGTCCGCGATCATCCTCTCTTCGTTTCGAATTTAGAATTTGGAATTCAAGATTTTCCACCATCCATGTCCGCTCTCAAAGTCAACAATCTCTACCGCTACTTCGGCACGCTTCAGGCGGTCAATGGCGTGACCTTCGAAATCCCGCATGGCTCGGTCTGCGGATTCGTCGGTGCCAACGGTGCCGGGAAAACCACCACCATGCGCATTCTGGCGACGCTCGATTACCCCACGCTCGGGTCGGCGGAAGTCTGCGGCATCAATGTGGTGCACCAACCGTCCGAAGTCCGCCGCCTCATCGGCTGGATGCCCGACCACTTCGGCAACTACGAGCACATGACCGTGCTCGAATACCTCGACTTCTATGCCCGCGCCCTCGGCTACAAGGGTGCCGAGCGCAAGCAACGCATCCAGGAGGTGATGGAGTTCACCGATCTGGTGCCATTGGCCGACCGTTTCTCCAACAAGCTCTCCAAAGGCATGACCCAGCGCCTCGGTCTCGGCCGCGCGCTGCTGCACGACCCTCAGGTGCTCATCATGGATGAACCCGCCGCCGGTCTGGATCCCAAGGCGCGTGTGGAACTCAAGCACCTCATCCGCGTGCTCGCCCAGGAGGGAAAAACCATTTTCATTTCCTCCCACATCCTTTCGGAACTCGGCGAGATGTGCGATTCGCTGCTGTTCATCAACAACGGCCGCATCGTCCACCACGGTGATGCCGAAACCCTCAAGCGCGGCTCCGACGGCGTCGGCGGCGTGCTCTACGACGTGCAGATCGACGGCGATCCGCAGGCAGTCTCGGACTGGTGCGTGCTCCAACCGAACGTCGAGTTCCTGGAAGCCCGCAAACACGGCGGCCGCATCCGCATCGACACCGATGATCCGGCCAAGGCCGCCGACGTGCTCGCGCGCATGATCCGCGACCAACTGCGTGTCGTCGAATTCCACCGCGAGCAACGCAATCTCGAAGACGCCTTCATCGACATCCTCGGCCGCCTCGACGCCGGCAAGGAGGCCGTTCCGCCCCCGCTTCCGACTGGAGTCGGCGATGGTGGATCGTAGATAGTGGATAATGGATCTTTAAGCTCCGAGCCGAAATGGAAACCAACGCCTTTGGATACAAGAAACTGAGGATCTGGCAGGATGCCCGGTCGCTGGTGGCTGATATCCACCGGATGACGATAAACGATCTGCCCAGATTCGAGATGTATGAAGAAGGCTCGCAGATCCGCCGAAGCATGAAATCAGTGAAATCCAATATCGTAGAAGGATACGGACGAAGAAGGCACAAAACCGAATACCTGCGATTCCTGGACTTTGCTTATGCATCCACTCTCGAAACAGTGGACCATCTCGAAACTCTTTTTGAGACCGGATCGCTGAAAAACGACAGCTTCTTCCATACCACCCACGCTCAACTCAGCCAGCTCGCGAAATCCATCCACCAATTCACCCGCGGCGTCGAAACCCACCACAACGAGAATCTTCCCTGATCTACTATCCACGATCCCCTATCCACGATCTCCATCATGTCCGTTTCCCACCTATCCGACTTCTCGGACCGCGTTTCGCCAATGCTGGTAAAGGAACTGCGGCAGGGCATGCGCGCCAAGGCTTTCGTCGCGCTGTTCCTCAGCCTGCAGATCTTCCTCGCGGTGATGCTGCTCTCGGCCACCGCCGCCTCAACCTCGGATCAGGTGGGTTCGACCATCTCGGGGATCATCTTCACCTTCTTCGCCATCGCCGTGCTGGTGGTCCAGCCACTGCGCGGCACCGGCGCCCTGTCATCGGAAGTCAAAGGCAACACCATCGACATGATGGTTCTCACCCGCCTGTCCGCATGGCGCATCGTTTTCGGCAAGTGGGTGGCCATCGTCAGCCAGTCCGCGCTGCTGCTCTCGACGATCATCCCCTACCTGATCCTCCGCTACTTCTTTGGCGGAATGAACCTGGTGGGCGAGGTCGTCCTGCTGTTGCTCATGTTTCTCACCTCGATGGCCCTCACCGCCGTGACTGTGGGACTTTCCGGCTGCTCATCGGTGATCATCCGCTCGTTGCTGCCGATCTTCGGCATCCCGATCCTCATGTTCACGCTGCTGCAGGGAATGTTTTTCGTGCGCATGGGTGGATCGGTCGGGGTAATGGACGCGTTCAGCCTCGCCACCACCGAGTCGCGGGTCGGCGTGGCCGCCTACGTCTTTGCCATCACCTATCTGGGCGCGAGCCTGCTCTCGATCGGAGCCTCACTCATCGCCCCCGCGGCGGAAAACCACGCGCTGCTCCGCAGGATCATCGCCTTGGTTCTTCTGATGGTGGTCGGCGCGGCCGGATTCCACCCGGATGTCGAGGACTGGTTCGTGATGATGATGGCGCTGGTGATCGGCGCTCCGGCGGTGATCACCGCGCTGACCGACTCCGCGCCCTATGTCTCCACCATCACCACTTCCTTCGCACGCTTCGGCCCGGTCGGGCGCGCGCTCGGCTGGTTTCTCCATCCCACCTGGCCTTCGGGACTGCTCGCGGGCATTTTGTTAGGGGCGGCCTCGCTCGCGGTGATTTTCGTTCATGGTTTTTTGAGAAACAATAGCTATGGCGGCGTGGGCGACGAGGAGACCGTGGTGGTTCTTTCGATCTTTGGCGGTTTGATCTTCCCGGCCGTCTGGCAGGTCTTTTTCTTCAAGGGAGAAGGCCAACGCCTTGCCCACTACCTCTTACTCGCGGTGGGGTCGTTCGTTCTTTCCATGGTGCTGATGGGACTCGCCGACTCGATGAACAACGGCTGGTTCCTGTGGTTCTTCGCCTGGCACCCGCTCGCGTTCCTCGCCATGCTGGAGGAAAGCACGGTTTCAGACTCGGTGATTCTCGCCTCCGTGCTGATGGTTGATCTGGCCATGGTCGCAATCCTCCTCATCCGGGCGATGATGGACATCCGGAAGTGTGACGTCCACGCCATCGACGCCGATTCATGAAACCCGAGGAACTCCAACAGGCGCGAACCGCTGCGATTACCGCCGCCGGAAGGCTGCGACTGCCGCTTCGCACCCGCTCATGGAAGGGCCAAGCGGGCGAATTCGCGGGCAGCGGCACCGGTTCATCACTCGACTTCCAGGATCATCGCTCCTACGTGCCCGGTGACGATCCGCGCCACATCAACTGGCAGGCCTACGCCCGCACCGGGACTTACACCATGAAACTGTTCCGCGAGGAGGTGCGCCCGGTGGTCGATCTGATACTGGACGCCTCGGAGTCGATGTTCTTCGAGGAAGCGAAGGCAAGGCGCAGCGCCGAGTTGTTTCACTTCCTCTGCGAGGGTTGCAGTGCCGCCGGGGCGTCGGTCGTCATTCACGCGCTGCGCGGAGACGCGGTGAAACGCCTCGATCCCTCGGATGTCGCCACGCTGCGCTGGTTCGACGCCGTGCGCACATTGCCCGCCGCCGATCCCGCGTCCGCTCCGGATCTCACCAAGGTGCCGCCCCGCGCCAACTCGATCCGGGTTCTGCTTTCCGACCTGCTGTTTTCCGGCGACCCGGAACCGATGTTGCGCCACCTCGGACAGAAACACGGCAGCATCATTTTGTTCAGCCCGTGGATCGCGGCGGAGGCGCATCCCGATTGGTCGGGCAACCACGAGTTCATCGATCCCGAGCGCGGCACCCGCCATCCTCACCGCATCGAACCGGTCACCTTGCGCCGCTACCTCGACGCATATGCCAATCATTTCGCCCTGTGGAAACACGCCGCCCGCCGCCATCAGGCCGCCTTCGCCCGCATCCCCGCCGAAGAGGACCTCGCCACCGCGCTTTTCCGCGAAGCCGTTCCCGCAGGGGCGCTTGAGGCCGCTTGAAACTGGGGCAGAATCATGGACAGCAAAATCATTTCTTAGATTCCATGCCCGTTTTTGGAAATCCCCTTGGCCTGCTCGCACTGCTTGGCATTCCCGCGGTGCTGGCGATCCATTTCCTGCAGCGAAAGGCGAAGGAACTGCCGGTTTCCACGCTTTTCCTGCTGGAGCACACCCGCCGCGAGGCGGCCGAGGGACGGAGGTTCGAGCGGCTGATTCCGTCGATCCCGCTGTGGATGCAACTGCTCGCCGTGTTGATTCTGGCGTGGTTTCTCGCGGAGCCGCGATACCCGCGGGAGAACAGCGTGCAGCGGATCGCGGTGGTAATGGACTCGTCCGCCTCGATGTCGGTCTTCCGGGAAGAGGCGGCGAAACAGTTGCAGGATGCGATACCCGAACTGAAAGGCGCGGCGACGGGGTTCCAGCTTACCGTGCTGGAGTCGGTTCCGGAGCGTCCGCGGATGTTTTCCGGGAACACTACGGATGGCCTAACAGAATCCTTGCGCGACTGGCAGCCGCGTGACGGCCCGGTGGATCCCACACAGGCGCTGCGGCTCGCACGCTCACTGGTATCGCGCGAGGGGACGGTCATTTTTCTAACGGACACTCCCGACGAAACTCCCCTGCCCTTTGGCGCGCGGCGTCTCTCGGTGGGAGAGGCACTGAACAATGTCGGGTTCACCGGCGTGACGTTTTCCAACATCGAGGGCGCGAGGGTTTGGAAGGCGATGATCCGCAATCACGGCGCCGAACCGGCGAAGCGAAATTGGTCGGTGGCAAGCGCCGGGGGCAATTCGGAGCCGCGCCCGATCGAGATCGCGCCCGGTGCCATCATCACCATCCAGGCGGCGTTTCCGAAGGATCAGGAGAACGTGCGCGTCATTCTATCAGCCGACCGTTTTCCTCTGGACGATGTGCTGCCGCTGGTCGATCCGAAGCCGAAGCCGCTGGTGGTTTTCAACTCGTCGCCACCGGCCATCCAAAAGCTGGCCGAGCGACTCGTGAAGTCGCTGGATGCCGCCGTTTCCGGCAGCGATGCGGCATCGTCCGACCTGACAGTCACTTCCTACAACCCGCTCGATCCGGTGCTGCCCGGTGGCAACAGCGTGGTGTTCGTCGAGGACGAAACCCGCACCGGCGCATGGCTGAAGGGTGGCATCGTGGCGGAAGCACATCCGCTGATGGACGGACTCAACTGGCAATCGCTGCTCGCCCGCGAGACCATCGCCCTCGAACGGCTTCAGACTGACCGCGTGCTACTCTGGCAGGACCAGCGGCCGCTCATCCTGCTGCGCGAATCCGCAACCTCACGACAGCTGCTCTTCAACTTCGATCCCACGCTCTCGAACCTCGAACGCGAGCCCGCCTTCATCGTGCTGCTCCACCGCTTCGCGGAAACCCTGCGCAACGCCAAGGTCGCACCCGTTTCCGAAAACCTCGAAGCCGGCCAACCGATCCGCGTGACCACCCGGCCCGATGTGCCCATCACCGTCACCGCCACCGATGCGACCGGCAAACCCATCACCATTTCCAAAGACGAAGCGCTCCGCCGAGCGATCCCCACGCCCGGATTCATGAGGATCAAACAGGGCGACATGCTTTTGTTAGATGCCGCGACCCACTTCGGCGATCCACGCGAGGCGGACTTCCGCAAGTGCGGGCCGCAACCGCTGGATTCCGCCGCAGGCAGTGCCAGCATCGAACGCCACACCCGACCTGATCCGCTTTGGCGCGTCTGGCTGCTCGTCCTGATCACCGCCCTGCTCGTCGCCTGGCGCTTCACCGAACCCAAGGCCCAACCCGCATGAATCGTTCAGGTGTCACCGGCCAATACCGGCTTGTCCTTGGCGCGAGGTCTGCGGCGTGGAAACATCCGCGTCTTTTGATCGACCGGTATCCCTTCATGGATGACGGCGACCAAGTCCCGGAGTCTCAACGCCACGCGCGACTTGGGATTCCAGGAAAAGACGAGGGTCCTCCCCTGTCTCTTGCTAACGAAAACACCGGATCGCTCGAACTTTTCCAGCTGCCGCTGAACGGAATCCAACGAGACCGAAAAATCAGCAGCCACCGCCCGGCCGTAGGTTTCCCCGTGATGGAAGGCGTGAAGCAAAACGCTCTCCGCCGCCCGACTGCCAAACATTTCCGCGAGTGCCGTCGATCTCATGACCCGAATATCAGGTCATTTGACCGGCGATTCAAGTCAATATTCCGACTGCCATGAAAGCTCCCGACTGGCGGAAATGCACGGAACCAGAGATGTGGCGCTACGTGGCCCGGCACCTGGAGGGACACGGCATCCGTTCAGTGCTCGTTGGAGGTGCCGTGGTTGCCATTTACACCGAGGGTCTCTACCGCTCGGGTGATTTGGATATCATCACTGATGGTCTTGACCGGCACCGCTTGCCGGAAGTTCTGGCGGAAATCGGATTTCTGCCGGGAAAATCGCGGTATTTCAAGCATCCGGATTGCCCCCATCTATTCCTGGAGTTTCCTCATGGACCCGTTGAAATAGATGACGAGCATCCGATCACCCCGGATGAAATCCAAGTCGAAGGTCGGATACTGCGGCTACTGTCGCCCGCCGATTGCGTCAAGGATCGTCTCGCAAGCTACATCCATTGGCAATCCTTCGACTGCTTCGAACAGGCGCTCCTCGTTTGCCATCGCCAGTCCGTGAGAGTCGATCTGAAATCCGTCTCGGTTTGGTGCCAAAAGGAAGGAGCCTCGGAAGTGTTCGGTTTATTGGCCGAACGGCTGGGAGTTGACTCATCGACCTACGATTCAAAACCAAAACCACCCGCATGACCTTCACCTCGCCCGAGTCCTTCCTGCTGCTCCCCGCCCTGGCGCTGGCCGGGTGGTTTTGGCGCGGGCTCAAGCTGCACCGGCCGCTACGCGCGCTGATCCTGCTACTGGCGGTCGTCGCACTGGCCGACCCGCGCATCCAGCGGCAGAAGAACGCGCTGGATCTGCACGTTCTGTTAGACCGCTCGGAGTCCACCGAGGACCTCATCGACAAGGGCCTGCCCGAGTGGCAGCGGCTTCTGGAGAAACACAAGCCCGGCCGCGATGACACGCTGCGCTTCATCAACTACGGTGCGGAAGTGGCCGACCTCGGCGCGGACGGTTCCTCGTTCACCGGATCGCGCAAGCTCACGCGCACCGGGCTGGCACTCGCCTCGGTGGCCGCCCAAGTGGATCAGGAGAAACCGTCACGCGTGCTGGTTTTCACCGACGGCTTCTCGACCGAGCCGCTGCACGAGGCCGCCGCCCAACTCCAGGCCCGCGGCGTGCCCGTGGACTTCCGCCTGATCCGAGACGAGAAGGAAAACGACTTCCGCGTCGCGCGCGTGCATTTGCCCGAACGGGTGCAGGTGGGCGAGCCGTTTCTCATCTCGATCACCGTCCGTGGAGCGACGGACGCCACCTTCCCGCTGATCCTGCGGCGCAATGGCCAGACGCTCACCGACTCGACCGTGACCCTCGCGAACGGACTGGCCACCGTTGAATTCACCGACCGCATCACCCGCCCCGGCGGTTATGAATACCAGGCGGAGATCCGCCCGGACAACGACGCCCACCCGGGCAACAACACCGGCGCGAAGTGGATCGAGATCACCGGCGGGCCACGCATGATCCTCGTCACCCGCTATCAGGACGATCCGCTGGCGAAGGCGATGGAGGCGATGGATTTCCCGGTGGAAATCGTGATGGATCCCTCGAAACTCCGGCGCGGCATGCTGAGTGGCGCGCGGGCCGTGGTCATCAACAACGTGCCCGCCCACGAGATTCCCAACGACTTCCTCAAGGCCATCGATTTCTTCGTCCGCGAACAGGGCGGCGGTTTCCTGATGGCCGGAGGCAAGCACTCGTTCGGCTCCGGCGGCTACTTCCAATCGTCCATCGACGCGCTGCTGCCGGTTTCCATGGAACTGAAATCCGAGCACCGCAAGCTCGCCGTGGCGCTCGCCATCATCATGGACCGTTCCGGATCGATGGCCGTTGGCGTGGCCGGCGGCAAGACCAAGATGGACCTCGCCAACTCCGGCGCGGCCGATGCGATCAATCTGTTAGGCCCGATGGACCAAGTGACCGTCTTCGCCGTGGACAGCGAACCGGTGACCGTCGTTCCCCTCACCCGCATCGAGGGTCGCAAGGCGGAACTCGGCAATCGCGTGCGCAAGGTTCAGTCCGCCGGCGGCGGTATCTTCGTTTACACCGGACTCAAGGCCGGATGGGAGGAACTCCGCAAATCTCCCGCAGGCACGCGACACGTCATCCTGTTTTCCGACGCGGCGGACAGCGAGGAACCCGGTGATTACAAGAAGCTCATCCAAACGATGACCGACGAGGGCTGCACCATCTCGGTGATCGGCCTCGGCACCAAGGCGGATCCGGACTCCGCGTTCCTCGAAGACATCGCCAAGCTCGGCAAAGGCCGCATCTTCTTCTCGGACCAACCGATGGACGTGCCGAAGATCTTCGCGCAGGAAACCGTGACCATCGCACGCTCCGCGTTCATCACCGATCCCGTCAACGTGCAGGCCACCGGCCGCTGGGCGGAAATCTCGCCGAAACCCATCGACTGGATGCCGCAGGCGGACGGCTACAACCTTTCCTACGCAAGGGAGGACGCCACCGTCTCGCTGATCTCCGCGGACGAATACCTTGCGCCACTTGTCGCCCACGCCAGGCGCGGACTCGGCCGCAGCGCGGCGGTGTCCTTTCCGCTTGGCGGCGAGCATTCGGAATCGGTTAGAAACTGGGCGGGCTATGGCGATTTCCTGCAAACCATCGGCCGCTTCCTGATGGGGGGCGAGACCCCTCCGGGCATTGCGTTGCGCCACCGGTTGGACGGCACGCGACTCTCGCTCGATTTGCTCTATGATACCGAGACCTGGTCATCACGCCTTGAAGCCGTGCCACCCGAGGTGCGGCTGATGGACGACACGGCGGGAGGTGTGACCGATGTGCCTTGGCGGCGCATCGCTCCGGGCCGCTTCTCGCTCACGCGGGATCTCGAAGAAGGCAGCATCGTCCGCGGCGCGGTGCGAGTGGGCGGCAACGCCCTCGCCTTCGGTCCCCTCGGCGTGGGTTCGTCCGTCGAGTGGGAGTTCGAACCCGAACGCCTCGCCGAACTCCGCACCGTCTCCGCCCAAACCGGTGGACGCGAGTTGTTAGACCTGTCGAAGGCCTGGCTGCGCCCGCCCTTCATCGCCGAGACCACGCTTCACCTGCCCCTCGGCATCGCGCTCGTCCTGCTGGTCATCGCCGAAGCCCTGGTCACCCGCACCGGCTGGAAGCTTCCCGAACTCGCACTGCCCAAGGTGCCCGCGACCAAACTCAAACCGGTGAAAGCCCCCAAAGCCAAACCGGAACCACCGGTGGAAACATCCCCGATCGTTCAGGCCGAGGACATTCCAACACCCCGGCCGCCAACGCTGGAGGAAACCGAACGCCGCAGCCGCTTCCAACGCGCGAAGGACCGGAAGTGAGGGCATGCGCATGAGGCAAAAGAAGAGGCTCTTACCTGAATGGCACGGGATTCGGACACCTTCCAATCGATGGAAAAATCGGTGGGGCGAACCGGCCCGGTGAGCCCACTTGTCCGCCGGAGGCGGCAGCCACGGCTCGGCGAGGCCGCCTCGCCCTACCTTTTTCCGGGTTTTGCGGGATCAAGTCCATGACATGAAACCGGTCTTAATCCCGTGCCATTCGGCACTGACCCAATGAAGTCCCGCAGGCGGCAAATCCCACTCAAGGTGTCAGAAAATCGAAACCAACCTGCTGATCAGATACATTCCGACCAAGCACAAGATCATCACCCAGATACCAATTCTTTCGATTCCCCGTATCAAGTCCCCTTCAACGATCTTGAGAACCTTTTTCCTAAAGAACAGCACACCACCAAACAACCAAAGCAAAAGGAAGACGATCAACAGACCGTAAAACATAGCTTTCATGTCTCAAATTTCCCATTTCTGAGGATTTGATGCAATCACGCCGATGTTAGCCATGAAGTGTCTTTCTCACGCGGCAGGATCTTCACCGGAGCAAAGGCCAGCCGTCGGCGTCCCAGCAGAGGGTTTTGGAGGCGAGGGACGGAGCGCCGGCGCGGTCGCGGTCGTAGTAGTGATGGAACATCAGGGTTTCGCCGCCGGTGGCGAGGAACGAGGCGTGGCCCGGGCCGATGCGCGGGCCTTCGGTGCCTAACAGGAGCGTGCCGCCGCCGGTGGCGAGGTCGCGCCCTTGTTTGTCGAGATAGGGGCCGGTGATGTCGCGACTGCGTCCCACGCGGATCTCGTAGGTGCTGTTCACGCCGCGGCAGCAGATGCCCCAGTTGACGAAGAGATGATAGAAACCGCCGTGGCGGATGATGGCGGGGGCCTCGATCGTTTCGTTCCAGGCGAGGCAGGTGATCGCGCGGCGCTCCGGGTGGCGCAGGCCGGTGGCGGGATCGAGTTCGATCAACTGGATGCCACCCCAAAACGAGCCGAAGCTCATCCAATGGCGCCCTTCGTGGTCGACGATGAGATGCGGATCGATGGCGTTGAAGTTGTCGTTCCTGTTAGAGCGAACGACGATGCCGTGGTCCGTCCATCGGGTTTTCGGGTTTGCCGGATCGATTGTCGGACTGGTGGCCAATCCGATGGCGGAGGTGTTTTTCCCGAAGTCGGAAACCGAGTAGTAAAGCCGCCACTGGTCGCCATGGCGGATGATGTCGGGTGCCCAGAGATGGCCTTTTTGGTTGGGCACCACCTCCTTGTGCCACGCCGGCAGCGGGCGGATGGCACTGCCCGCATCGGTCCAGCGTTTCAGGTCGGCGGAGCGCCGGAGGACCACGTGGTTACCGGTGGCGAAGATCCACCAGGCGTCCGCCTCGCGCACGGGAGTGGACGGATCATGGAAACGCGGCGGGAAGTGGGCCCGCCCGCGAGGTTGGGCGTGGACGGCGGACGCGCCGAGAATCGTTGCCAGCAGAACCCGTAAAACGGCGGGCATTGTCAGGCGGTGGCACCCACGGCACCGGGAATCGGGCCATCATCTTCGGGACGATCCTCGCCGGAGGCCTTGGGCACGGGTTTCTTCTTGAACTCGTCGGGCACCGGCGGCGGCTTGGGAGCGGAAGGCGGATCCTTCATCACGCCGTGCTCGATGAGGTCGCGCAGGTGGCTGGCGTCGAGCGTTTCGTATTCGAGCAGGGCGTTGGCGATCAGTTCCACCTTGTCCTTGTTCTCGGAGAGGATGCGTTCGGCAGTCTGATAGGCCTCGTCGATGAAGCGCTTGATCTCGGAGTCGATGATGCGGGCGGTTTCCTCCGAGTAGTTTCGGGATTTGGCCATATCCCGGGCAAGGAAGACGGGGGCGTCGCCCTCGCCGTATTCGACCATGCCGAGTTTGTCGCTCATGCCCCACTCGCAGACCATGTGGCGGGCGAGCGAGGTGGCCTGGCGGATATCGCCCGAAGCGCCGTTGGAAACGTCGTCGCTGTGGAAGGATTCGGCGATGCGGCCGCCCATGGTGACCACGAGATTGGCGAGGGCTTCCTTTTTCTGGGTGGAATACTTGTCGCCCTCGGGCAGATACATGGTGGCGCCGAGGTAGGGTCCGCGCGGGATGATGGTCACCTTGTGCAGGGAGTTGGTGTGCGGCAGCACCATGTTGAGGTAGGCATGGCCTGCCTCGTGCCAGGCGGTGCCGACCTTTTCCTTGTCGGACATGGCGAGACTGCGGCGTTCGCGGCCCCAGCGGACCTTGTCGCGCGCCTCTTCCATTTCATCGAGCGTCACCGCACTGAGTCCGCGGCGTGCGGCGAGCAGGGCGGATTCATTGACGAGATTGGCCAGTTCCGCGCCGGAGAAACCGGGCGTGCCCTTGGCGATCTTCGAAAGGTCCACGTTCGCGGCGAGTTTGATCTTCTTCACGTGGACGCGGAGGATTTCCTCGCGGCCATTGACGTCAGGCAGGTTGATGGTGACCTGACGGTCGAAACGACCCGGGCGCAGCAGCGCGGGATCGAGCACGTCCGGACGGTTGGTGGCGGCGATGATGATGACGCCTTCCTGGGTATCGAATCCGTCCATCTCGACGAGCAGTTGGTTGAGCGTCTGCTCGCGCTCGTCGTGACCACCGCCCATGCCATGACCGCGGTGGCGGCCGACGGCGTCGATCTCATCGATGAAAATCAGGCAGGGCGCGTGTTTCTTGCCCTGCTCGAACATGTCGCGCACGCGGGATGCGCCGACGCCGACGAACATTTCGACGAAGTCGGAACCGGAGATCGAGAAGAACGGGACATCCGCCTCACCGGCGATGGCGCGGGCGAGCAGGGTCTTGCCGGTGCCGGGAGAACCGACCATGAGCACGCCCTTGGGAATCGAGCCGCCGAGTTTCTGGAACTTGCGCGGATCGCGGAGGAAATCGACGATTTCAAACAATTCCTCTTTCGCTTCCTGGATGCCGGCGACGTCCTTGAAGGTCACCTTGTTGCGATCCATGGTGAGCAGGCGGGCCTTCGATTTGCCGAAGGACATCGCGCCGCGGCCGGCGGATTTCATCTGCTGGCGGAAGAGGAAAATCAGGATGCCGATGACGAGCAGGAAGGGCAGGAAGGTGATCAGCGCGTTCTTGAGATAGTTGTCGGTGCGCTCGTAAGTGGCTTTTTCCTGAACCAGCTTGCGGAGTTCCTCGCCTTGGATCGCGGTGGAAACCTCAACGCGGAATGGCTCGGATTCGACCGCCTTGCCAGTCGGATCCTTGGCGGGCTGCAGGTTGGTGATCACCTCGCGGGTGCCAACGATCACGGCGTCCCGCGAATCGGCGCTGGTGAGGATCCGAAGCGGACTGACGGAGTCATCGCGCTTGATTTCATCAAAAGCCAAGGACCTGCGGAGATCCGCGAGGGTGAGGGTTTCGACGTTGCCATCGGTCGGAAATGCCGGCACCTGCTGGATGGGGGTTTTTTCGCCGAGCAGGTCTTTGATTTCCTCGCCCTGAAGTTCCATGTTCACCCGCACACGGAATTCGGTCGTCTTGCGTTCGGGGTTTTTGGGAACGACCAGTTCGGGCTTCACATGGCCAACGATCACGGCGTCGAAGGCCGTATCGCTGGTAATGACCTTGAGCGGCTTCTTGCTGTCATTGAAAACGATGCGGTCCTGGTCCCAGGCCTTGCGGAAATCCGAGTAGGTGAGGGTTTTGGGCGTCTTGCCCATCGGCGTTCCGAACAGCGCGAGGCCGAGAATCACCGAGGCGACGCCAAGGAGCACAAGCAGGCGCCAGTTGAAGCCGTTGTTCTCGCCAGAGGGGCGGTTCGACGGATGATTCGGAGGCTGGGAATTCGGTGGTTCGGACATGGCTGCGTGAAAAACCCGGGCGGCGGAGGTTCAAAACGGCGCGTCGGCCGCAGGTCCCAAGACGCCCGGGAGCAAGAAAGGATAACCGATGGAGGTCAAAAGCAAACCCCTTTTTCGCGCGGGGTGGCAGCAATCGGAAGCCGGACAACCGCCGACGGCACATCAAACGGTCGGGAAAAAGCCACGCGGACGTTTCACTTCTGCAGGACGGGCTCCAGCCAGAGCGCCCAATCCTGACGGTTGCCATCTCCGCCGTCCTCGGTGCGGAGGGTGAGTTTCTTGACACCGTCCAGCTTCACATCGAATGGCAGGAGCGCGGTGCCCTTGACCAGCGGGGACTTCCAAAGCTCCCTGCCATCGCCCTCGATCAGGAAGCGGACGCTGCCACCAAACCCATCGGCGATGCCCACCTTGCCACGGAGGGTTTTCCAGGAACCATCGAGATTCCATTCGTGGACAGCCGGGGTGTGGGCGTAGAAACCGTGGGCGAACAACTCGCCACCCGCCGCCAGGAAGTCTCCGGGCGCGGGAAGGCGATCCCTGACGGGAGGACCGTAGCCGGTTTTCTCGCTCGTAGCCCCTAGGTCGGAGAGCGCGACACTCTCGGCCGCGGCGGGAACCTCCCTGGACTTCGGCGGGGCCATCGTGGCGGCGAAACGCTTTCCGATCTCGACGGCGCGCGGATCAGCGGCGATGCCTGCGGTTTCCAACAGGGACTTGGCGCGAACCTCGTCCCGTGAGTTCACCGCATCGACGAGCGGTTGAAGGGCAAGGCGCATCGCGGCCGCACGGATGTCCGCACGGCCCTCCTTGTCCACGCGGTAGGCATAGCGATACGGTGTGTTGCTCAGAAATCCGGAGGCCACGCCGTTCGCTTGAAGGAAGACGACGCGGAGTTGCGCCGGTTTATCCGGAGCGAGTGCCTGGCAATCGAGTTCGAAGCGCCCTTCCTTGTCCGGCACGGCGGTGGCGGTGGTGGCGTTGTAGTCTCCGCCGCCGTCGGGGTCCATGTAGGCGACCACCCCGTAAACCGGCGGATCGGCGGTGACGCGACCGGAGAAAACGAAGCCCTTGTCCCTTTGGGTGATCTTCAATTCCGAAGTCACGGCGTTCGCCTTGATATGGATGCCTTTCACCGATCCGCAGAAAATCGGATGCGACGCGAGGCGCAAGGCATGGGCCAGCGTGAGAAAAGATCCCTTGCCCTCGCCGCGGCGCTCCTCGCCGTAGGTTCGGTTTCCCGATCCCATGAGCGCGGTGCCGAATGCCTCACGCTCATCGTCGCGCTCGAGGTTGTGGGGCAGGCCCAGGGCGTGACCCAACTCGTGGCAGACACCGCCGATGAAAATCGAGTTATATCTTCCGATGGAGATATGTCCGTATTGTCCGTCGCGGACCTTGGGCTCGTGTTTGTCGAGGTTCTCCAGATCGAGAATCGGCGAATCCACCTGCCATGCCGTGCCGTTGCGATGGGTACCGCCGGCGTAGTAGGGGCTGTTCTGCGAGATCGTCCGTTTTTCCGGATCCCAGTTGGACATGTTGCAGAAGATCACCAGCGTTTCGTTCTCCGGGTCGATGCCGGCGGCCCGCAACGGTCGGAGGCATTCGTTGCGGATTTCACCGCCGCTTTCGGTTCGGTAGTGGGCGTAGGGTTTCGTCCCCTTGACCACATGGATGCGGACGAGACCATCCTTGTCGTGATCGAATTTCAGCGTGCGCGGGCCGAATCCGATGCGGTTCATCTCCCTTGCGTAAAAATCGCGGATGTCGTGAAGAATCGCGCTCAACCGCTCTCGATAACGCGGTGCGGGTTCCCGGTCGGACGGAGTCCACAACACCACGTGCAACCTGCGTTCGGCCTTTTCCGGGCGATCCGCCTGCCATGCGTCAAGGATCGCCCGCGCGGCGGGGACCTTGGCTGGGATTTCCTCCCGAGGATCGGCGGACAGGCATGCGGACGACAACAAACAAACGGAGACAAACCTAAATAACATCGGCGGATAAACGTCCCCGGCGCGGCGGATTTTGCAACAAACTCATCGGGCGCTTGCGGTTCGGCGGGGGGCCGTGACAGCCTCCGCGCCATGGGATGGCGCGCGCTCGGCGATTCGGCATGGCTCTTCGAACCCGGCGGCACGGATTCGGCCGACCGCCTCGGCCGCGTGCTCGATTTGCATGAGCGGTTGCGCGACCACCGGATCCCCGAGGTGAACGACATTGTTTCATCGTTTGAATCCGTGGCCGTGCACTTTGATCCCACCGATGGCGAGGCTGTGCTCGACTGCTTGCTCGAACTGCCGCCCGTGGAGTCGCGAGCCACGCCAAGCACCCTGCGGCGATTTGAAATGCCGGTGCAATACGGTGGTGAACACACGGATCTCGACGACATCGCGCGACAACTCGGCCTCGATCCGGGCGCGGTCGT
>Ga0315904_10003452_pt1 | contig 23213 bp, 18 predicted proteins | sample LakEriMetagenome_6_FD_203529 | JGI IMG/M metagenome (GOLD analysis project Ga0315904, IMG submission 203529) | Freshwater fungal communities from buoy surface, Lake Erie, Ohio, United States - Buoy 12 MA120 | ecosystem: Environmental > Aquatic > Freshwater > Lake | place: USA: Lake Erie, Ohio... | reverse complement strand
CGGTAGTCCCAGGGGCTCGCGGACTCGGAGATGTTCAAGACCGGCCCGAATGCGGGCTTCGCGGTCGACCAGAGGATGTCGCTCCAAGTGCCCGCGTAGAGCTCGCCGATCGGGGGCGTTGCTCCAACCGGCGACGGGGAACGCACCTTTCCGGCGCGGTCGATCTCGGTGGTCGAGTTGTTCGGCGCGTAGTCGAACGCCGTTGGCGCGATGATGTCGCGGTTGTCCTGGATGTAGAGCTCGAGCAACTGTCCGACCGAGCGGAGGTTGGTCTGGCTCTTCGCCCAGCGGGCGTTCTTCTGCGCCGAGCTCAGCGCCGGCAGCAGGATGGCGAGCAGCAGCGCGATGATGCCGACGACGGCGAGCATCTCGACGATGGTGAAACCTCGGGGTGTGGAGCGCTGGTGCATGCTGGAGTTCGATTCGTGGCTGGTTCGGCGGGGTTCCAACGAAGGGCGGCCCAGACCTAAATCCTACCTACGGCCCCGGCCGGACAGCGCCCCCCCTGCATGAGAACGGGCCGTTTGGACAAATGGATCACCCCGGAGCGCGTGCCACAGAGCGCGTACCCCGGAGCGCGTACCCCGGAGCCCGTGCCCCGCAGCGCGCGCAGAGGTCGGTTTCCTCCGACGGATCAGCCCATCGCCATCGTCATCAGGAACTCGGCGTTCGACTTGGTCTTCGAGACGCGCGTCCGCAGGAGCTCCATCGCATCGACGACGTTCATGTCGCTGACGACCTTGCGCAGTCGGACGATGAGCTCGTGCTCCTTCGGGTCAAGCAAGAGTTCCTCGCGGCGGGTGCCCGAGGCGCCGATGTTGATCGCGGGGTAGACGCGCTTCTCGACGAGCTTGCGGTCGAGGTGCAGCTCGGCGTTGCCGGTGCCCTTGAACTCCTCGAAGATCACTTCGTCGGCGCGCGAGCCCGTGTCGACGAGCGCGGTGCCGAGGATGGTGAGCGAGCCGCCGTTCTCGATGTTGCGCGCCGAGCCGAAGAACTTCTTCGGCTTGATGAGCGCCGCGTTGTCGACGCCGCCCGAGCCAATCTTGCCCGAATTCGGCATGGCGTTGTTGTAACCACGCGCGAGGCGCGTGATCGAGTCGAGCAGGATGACGACGTGCTCGCCGAACTCCACCATGCGTCGCGCCTTCTCCATCACCATCTCGGCGACCTGGATGTGGCGGATCGCCTCCTCGTCGAAGGTGCTCGCGACGACCTCGACGTGCGGCGGCGTGTTCCTGCGGAAATCGGTCACTTCCTCGGGGCGCTCGTCGACGAGCAGCACGATCACGTGCACGTCCTTGTGGTTCAGCGCGATCGCGTTCGTGATCTGCTGGAGAATGACGGTCTTGCCCGTGCGCGGCGGCGCCACGATCAGCGCGCGCTGGCCGAATCCGAGCGGCGTCACCATGTCGATGATGCGCGTCTCGATCTTGCCGGAGCCCACCATCTCGAGGTGGATGCGCTTGTTCGGGTGGAGCGGCGTGAGATTCTCGAAGGTGGGAAGATCGTGGAGAACCGAGGGATCGCGGCCGTTCACGCTCTCGACGCGGAGCAACGCGAAGTAGACCTCCTGATCCTTCGGTGGACGCACGAGGCCCTTCACCACATGGCCGCGACGGAGGCCGAAGTGGCGGATCTGCGTCGGCGACACGTAGATGTCGTCGGCGCTCGGCGTGTACGAGTAGTCGGCGCTGCGGAGGAATCCGTAGCCGTCGGGCGTGATCTCGAGCGTGCCCTCGGCGATCATGAGGCCGGCCTTCTGGGCGCGTGCCTTCAGGATCTCGAACACGAGCTTCTGCTTCGGCTGCGTGATGTCGTCGATCCCGCTCTGCTTCGCCAGCTTGTTCAGCTGGTCAAGCGGCATCTTCTGGAGTTTCGCGAGGTTGAGGTCGTCCTTCTTCGCGATGTCGTACTTGCCCTCGAGCTCCTTCTCGATCTCGGCAAGCTCTGCGGCAAGCTGCTCGTCGGTCGGGATCTGGCCAGGCGCGAGCTGCGGGCTCGGGATGTAGGGCTGCCGCGGACCACCGCCGCCGCCGCCCCCACCGCCGCCGCCGCCTTCACCGCCGCCTCCGCCACCCTTGCCACGACGACGACGACGACCTTGCTTGTGACTCATGTCGAAACACTCCTGCTCGTGCGCCTGCGCGGCGCGCGCGCCACGAAAGCTGTCCTGCCTTTGCACACTCGACAAACGCTGTGAGGGCTTGCGCGTGAGAACCTCGTGACGAGAGGACCCGGCTTCAGGGCCGTTCATCCCGCTGGGGTTCGTCGGAGACTCCGGGTGCCGCAGTCGTTCCGCGGCCATGCACCGAGTGTTCCGCGGCGCGCGACGCCTCGCGCACCGTGATCCGTCGCACATGCGACGCGGGGATATTGACGGGTCGAAGCCGATTGGTCAAGTCGGCGAGGCTCGTCGCCTCATGTTCGGCCGTCGGCCACGCGGCCCTGACGCGGTCCGCGCGCGATGATGGCGCCGAGAACCTCCTCCACGCGCCGCGTGAGTTCGCTCGCTTCGCAGTCGTTGACGATCACGTCGGTGCTGCGCGCGCGCTTGGTCTCAAGGGAAAGCTGCGCGCGCTCACGGCGATCGAGCTCGTCGGCGTTCCAGCCGCGGGTCGAGGTCACGCGATGTGCGCGCAGCGCGTGGGGCGCATCGACAAAGATGACGGCATCGCACTCGCGGTCGAGCCCAACCTCGAGGAGAAGCGGCGCATCGATGACGAAGGCGCGCGTCGAGACGGGAGCCTGTGCGAATTGCAGACGCCGTGCGGCCTCGATCCGCGGATGCATGATGCGCTCGATGTCGCGGCGGACGGCCTCGTCGGCGAAGATCGCGCGGCCAAGCGCGGCACGGTCGATCGATCCATCGGGACCTAGGAGCGCGGATCCGACGCGCGACACGATCGCGGCGCGTATCTCGGGCTGCTCAAGCACCCTGCGCGCGACGTGGTCCGAGACGCACACCTCGCAGCCGCACGCGCGAAGCACGGCGGCGACGGCGCTCTTGCCGCTTCCGATGCCGCCGCAGATTCCGATGACCGGGCGAAATGTCTGCACGTGGGCAGGGTAGCGCGGGCCTCTGGCGCGTGGATGCGGTGCGCGCCCCGGCGTGCGGAGATCAGCTCTCGAACAGCACGCGCAACTCGCGACGCGTCCGGTTCGGACCAAGGCGCAGGAACGCGCGCGCGGAATCCTCGGCGCGGGCGAAGGCCTCGAGCCGGGCAAGCCGCAGCGCGTCGTCGATCGCGGAGACGAGAGGCGAGCCCACGAGCCGCGTGCGTGCCACGCGCATCTCGACGTCGAGAATCGCAAGATCGCGGTCCTCGCCGAGCGCTGCTGCGAGATCCTTGGCGCGGCCGCGGGCGCGACGCACGGGCGCGGGCAGCGCGCGGCCGAACGGCCGCAACGCGAGGGCGAGGAACGTCGCGTGCTTGCGGCACGCGTGGAGTGCGGCGAGGTCGCCGTCCTCGAGCGCGGTTTCGAGCATGTCGCGGCAATCGTCAAAGGCGCGCGCGAGCACCGCGCAGGCATTCGATCCGGTCGATACGCGATGCTCGTCGAAATGCTCGATTGCGGCGCGGGCCTGGCGAATCGCACGCCGCGCGCGCTCGATCGCGGTGGCGGCGAATTGCGCGTCGTCTCGTCGGTCGGCCTCGGCGAAGACGAGCGTCGCCAGCAGCACGGTGCGGGTCACGCGGCGCGTCTCGTCGTCGGCGAAGCGCTCGGCGAGGCGTTGGATCGAGCGCGCAAGCGCGTCGCGATCGCGCAGCGGCCCGAGCAGCTGGTTCGCCTTCGCGCTGAACTCGAGCACGCCGTCGACGGAGGCCTGGCTCGCCGGGTCGTCGCGCAGGCGAAGGAGCGGCGCCAGCGCGCGCACCGACTTCAGCTCGCGCCGCGCCGTGCGCACCGACTCGCGGCGCTCCGCGGGCGTGTCGACCTGCCCAAGCGCCGCGTCGGCCGCAGCGAGCGACGCGCGGAGCGAGGAAAGCACGACGGCGCCGGCCTCCGGGGGCGGTCCGATCTCGTCGCGCGACTCTGGCGTAGGCTCTCGATCCACGACCGGACTGTAGCCGAGCAGGCGAGAAATCAGCGTGTTTCGCGCCGATTCCGGCTTCGTGCTACCTTCTCGGTCTTACCCTCCGACCGAGGCGAACACCATGTCGAACCAGCAGAAGCCCCAGCAGAACAAGCCCGCAGGCAACGCCCCTGCATCCGCCATCAGCCCGACGCGCGCGGAAAACTATCCGGAGTGGTATCAGCAAGTCGTTCGCGCGGCTGAACTTGCGGAGACGAGCGACGTGCGTGGCTGCATGGTCATCAAGCCCTGGGGCTACGCGCTCTGGGAGAACATCCAGCGCGCGCTCGACAAGATGTTCAAGGACACGGGGCATAAGAACGCGTATTTCCCGCTGTTCATCCCGCTTTCCTACTTCGAGAAGGAAGCCGAGCACGTCGAGGGTTTCGCGAAGGAATGCGCGGTGGTGACGCATCACCGTCTCAAGCCCGGCGTGAAGGCCGACGGCAAGGAAGGCCTGATTCCCGACGGCGAGCTGCAGGAGCCGCTTGTCGTGCGCCCGACCTCCGAGACGATCATCGGTGCGAGCTTCGCGAAGTGGGTGCAGAGCTACCGCGATCTGCCGCTTCTCATCAACCAGTGGGCGAACGTCGTGCGCTGGGAGATGCGCACGCGCCTCTTCCTGCGCACGGCCGAGTTCCTGTGGCAGGAAGGCCACACCGCGCACGCGACGAGCGGGGAGGCGATGGAGGAGACGCTCAAGATGCTCGAGGTCTACGCCGACTTCGCAGAGAACTGGATGGCGATGCCGGTCGTGAAGGGCGAGAAGACCGAGGGCGAGCGCTTCCCCGGCGCCGTCAACACCTACTGCATCGAGGCGATGATGCAGGACCGCAAGGCGCTGCAGGCGGGAACGTCGCACTTCCTCGGTCAGAACTTCGCGCATGCGAGCGACATCAAGTTCAGCGACGCCGAAGGCAAAATCTCGTTCGCGTGGACGACATCGTGGGGCGTGTCGACGCGCCTCATCGGCGGCATGATCATGACGCACGCCGACGACGACGGCATGGTGCTGCCGCCGCGTCTCGCGCCGTCGCATGTCGTCATCATTCCCGTGACGCACAAGCCCGAGACTGCGCAGGCGGTGCTTGACTACTGCAACAGGCTCGCCGCCGACCTGCGCAAGATCCCGTACGCGGGGCGCACGATCGATGTCGAGGTCGACAACCGCGACATCCGCGGCGGCGACAAGGCCTGGCAGTGGATCAAGAAGGGCATCCCGCTGCGCGTCGAGGTGGGCCCGCGCGACATGGCAGAGGACAGCGTGTTCATGGCGCGCCGCGACCGCGCGCACAAGGACAAGGTCGCGGTGAAGCGCGACGAGTTCGTGGCCACGGTGACGCAGGTGCTCGAGGACATGCAGTCCACGCTCTTCGCACGCGCGAAGGCGCACCGCGAACACAACACGAAGCGCATCGATTCGCGCGCGGAGTTCGAGGCATTCTTTGGCGCGAAGCAGGACGAGGAGTCGGGCGCGGCGGCGCAGGGCGGATTCGCGCTCGTTCACTACGCGCCCGACCGAAAGGTCGAGGAAGAGCTGAAGGCGAAGTTCGCGGTGACCTGCCGCTGCATTCCGATCGAAGGCTCTGACGAGCCCGGCACCTGCATCTTCACTGGAAGGCCCGCGACGCGACGCGCGGTGTTCGCGAAGTCGTACTGAGTTTGAGCGCTCGGGAGTGAATCGCGGCGGGCTGGAGACCCGTCATTTGAGCGGTCGCGGCTGCGGCCGCTCGGGTTGCATGCGGATCGACGGAGCTTCGTGCGTACCGCGGCTTCCAGCCGTGCGCGAGTTCGACGGCACGCAAATGCGCACGCCGCACCACTGGAAGTGGTGGCACCCATAATGGCTGTCGACTCGGGCGGCTTGCGCTCGGGCTTCGCCCTCGACAGGGCTTCAGTCACGGAGTCGACGTCGGCTCTGCGCTGCTTCCTTCCGCCATCGCGGCGTCGGATGCGGGCTGCTCGGTTGTCGCCTGCTCCGCGTTTGCAGCGGCAGCCGCCGCGCGCTCGGCATCGGCGAGCTCGACGGCGATCATCGGATCATTTGCGACCGGCATCGACGCGGGAATCACCCAGCGGTACGCCCACTGCACGCGCCACGGGATCGCAGCTCCACCCTCGAACTTGACGGTCATCAGCTGGTAGACGCCGCGCTCGGGATAGATCACGTCGACTTCAGCAGTTCCTCCGCTGAGCCGGAGCTGCTGCACGGAATAGACATTCTCATCGCTGCCGCGCATCGCGCGCGCGCCTGATGGCAACTGCCGAGCCACGCGATCCCACGTTCCGGACGAGAGTCCGCTTGGGAGATTGAAGACGATCGGGGTCGAGCCCTTGGTCACGCGATGCGCTTCCTTGATCGCGCCCGCCATCAGCTCTGGGCCGGGCGAAACGGAAGGTGTCATCTTCGTCGTGCCGGCGGTGGGCGGATACGTGGAGACAGCCGTGCACGCCGCAGGCGCGACGGCGAGAAGAAGAGCGGCGAGGACGCGGATCGAAGTCATGGTGACGCCATCCTAGCACGGTGGACAGCGTGCATCGCACGCTGCGGTGGGCTCCTCATTCAGCCGAGGTTGAGTGACTCGGGAAGGGTCCTCGCTCGCCCGTCGCGGTCGAGGCATGCGAGCGTCGTCGCCGCCTCGGCGAGAAGCTCGTCGCCCCGATAGAGGCGGTAGGCGTGCTCGATCTTCACCGGGCCAGCGACCGTCAGTTCCGTGACCAGCCGCAGGAGGTCGTCGTACCGCGCCGGGCGCCGGTAGCGCACCTCGAGACGTACGACGGCGAGAAAGACCCCCGCCGCCTCGAGATCCCGGTAGTTGCCGCCGGTCGCACGCAGCATCTCCGTGCGTCCGAGCTCGAACCAGATTGGGTAGGTCGCGTGGTGGGCGACGCCCATGGGGTCGCATTCCGGATACCGAACCCGGAAGGAAGTCTCGTGGCTTGAAAGCGGTGCGCGCGGCTCGGTCATCAGGGCAGCCTACTTTCCGATGCAGAAGCGTGAGAAGACGAGTCCGAGCACGTCGTCCGGGTGCACGGGACCGGCGATCAAACCGATCGCGTCGAGCGCGGAGCGGAGCAATCCGGCCAGGAGCTCGGGCTCGCGTATGCGGACGCCACGGGTCATGTCGGCCTTCGCAAGCGCCGTCGCTTCGCGCAGCGCGTCTGCCGCCGCCGCAAGCGCAGCGTCGTGACGAGGAAGGATCGCGGCGATCTGCGCCCGGCGCAGGACGCGGTCCCTCCGCAGTCGTCGCGCGATCTCGTCGCGCAGCACTGCGAGCCCGATGCCGTCGCGCGCGCTCGTCCGAATCGCATCCTCCGCGGCAACCACGCCGGATGCGCGGTCGCACATCGTCGCGACGTCGATGATCTCGGCCTCGCTCGCAAGCGTGACGCGTGCATCACCGATCGGCGTGCAACGCACAATGAGGTCGGCCACCGCGATCATCTCCTGCGCCCTTCGCTGCATGGCCGCCGCGATCTCGTGCGCTGCGTGCGCCACGCCGACCGCCTCCCCGCACCCCCCCTCGAGCCCGGCGAGGTCGGCGAGATCGACCTCGAGGCCGCCGCCGACGGGAAGCCGCGCGACGATCGCGTCGCGGGTGGTGCCGGCGAGCGAACTGGTGACCGTCCGCTCCGTGCCGAGTAGCGCGTTGAAGAGCGAGCTCTTGCCTGCGTTGGGCCTGCCGGCGAACACGACCAGCGGCACAGCGTGCGCGCGCGCGCCGCGCGAACCTCCGCGCAATCGCTCGATCATGTCTGCATGCGCCTCGCACTCTGCCGCGGCGTCGCCGGCCGAGATCGACACCACGTCCTCCTGGTCGGTGAAGTCGATGCCTGCCTCGACACGCGCAAGCAGCGCGGCGAGCTGTCCGCAGAGCTCGCCCGCGCACGCGCCGAACGCGCCACGCATCACCTCGGCCGCGGCCGCGAGCTCCGCATCGCTGGTGGCGGCGATGCGCGCCGCGATTCCCTCTGCCTCATCGATCGAGAGCCGGCCCGCCTGGTGCGCACGCCACGCAAACTCGCCGGGGCGCGCAAGACGCGCTCTGTGGCCCGCCTCGTGCGCGTGCGCGAGCAGACCATGCAGCACAACCTCGACGAGCGCCGGGCAACCTGTGCATGAGAGTTCGAGCGAATCCTCGCCGGTGAAGCTGCGGCCCTCCTCGAGCCAAAACGCGATTGCGGGCAGCTCGACGTACGCCGCTGCGGCCTCGTCGCGGACACGCACCCTTACACGCCATGCGCCGCGCCGCTCGGGCACGCGGCCGATCGCACGTCGCGCGATCTCGCGCACGGCCGGACCGGACGCGCGGATAAGCGCGCGCAGTCCGCGCCCGGGAGGCGAGGCGACGGCGACGATCGTGTCGCGCTCGCCGCGCATCGTGGGTCAGCGGCCCTTGCCGCGCGGACGCTGGCCGGCGGCACGCTTCTGCTGCTCGGCGGCGCGCTCGAGCGCCTGCTCGTAGACCCGCGCAAGCAGGCCCTTCTTGCCAGGCGTCGGCTTCGCGGAGAGATCCATGCCGTCGACCTGCTTCTTGATGATGCGGCTCTCGATGATGCCGATGCAGGTCGAGGTGAGGATGTAGAGCGTGAGTCCGCTCGGCGCGATGTAGGTCATGATCGGGAAGAGGATGACCATCATCCACTTCATGATCTTCTGCTGCTGGATCTGCTCCTCGCTCATGTTCGGCGTGATCGGCGGCGACATGTACTTCTGCTGGAAGTAGAAGACGATGCCCATGAGGATCGGAAGCAGGTTGATCGCGGAGAGGCTGAAGAGCCAGAGGTTGATGGGCTTCGAGAACAGGAAGAAGTTGTCCTGCGCCGAGAGGTCCGCGAGGAACGACCAGCCGCCGAACTGCTGGAAGAGCCCGTAGAACGCAGGCGCCTGGCGCAGGTCAAACGCGAAGAAGAGGACCGCGTACAGCGCCATCCAGATCGGCATCTGCGCGAAGATCGGCAGCATGCCGCCGACGCAGCCCGCGGGGCTCACGCCGCGCTCGCGGAACATGCGCATCTGCTCCTGCTGCATGCGGGTCGGGTCGTCCTTGAAGCGCTTCTGCAGCGCGTCGAGCTCGGGCTTCATGTCGGCCATGGCGCGCGAGAAGCGCTGCATGGCGATCTGCGACTTCTTCTGGATCGGGTGCAGGATGAGCCGCACCACGATCACCAGCACGATGATCGCGACGCCCCAGTCGAACACCATCGCGTCGTGGATGAACGCGAGGAACCAGAGCAGGGCGTCCGCGAGCCACGCGAAGGTGCACCACGCACAGCATCCGCCCATGGTGTAGACGACGAGCTCGCCCATGTTGAGCCCGAGGAAGGGCTCGGCCCGGTCGAGGATGCGGGGATTCAGCGGTCCCGCGTAGACACCGAGATCGAAGTTCGCGACGCCACCCTTCGGTACGCTCAATTCGGGAGTCCAGATCGAGGTCAGCAGATGCTCGTCGACGCCGGAGAGGCCGTTCGTCACACCCTGCACATCGGCGACGGCGGGTAGCGCCTTCGAGCTTCGCTCCGGCGGCGCGTACGGCGCGTGCACCGCGAGCGCGAAGTAGCGGTCGGTGCTGCCGAACCACGACAGCGTGAACTCGCCCTCCGTCGACGCTGCATTCGGCCAGATCCGCGTGTTGCCCTTGGCGATCTGTCCCGACACGTTCGAGCGATCGACCATCTGACCGTTCGCCGTGACGAACGAGCGAGACGGATCGCGCCGCTCGGGATAGAGGTAGCCGAAGTGGAAGCGGCGGATGTCGAGCGCAGCACCCGCGTCACGCGGGAGGTCGCCCGGTCCGTAGTGCACGAGACGCGCGCGGATCGGTGCGTCGCCGAGGTTCACCACCCGCTGCTCGAGCAGCATGTCGTACGCGGTTCCGTCGCCCTTGCGGGTGTAGTTGCGCTCAACGCGGGCAAGGGCGCGGCCGTCGCCGTCGATGATCTCGGTGGCAAAGCGGCCCGGCTCGGACTCGCCCCACACGGCACCCCAGAGGTCTGCGCGCGCTCCGTCGATCTCGACGAACAAAGCGCCAAAGACCGGCACCGTGTACTCGCCGACCTTCGTCGACGCCGCGAGCACGAATCGCTCGGCCTCTTGCGGCATGATCGAGGGGTCGTTCGCATCGCGCGACTCCTCCGCCTTGCGCTTCGCGTCGGCGGTGCGCCAGACGTCTGAGAAGGTGATCTCCGAGACGCCGGCGCCAGCCCCGGAGAAGGTCATGCGGTAGGGCGCACTCGACTTGTCGAGCGACCCGATGGCTGTGGTGCCGGAGGCGGACGCCATTCCTTGCGGGACGCGCGCCGAGAGCATGCGCGTGACGGCCGCGGCCGGAGCCTGCGTGCCCGCGGGCTGCTGGGGGGCGGCGGGCGTCGTCTCGGTCGCTGGGGTCGCAGTGGGCGCCGCCGCCTGCTCGCTCGCGGGTGTCGCCGACGGCGTCGTGGGCGTGCTGGTGCCGGCGTCCGCCGACGGTGACTGCGACGTGGGCGCGGCTTCGGCCGGCGTCGTTGGGGCCGGCGTGGACGCCGCGGGCTTCGGAGCCGGGCCGAGGATGACGATCACCCCGATTGCGGCAACTAGGGCGAGGAGGGCGCTCGTGATTAGGAACTTCTTCAAGGCGAAGACCACAGTCGAGTTCGTGGACGCCATCGGCTGGCCAACGGCGGGCGGGCAGCGTGCCCGAGGAGGGGCGAAGCGTAGCGGCATCGCAGTCGATGCGCCTGAAAGCCCGAGAAGAAGGGCCCAGACCGGCTCCCGGCGCTCGATCGGGCCACTTTGCGGCCGCTTTGCTCAGCAGACTGCAGCTGCGAGGTTCCACGGCTGCGAGGTTCCACGGCTACGAGGTTCCACGGCTGCGAGGTTCCACGACCGCGAGGTTCCACGGCTACGAGGTTCCACGGCTGCGACGTTCCACGGCTGCGAGGTTCCACGGCTGCGAGGTTCCACGGCTGCGACGTTCCACGGCCGCGATGTTCCACGGCCGCGATGTTCCACGGCTACGAGGTTCCACGGCTACGAGGTTCCACGGCTACGAGGTTCCACGGCTGCGATGTTCCACGGCTGCGATGTTCCACGAAGTGTGCCCTACCCACCGCTGATCCTGGCGGATCACATGCCCTTCTCGAGGCGCTCGGCAAGCCAGTCGCCGAGAGGTGCACCTGCGGCCGCATAGGCGCGCAGCCGAGACTGCGTTCGCGCAATGTCATAGGCCACGCGGTGGAAAGTGAAGCTGTCACGCCCGCCATCGGCGCCGATCTCGAGGATCACGTAACTCGCGCGCGGGTCGCCATCGCGCGGCTGACCGACAGAGCCTGGGTTCAAGATGAATCGACAGGATGACGGCATCTCGTCCTCGTTCGGCGTCCACGTGTCGAGGCCGACCGGAAACGCCTCGAACTCGTAGTGGCGGGGAATGCGGCTCATCAGGCTCTCCAGCAGCGCTGCGCGGAGCGTCGGGCTGCCCTCGCCTTCGTTCGCCGCACGCGCCGTCGCCTCTTCCTCTGCGCGTGCGACCTCGATCGGATCGGGCGGCGTCTCGAGGATGTAACCCGGGCAATGCGTATGGCCGACGATCGCGCTGACCGGACGCTCTGAGGCGCCGTTCGCGAGCGTGAGCAGCGCAAAGTTGCGCTCGAGGCGCTTCACGTTGTTCTCGACGTCGGTCGGGAAGAGATACTCGTTCACGGGCCGCGACGGCGACGCGTGCACGCAGATGTAGCGGTCAAGCAGCACGCGCCGCGGGGAGATCCGGAACATGAAGTCGACGCGCTCGCGCTGCTCGATCTCGGCCGCGCACTTCTTGTCGAGGAAGTCCGCATCGGAAATCCGGTCCTCGTCGCGTGCCAGCTGAAGGTTGGCGACGTGGCGCCGCAGCCACTCGCCCTCAAGGGTCTGCGCGCGCGTCCAGAACACAGCCTTCGCCGCCACCGGATTGAAGTTCGTCGGCTCGTAGACCGCTGCGAAGTCGTGATTCCCAAGCAGCGTCCACTCGCAGTGCTGGCGCACCAGATCGACGCACTCCACCGGGTCGGGCCCGTAGCCGATGACGTCGCCGAGGCACACCATCGTGTCGTAGCCGACCGACTTCGCATGGGCAAGCACGGCCTCGAATGCCGCCAGATTGGCGTGGATGTCACTGACGATCGCGATGCGCACGCTCGACGCTCCTGCAGTCCGCGGTCGGGTGCGGACGGTGTCGCGCGACGTGCCGCTCGGGGAAACCGGGCGTGGCGACCGAAGTTGATGCTATCAGTTTGCGGCATGACCCGAAGCTGCGTCGGCGGCGAACGGTGCTCGAGTGCGCCTCGCGCGGTACCGTCGCGCTCGCGGCCCCTCGGGCTCGGCCCACGGCTTGCGCGTATTCGCGCGCCTTCCGATCGCACGGTCGCGAAGGGTCCCATCTCGCCGGGAGTTCTCGGACGGATCTCTGGGCCGCGTAGAAACGGGCGGAAACCCCACCGTCGTCGGAACCTCACTCGACCAGCGCCACGCCCTGGCAGGGACCCCGCTCCTGACGACCGATGCGGCAGGTCATCGATCGAAGCTATTCTCTCGCGCCTTGCCTTCGAGAGGCGTCACATCCGACTCCTCGTCGCGGTCAAGTGCACATCGCTCCCTCGAGAACACGTTCGAACCCGCAGCGCAGTCCGCGCCGCGCAACACGGAGACAACACCATGGCAGACACCAAGCACTACGACCTCATCGTCATCGGCGGCGGCCCCGGCGGCTACGTCGGTGCGATCCGCGCGGCACAGATGGGCCTCAAGGTCTGCTGCATCGAGCGCAACAAGCTCGGCGGCGTCTGCCTCAACTGGGGCTGCATCCCGACCAAGGCGCTCCTCCACAACGCCGAGCTCTACATGGAGGCGATCCGCCACGGCAAGGACTGGGGCTTCGAGATCGCCGAGGGCGGCGTGAAGGTCGACTGGGCGAAGGTCATCGGCCGCTCGCGTTCGATCACGGGCACGCTGAACAACGGTATCGCGTTCCTCTTCAAGAAGAACAAGATCGACCACGTCGAGGGCCATGCGAAGGTCCTCAGCGGCAAGACGAGCGCCGGCCCCTGCCGCGTCCAGGTGACGAAGGCGGACGCTGACTACTACCACGGCGTGGGAGGCGAGAAGATCTCCGAACTCACCGCCGACAAGATCATGATCGCGACGGGCGCTGCTCCCAACGAGCTGCCGTTCGCGAAGTCGGACGGCAAGTCGATCCTCTCGAGCTACGACGCGCTCACCATCGCGAAGCAGCCGAAGTCGATGGTCATCATTGGTTCTGGCGCGATCGGCATGGAATTCGCGTACTTCTTCAATGCCTTCGGCACCAAGGTCACGGTCATCGAGATGATGGACCGCATTCTCCCGAACGAGGACGAAGACATCTCGGCCGCGGCGATGCGCGCGTTCACGAAGCAAGGCATGGAGTTCAAGGTCGGAACCATGACGACCGCGATCGACAAGACCGCCGCCGGCGTCAAGGTCACGCTCGCGCAGGCCGCCGACAAGACGAAGACCGAGTCGATCGAGGCCGAGTGCGTGCTGGTCGCGATCGGCGTCAAGGCGCGCTACGAGGGCCTCTTCGACGAGAAGCTCGGCCTTAAGATCGAGAAGAACCACATCTGGACCGACTACAAGGACAAGAAGGAGCCGACGTACCAGACCTCGGTTCCCGGCGTCTACGCCGTCGGCGACTGCATTGGCGCCCCCTGGCTTGCCCACATCGCAAGCGAAGAGGCCGTCGCATGCGTCGAGCGCTTCATGGGCCACCACACCCTCGGCGTCGACTACGCGTCGGTCCCCGGCTGCACCTACTGCAACCCGCAGATCGCCTCGGTCGGCATGACGGAGAAGCAGGTCAAGGAGAAGGGCCTGAAGTACAAGGTCGGCAAGTACGCGTTCAAGGGCCACGGCAAGGCGATCGCCGTCGGCGCGACCGAAGGCCTCGTGAAGGTCATCGTGAGCGAGCCGTACGGCGAGATCCTCGGCGCCCACATCATCGGCGAGGACGCAAGCGAACTGATCGGCGAGATGGGCCTCGCGCGCCGCGTCGAGGCGACGATCGAGGACGTGATCTCGACCGTGCACGCGCATCCGACCATGCACGAGGCGCTGCACGAGGCCGCACTCGCGACCGAAAACCGCGCAGTCCACGCGTAAGTAGCTCCATTCCAGGGATCGCTGCGCTTTCCGACCAGTTTCCCTTGCGGCTGCACGACTGAGCCGCGTGCTGTCACTTGCCTGGCGTGAAGGTGCCGGTGAAGGCGCTCAGCTGCCATGCGTATCACCGATTGAGCGCCATGCGCCAGACGCCAAGCGCCCAATTCCACGCGTCGACATCGATCGCTGTGAAGGTGGCCCGGGACTCCACCCCGGGACTCCACCCCGGGACTCCACCCCGGGACTTCGGCTCGTGACGGGGCTCGTGACGGGGCTCGTGACGGGGCGTCCCCACGTCTTGAGGCCCAATCGGAGACGGCCACGAAGGAATCCAACGTCCGCTCGAACTGCTCGCGCCCTCACTCCTCGCGATGTCCGCGTTGTTCACCCTTGCCGCAGCGTCGGTTCACGCGCGCGTGAATCCGCTTGGCGATTCCTTGCGCAGCTCTGCGATGAGATCGACGAGCAGACGCGGACGCATCGCATTCGCGGCGACATCGACGCCGACATCGAAGCGACGCGCCAGATGCGCGCCAAAGCCATGCACGTGGCCGTGGAGGTGGAAGCCGCCATTCGGCCGCCCCTGCCACTGGTCAATCGGGTAGTGGAACATCACGATGCGCTCGTCGATCCCACCGATACCGCGGCCTGACACGATGTCCTCGACGGCCTCGAACATCGCGTCGAAGCGCTTCTCTCCGCTCGGGTCGTGGTTGCCCCGAATCAGGATGATCCGCTTGCACTGGATCGCATCGCGCAGACGCTCCGCACGGCACAGCTCGTCCTCATCCCAGCCACGGCCCTTCCCGCCGACCACCATGAAGTCGCCGAGATGCACCAGCATGTCCTTCGGACCCACGGTCTCGTTGATCCTTGCGACGAGCGCCGCGTCCATCGCGTCGACCGTGCTATAGGGTCGCGAGAAGATCGCAAGCGCCTCCTGATGACGGAAGTGCGTGTCTGCCGTGACGAAGATGCGTCGTTCGGTCTTGGCGAGATCCTTCGCGGTCGACATGCGCGGAAGGTAGCGCGGACTGGCGCGCAGTACCATCCGCAGCATGCAGAACCGCACTCTTTCGGCCGCTGTGTTGCTCGCGTCCGCCTCGCTCTTCGCAGCCTGCACCGCGGCGGGGAAGCCCGCCGCGAGCAACGAGGTCGTCCGCTACGGCGGCGTCAACCTCGTCAACGAGACGCCTGCGGAGTTCGATGCGCGCATGGAGTGGTTCCGCGACGCGAAGTTCGGCATGTTCATCCACTGGGGCCTCTACTCGGTCGCCGCAGGTGAGTGGAACGGCAAGCCCGTGCGCGGGATCGGCGAGTGGATCCTCTCGAACGCTCGCATCACGGTCGAGGACTACACGCCGCTGCAGCGGCAGTTCAACCCAGTCAAGTTCGATGCGAAACGCTGGGTCGACGTCGCGAAGAACGCAGGAATGAAGTACATCGTCATCACCTCAAAACACCATGACGGCTTCTGCCTCTGGAACTCGGCGCACACCGATTGGGACATCGGCGGCTCGCCGTTCGCTCCGCGCGATCCGCTGAAGGAGCTCGCCGACGCATGCGCCGAGGCCGGCATTCGACTGTGCTTCTACCACTCGATCATGGACTGGCACCATCCCGACTATCTGCCGCGTCGCGAGTGGGACACGCGCAGCACCGAAGGCGCGGAGTACGACCGCTACGAGAGGTACATGAAGGCACAGCTGAAGGAGCTCGTCTCGGGTCGCTACGGCAAGGTCGGCATCCTCTGGTTCGACGGCGAGTGGGAGGGCACGTGGACGCACGAGAAGGGCAAGGCGCTCTACGACTATGTGCGCGGCCTCGACCCGGACATCATCGTGAACAACCGCGTCGACACGGGGCGTTCGGGCATGGAAGGCATCACGCGCGAGGGCGACTACCGCGGCGACTACGGCACGCCCGAGCAGCAGATTCCCGCAACCGGGCTCGGCGCGGGCGTCGACTGGGAGACCTGCATGACCATGAACAACACGTGGGGATACAAGAAGAACGACGACAGCTGGAAGTCGGGCGCGGATCTCATCCGCAAGCTCGTCGACATCGCGTCGAAGGGCGGCAACTTCCTGCTGAACGTCGGGCCAACGGGCGAGGGCGAGATTCCTGCGCCAAGCATCGAGCGGCTCGAGGCGGTGGGCGATTGGATGAAGGTCAACGGCCGCGCGATCTACGGCACAGAGGCGAATCCGTTCCCTGAGCCGCCGTCGTGGGGCCGCATCACGCGCGCGAAAAACGACGACGGCAGCGACCGCCTCTATCTGCACGTCTTCGACTGGCCATCGGACGGCACGCTCAAGCTCTCTGGACTTCTCAGCGAGCCGCGCGCGGTGCAGGTCCTCGGCCAGCGCACGCGCAACCTGTGGCCCACCACACGCAGCGGCGACACGCTCGTGATGTATCTACCGAAGGAGCCTCTCGACCCGGTGTGCACGGTGGTCGCGCTCGATCTCGCGGAGCCGCTCGAGGTCGCGCGGCTTCCGGTGATCGCGGCGGCAGACGACAAGTTCGTCGGTGGCATGACCGTCGACGTCGAGCAGCCTGCTGGCCGCGTCACGTATCGCTACACGACCGACGGATCCGATCCCGTCGCCGAGAGCACAGGCGCAGGCACGCCGATCCAACTGGGCGCAACCAGCACCGTGAAGGCACGCGGCTTCCTCGGCGAGAAGCCGGTGACGCGCGTCGTCTCGCGCACGTTCGAGGCGCTCGAGCCGAAGCCTGCCGTGCAGCCGTTCACACTCGCGGACGGGCTCTCCTATCGCGCGTTCACCGTTTCGAAGGGCATCAAGTCATGCGCCGCGATCGCCGAGGGCACGCTTGTCGCCGAGGGCGTGGCCGCCGAGCCAAGCGTGGCCATCAAGCCGCGCGAGGAGGAGTTCGGCCTCATCTTCACGGGCTTCATCGAGGTACCGGAGACCGGCCTCTACCGAATCTTCGTTGATTCGGATGACGGCAGCATGATGAAGATCCACGGCGCAGTCGTCGTCGACAACGACGGCCCGCACAGCGCAACCGAGAAGTCGGGCGCCATCGCGCTCGAGAAGGGCCTACATCCGATCGAGATCCTCATGTTCGAGGATGCCGGACAGGATCTCCTGCGCGTGTCGTGGCGTGGCCCGGGCATGGACGCGAAGTCGGTCGTCCCCGCTTCGGCATGGAAGCGTTGATCGGCTCCCGATGAAGCTCACGACGTTTCGCGCAGACCTACTGCTCCTCGCCGCAGCCATCATCTGGGGCACAGGCTTTGTCGCACAGCGACTCGGAAGCGACCACCTCGCGGCCTTCGCCTTCACCGGCCTGCGATTCTCGCTCGGCACGTTGCTCCTGCTGCCACTCCTCGCATTCGCTCCGTGGCCGACCCATGTCGACCGTCCAACCTCGCGCCGCGCGACCTTGCGCGGAGGCGTACTCGCGGGCATGGCCATGCTGTGCGCGGCGTGCACGCAGCAGCACGGGCTTGGCTCGACGACCGCTTCGAACGGCGCGTTCATCACGAGTCTGTACGTGGTCTTTGTTCCGTTCATTGGGCTGCTTTCTCGCCAGCGCGTCCGCTGGCCCGTGTGGATCGGCGTGGCACTCGCGGGAACAGGCCTCGTGCTGCTCGGCGTGAAGCCGGGCTTCATGATCAACGCCGGCGACCCGTGGATTCTCCTCTGCGCGGTGCTGTGGGCCGTGCATGTGGCGATCGTCGGAGTCTTCTCCCGAGACGCAGAGCCGATCCGCTTCTCGCTCATCCAGCTCGGCATGACGGGCTCCGTCGCACTCATGCTCGCGCTCGCGCGCGGCGAGATCACCACCGAGGCCATCGATGCCGCGAAGTGGGCGCTTCTCTACGGTGCTGCGCTTCCGGTCGCGGTTGCCTTCACGCTGCAAGTGATCGCGCAGCGAAAGGCGCCGCCTGCGCATACGGCACTCATCATCTCACTCGAGAGCCTGTTCGGCATGGCCTGTGGCATCGTGTTCCTTGCCGAGCGTCCGACGCTGCAGCAGTACGCGGGCGCCGCGCTGATGCTCGCAGGCGTCTTCGCCTCGCAGCTGATCGCGCCCAAGGCCGGCGCCGAGGCCATCGCCGACGCCGACCGCGCGATCGCCGAAGATCCGCAGCCGCGGTAGGTTCTTTGCGACGGATCTCCGGCCGTCGATCCACTCAGCATCCGGCTGGCCATGACCCGCCTTCGTCGGCTTCGGCTCGCGGCATCGCGTGACTGGATCATCGGGGATACGGCTTCGTCTCGCCTCCTTGCCAGCCGGGCGCCGCGCGGATCCGCTGGCTTCGGTGGCCCGTCAGACAGAACCTCGGCGACGGACACGCGGGCGGCCGACGTCTCGCCGCCCGCGCGTCGTGCGACTCGATCAGCGCGCGGGCTTCCGCAGCGCCAAGTAGGTCTCGCCTGCCAGCGACGGACAGAGAGCGCCCCACGCGAGGTTGAGCCGCGCCCACCATGCGTGGTTCTCGAGCGTGCAACCCGACCAGCGCATGAAGAAGGCGCCCTGCACGATCTCGGCCTCAAGGCCGTTGTCCGCGGCGAGCCTCTTCCAGCGTGGCACGTCCATCGAATTGACGTGGCGTCCGAGCGTCGTGAGGCCGCGCGCGAGCCTCGAGCGGTGATGGCGCTCGCGCATGCGCGAGAGGACGGGCGGCATGACAGGGCTTCCCGCGAGCAGCACGCCGCCCGGCTTCAGGATCCGTGCAAGCTCGCCGAATGCAAACTCGGGGTGCAGCAGGTGCTCGATGACGTGGAGGTGGACGGCGATGTCGACGGACTCGTCGGCGAGTGGAAGCCGCCGCTCGAAGTCGCATGCATGCCATGCGGCGTAGCCCCGCGCACCGAGGATCTCCGGATCGATCGCCCAGTCGAGGCCGATCCACCGGGTGCGCTCGATCGGGCCCGTGTAGCGGCGCAGGATGCCTGTGCTGCAGCCGACATCGGCGATCGAGAGGACATGATCGTTCCGCGCGACCTCGGAGAGGATCGCGCAGTGCGTCCACCAGTAGCGGATCGCACGGATCGGAAATCTCGTCGACGCGGCGCGTCGGGTGAAGAGCTCGCGCGATGCGGCGACGCGCTGCGCCATCCGCTCGAGCGGCCAAAGAGCTGGATTCTTGGAAACGATGGAGGAATCGGAGGCCTTGCGCACGCGCGCGGCCTCTGCTGGAAGAGTCGTCATGTTTGGCTGTCGTCAGTGAGTTCGAATGAAGGGCACGACGCCCCTGCCGCAGGAGCGGCGAGAGCGGTCGCGCAGGTGATGCGCCGAGGAAAGGATGGGGTGGCCGCGGCGCGAACTCACACGAGCATGCGGACCGCACGCAGCGACCTCATGGTCGCCACGCGAGAATCCGCGCGCCACTCGAGCGCCCCGCCGGGCGCCCGTAGACGTTGCTCCTTCACCGAAAGGAAGCGGTCGATCAGGAGGCACGGCCGTGCGCTCCAGGCGAGCTCGTGACGCGGGATCTCCACGACCGCCAACGACCGCGTCCTCGGCACGTCGTCATCGGGAACGTGCACGTGGAGCGGGATCTCGTCGTGGCGATGAGGGCCTCGGCAGAAGTCCTCGATCTCGTCGAAGCCGGCCGTGGCGCAAACCGCGGGGCCGATGCGACGCTCAAGGAACACCGTCTGCCCCTGCAGCGCGCCGAGGGCGGCCTGCAGGCAGAGCAAGAGTCTGACGATGAACGGCTGCAACCGCTGCACCACGAGGGGATGGTAGCGTCCCTCGGCCGCCAAGGCGCAGCCGAGCGGCGTCGGGCGCCTACTTCCCGCGCACCACGAGCGTCGCAGCGCCGCTCGTCGTGTCGATCGTCGAAGGGGCTGCCGCCGCGCCGATCTCCGCGACGATCCGCGTCTCCGACTGCTGAGGAATCCGCGCGCGCTTCGCGGGGTCGACGACCGCGAGCGCCCCCGACGAACTTGCGAGGGTGACGACGCCATCGAAGCCGGCACCGACCTCCACGCGCACGGCTCCGCTACGCGACTCGAGCGTGAACACCTGGTCGTTGCCATCGGCAAGCGCCAGATCGATCGCGCCACTCGCCGACGTGGCCTGAACCGACTCGCGCGCACCCTTGATCTCGATCCGGCCAGATGCGGCGCGCGCATCGACGGGCCCCACGTGATTCTCGACGAAGATCGCGCCCGACTTCGTGCTGACACGAAGCGCGCCCATCGTCGACCGCGCGCGCACGGAGCCGGACGCGCTCTTCAGCACGAGCTCCTGCGTCGGCGGTGCGACGATCGCCAGCTTGACTGTGTCCATCGGCATTGCTGCGCCGGGGAACATCGCGTCGACGATGATCGTGCCATCCGGCGCGCGCTCTGCGTAGAGCTTCACGAGCTTCGCGCGGCGCTGCGCGTCGGCCGCATCCTTGCCATCCACCTTGAACTCCGCGGAGACACGCGTCTTGGTCGCGTTCGGATCGACGCTGCACTCGATCGAGCCGACCGGAACATCGACCATGATCCGCTCGCCGCCCTTCGTGCCGTCCTCCACGCCTTCGACGCGCGCGATGTCGGCGCTGCGCGCGACCGACTGCACGACCGTCGGATCGGACTTCTGCGCGGGAGTCGCGCCGATCTGCGCGAAGGCGTCGGTCACAAGAAGGATCTGAAGCGCACACGCAAGCACGGCGGCGAGACGGATGAGGGGCATGTCGCGGACTCTCCCACAATCATGCCAGCATGGCGTGCAGGGACGCAGGATCGTCGCCCGAGCATGCGCTCCTGGCTGCGGCAACGCACGTCCGGGGCGTTATCTCCCGTTATTGGCACCGCGCACCGATGCTTGCGGACCCGCGCCCGATTCGCCGAAACAAGGGTCGCCGCGGCAACGTGCAGCGGCAACGCAGGGAGGATCCCGGCGACAGGCTCAGCACGGATCAGTGGACACGGCGCGCGGATGCGCCGCACTCCACGCGAAACTCTCCTCCCTCGTCATGAAGAACACACCGAACTTCGAACGCGTCACCGAGCAGCTCTTCTCGCACCTCGTCTCCGGCGACCGCCGTTCGGCCCGTCAGCTGGTCGACTCCGTCTACGAGGCCGGCATCGCCCCCGAGACGGTCGCGAAGGACGTGTTCTGGCCGATCCTCGAGACGACCACTTCGCTCTTCCGCAAGGATCAGATCACGGTTCTCTCCCACCAGTACGCGACGCGCATCCTCCGAATGCTCGTCGACCAGGGACAGGCCCGCTACACGCAGGCGAAGCCGCGCAACAAGCGCATCTCCATGTTCTGCGGCCCGAACGAGTCCGAGGAGCTCGCAGGCCAGCTTGTCGCCGATCTTCTCGAGGCCGATGGCTACGAGGTGACCTTCGCCGGCGGCGGCGTCGCGAACGACGAGATCCGCGAGGAACTCTCGCAGCGCGATCCGGACGTGCTGCTTCTCTTCGCCTCGAGCGCGAAGGATGCTCCGTTCATCCGCGAGCTGATCGACGGAATCCGCGAGAACGGCGCCTACGCCGGCATGCAGATCGTCGTTGGCGGCGGCATCTTCAACCGCGCGCCCGGCCTTGCCGAGGAGATCGGCGCGGATGTCTGCGCCGCGAGCCCGAATGATCTTCTCGAGAAGCTCGTCAGCGAGCGCAGCGCGCGCAACGATCGCTTCACGGCGGTCGCGGCCCGGCACCGACGCGTGGCGTGACCACTCTCTCCCGCGACACAGCACATCCCTCTCGCAAGCACGCGGCGCCGCCCCTCCCTACGGGTGGCGCCGCTTGCGTTGCGCGCCAAGGTGTACCGAAGTCACGCGTTCGGCGCGCGCCCGCTCCCCGAGCACGCGCCTTCGCACTCGGCCCGCACAAGCGCCGCGAGCGCCGGCTCGAGTTCCGACGTCGGGCGATAGCCGAGCGCCGCTCGGATCTTCGTGAGGTCGGCGCCCGAGTGCTCGACATCGCCGGCACGGCGCGGTGCGAAGATGGGAGGCGACGCGAAGCCCGCGACGCGGCCGATCATGTCGATCACCTCGAGCAGCGTGATGCTCCGCCCGATGCCGACATTGAAGACCTCGCCGGCGACTTCCGCGCCACCGGATGCGGCGCGCAAGAATGCCTGCACGACATCGGACACCGGAACGAAGTCGCGCGTCTGCCTGCCGTCGCCGAACACGGTCGCCGGCCGACGGCTCCTCGCGGCATCGATGAACGCGGAGATCGCAGCCGCATACGCGCTGCGCGGATCCTGACCAGGTCCAAACACATTGAACAGCCGCAGGCTCGTCGAGCGGAGTCCGTACGCCTGCGCAAAGGCCTGCACAAGACTCTCCCCTGCGGCCTTCGTGGCCGCATAGGGACTCGCGCAGCACAACTGGTCGCCCTCTCGGCTCGGAAGCGTTGGCTTCGGGCCGTAGACGGACGCACTCGATGCATGCACGACGCTCCCAACGCCCTCGCGCACCGCCGCACGAAGCACGACCTCCGTGCCGGTCATGTTCACGCGGAAACAACGCGCAGGCTGCTCGATGCTGAGCGGCACGCTCACGAGCGCAGCGAGGTGAAACACGTGGCTACATCCGCGGAGTGCGCAGTGCACCGTCGTCTCGTCCGAGACGTCGCCCTCGATCAGGACGGCCTCTCTCGGCAACGCCGCGATGCGGCCGGTGGACAGGTCGTCGAGCACGCGGACCTCTGCGCCTCCCGCGACGAGCGCATGGCAGAGATGTCCGCCGATGAAGCCAGCGCCGCCCGTGACGAGCACGCGGCAACCCGTAAAGCGCCGTGCGAGCTCGAGATTAGGGCTGGGCGCCGAAGGATCCATGGATTGCGAGTGTAGGCCCTTGAAGGGTGGTTCGGTCGGGCTGCAGGGTGCGTGGAGGAACGATCGCACCCGAGAGTTTCCAATCCTACTGAGAGGAGCCGGGGCGTCACGCGGACACCTTCGTGAAGGACGGACGCACCCAAGTCGCGCCCGCCCACACGCAAACACAGACACGAACGGACATCCGCCATGAATCGCCTCGCCACCAGC
>Ga0315904_10003449_pt1 | contig 23223 bp, 11 predicted proteins | sample LakEriMetagenome_6_FD_203529 | JGI IMG/M metagenome (GOLD analysis project Ga0315904, IMG submission 203529) | Freshwater fungal communities from buoy surface, Lake Erie, Ohio, United States - Buoy 12 MA120 | ecosystem: Environmental > Aquatic > Freshwater > Lake | place: USA: Lake Erie, Ohio... | reverse complement strand
AGCTTCGTGTGCTCGAAAGGAGGCGGCGACATCCACACGTTGCAGCCCTTGCCGAGCACCTGCCAGAGCAACGCCGTCGACGCCCAGCTCACGAGCGCGAGGTTGTTCTCCTCAGGCAGCACGATGTCCACCTGCACGCCGCGCATCGCCGCCACGTCGAGCGCCTGACAGACGGCGTCGTCGGGCAGAAAATAGGGGGTCATGATCCGCACCGACTTCTGCGCCGCCGCGAGCGCCCCCACGAGCACGAGCTTGATCCGACCGATGTCGGGATCGTCGGGTCCGTAGCGGATGCCGCGGGCGAGCATCGTGCCGACGGCGGCGAGGCTCGGCTCCCACGCCGGTCCGGTGAGCGTCTCCTCGGTGGCGAAGGCCCAGTCTTCCGTGAACACCTCGAGGAGCTGGGCGACGATCGGGCCGCGGAGGCTGAAGTGGGTGTCGCGAACGGGATGCGCGGGCTGGTGCTCCAGCCAGCAGCCGTCGCGGATGTTGAGGCCGCCGGTGAACCCGAGTTCGCCATCCACGACCATGATCTTGCGATGGTTGCGAAGGTTGGCGTACGGAAAATAGATCGGCACGCTCGTGGGCAGGAACCGCTCGGCCCGCACACCCATCGTGGTGAGCACGTTGAGAATCGAGGGGACGGTGTACGACGCCCCGATGCCGTCCACGAGCACCCGCACCTCCACGCCCCGCCGCATCGCCGCGGCGAGCGCCTCGGCGAAGATCTTGCCGGTGGGGTCGTTGTCGAAGATGTAGGAGGCGAGGCCGATGCTCCGTTTCGCCTGGGCGATCGCCTCGAGCATCCGCGGGTAGGCCTCGTCGCCGCCGGCGAGGACGTCGATCTGGTTGCCATCGACGAGCGGCCGGTCGGTCACTTCGCCGACGAGCGTGGCCAGTGACCGCAGCGGGCTGCCCTCCGGCCCGACGGCGGCCTCCAATCGCGGTGTCGTCGGGATGGCCCCCTGCATCTCGTGCAGGATTCGGGTCTGGCCGGCCCAGAGCTGGGTCGCCCGCGAGCGAATCCGGTTGACGCCCAGCACGGCGTAGACGATCGCCCCGAACACGGGTGACAGCCAGATCAGGCCCACCCAGCCGATCGTGCTCCGCGTGTCACGCTTCACGAGGATTGCGTGGGCCGAAGCCACCAGGTTGATGGTGAGAATCGAGCCGGCCAGCACGTGCGGCCAGAGCACGAGCCACCACCGCCACGCCTCGAGTGCCAAGGACTGCATGCGACGTCGAGGCCCCGCGGCTATTCGGCTGATGGTGGGCGATACGCGACGACTGAAATATAGTATGGGCTGTCCAATCCCTCCCACCATCGAGCCCCGCCATGCCTCTCCTGCTCATTATGCTCGCCTGCGGCCTTGCTCTGGATGCCGTCGCTGCCGCTGCGGCCGATGCACCGATCGCGCCCCCGCAGTCCCGCTGGGAGCAGCCCGTCGAGGCGATGCCCGTGGCCGGCACCGAGGCAGCGGCCAAGCCGGGGGCCCCGGCGGCGTTCTCCGTGCCAGCCGGCTTTGCCGTCGAACGCCTCTTCGTGGTGCCCGCGGGTGAACTCGGCTCGTGGGTCTGCCTCGGCACCGATGGCAAGGGCCGCCTCATCGCCAGCGACCAGGGAGGCCAAGGCCTCGTGCGGATCACGCCGGCGCCGCTCGACGGGTCGGGGCCGACCGTCGTCGAGAAGATTCCCGTGCCGCTCACGGCGGCCCAGGGTCTGCTCTGGGCCTTCGATGCACTCTACGTGGTCTGCAACGGTGGCCCGGGCAGCGGCCTCTACCGCGCAACCGACTCCGACGGCGACGACATGCTCGACAGGGTGGAGAAGCTGCGCGAGCTGCCGGGGGGCGGAGAGCACGGCCCGCATGCCGTCCGCCTCTCGCCCGACGGCACGCGGCTGTTCGTGATCTGCGGCAACCACACGAAGCTGCCCTTCGCCGTCACGGACGTCACGCCGCCGCAAACGATGGGAGGCATCCGGCCGAACCAGCGCCGCGTCGAGCTGCCGGCCGACGGCACGAGCCGCCTGCCGGCCAACTGGGACGAAGATCAGATCATCCCGCGGATGTGGGACGCCAACGGCCACGCCGTCGGTCTCCTCGCCCCCGGCGGCTACGTGGCGAGCACCGACCGCGACGGGAAGACCTGGGAGGTGTGGACCGCCGGCTATCGCAACCCTTACGACTTCGCCTTCAACGCCGACGGCGAGATGTTCGTCTACGACGCCGACATGGAGTGGGACTTCGGCACGCCATGGTATCGCCCCACACGGGTGAACCACGCCACGAGCGGCAGCGAGCTCGGCTGGCGCTCGGGCTCGGGCAAGTGGCCGGCCTGCTTCCCGGACAGCCTCCCCGCGCTCGTCGACATCGGCCCGGGCTCACCCGTGGGCGTGGCCTTCGGCTACGGCACGACGTTCCCCGCGAAGTATCAGAAGGCCCTGTACGTCTGCGACTGGACGTTCGGCACGATGTACGCGATCCACCTCGAGTCCGAGGGCTCGACCTACAAGGGCGTGAAGGAGGAGTTCGTCGCGCGGACCCCCCTGCCCCTCACCGACATGGTCGTCGGCCGGGACGGCGCCATCTACTTCACCGTCGGCGGCCGCGGCGGCCAGAGCGAGCTCTATCGTGTGACCTACACCGGGTCCGATCCGACCGCGGCTGTCGATGCCCGCGACCAGCGGGGCGGCGCCGAGCGGGCGCTGCGGCACGACCTCGAATCGCTGCACCGTCGCGCCGAGGATCCGGCCGCGGCGGTGGCGAAAGCCCTGCCACACCTCGCGAGTCCCGATCGGTTCGTCCGCTATTCCGCTCGGATCGCGCTCGAGCACCAGCCGCTCGACCTCTGGCAGTCCAAGGCGCTCGCGAGCGCGGAGCTGCGGGCGCGGATAGCCGCGGCGATCGCCGTCGCCCGGCAGGCCGAGCCGGCGGCGCAGGCCGCAGTGCTCGCGGCGCTCGACACCGTGGACCCCGCCGCTCTCGATGTGGCCGGGAAGATCGACCTCGCACGAGCCTACGAGCTGGCGACCGTCCGGCTCGGCGAGCCCCCCGCCGACGCCAGGGCCCGGATCGCGGCGCGGCTCGGGCCGCTGTTCCCGTCGGGCTCCTTCGACCTCGACCGCGAGCTCGCCAGCCTGCTCGTGGGCATCCGCGCGCCCGGCATCGTCACAAAGCTCGTGAAGCTGCTGGCGGCGCCGACGGGTTCGGCCGGTGACACGAACCTTGCCCCCGACGAGGACGGCCTCCGCGGGCTGATCGCCCGCAACGCCGGTTACGGGGGGGCCGTCCGTGCCTCGCTCGAGAAGCGCAGCGACCTCCTGCAGGTGCACTACGCCTACGTGCTGCGGACGGTCCACGACAAGGACGCCTGGACGGCCGACGACGCCAGAACCTACTACGCCTGGTTCCCGCGGGCTCGCGAGTGGGGCGGCGGCGCCAGCTTTGGGAGGTTCCTCGAGAACATCAAGAACGAGAGTCTCGCGCGGCTCACGGACACCGAGAAGCTCGCGCTCGAAGCCCAGGGCATCCTCGAGCGCTGGGTGCCGCCGCCGCTGCCGAAGCCGGAGGGGCCGGGCCGGGCCTGGACGGTGGACGAGGTGCTCGCGAAGGCCGACACGGAGCTCGCCTCCGGCCGGAACTTCGAGCACGGCAAGCGGACCTTCGCCGCGGCCCGCTGCGTGGTCTGCCACCGCTTCGGCGAGGAGGGGGGCGCGACAGGTCCCGACCTCACGCAGGCTGGGGGCCGCTTCCAGGTGAAGGATCTCGTCGAGGCGATCGTGCTGCCGAGCAAGGTGATCTCCGACCAATACAAGGCGAGCGTCGTGGAAACGACCGATGGCCGGATCGTGAGCGGCCGGATCGTGAGCGAGTCGCCCGAGAAGATCGTCGTGGTCACCGACCCCGAGGACGCCACGAAGTTCGTGGAGCTCGCGCGTGCCGACGTCGAGGAGATCACCACCTCGCCGGTGTCGCTCATGCCACAGGGTCTGCTCGACCAGTTCAACGAGACCGAGGTGCTCGACCTCGTGGCCTATGTGCTCTCCCGCGGCAAAGCACGCGACCCGCGTTTCAAAAAGCGGGCGCCCCCCCTCGTGACGCCACCGCCCGCGGCGGCGGCCGCCACCGGGCCGGTCGCCCCCGCGCCCGCACCGATCGCCCACTGGACCCTCGACGAGTCCGCCGGCACAGTGGCCCGCGACGCGGTCGGCGGCCACCACGGCACCATTCACGGCGCGAAGCCGCATGCCCAGGGGGCGGTTGGTCGGGCCAGGCGCTTCGATCGCGACGAGGGACACCACATCGAGGTGCCCTACCATGGCGACTTCGACATCCCGTCGTTCACCGTGTCGGCCTGGATCTGGCTCACCGAGCCGCCCGCCTACTCGGGCATCGTCGGCACGCGGCACGGGGGCGAGCACACGTTCGACATGAAGGTCAACGCCGACCAGGTGCACGGCGATCTCGGAACCGGTAACGATTGGATCCAGACGGCGGTGAACTTCGGGGCCGGCGACGTGGGCAGCGACGGACAGGGGGGGCGGCTCGCGGTCGGCCGTTGGTACCTCGTGACGTACGTCGTGGACGACGCGGCCAAGGAGTGCCGCCTGTACCTGAATGGCGACCGCAAGAAGACGATTTCCTACGAGGGCACGCCCCGGCTCATGAAGTCGGACCAGGCCCTGCGGATCGGCTGCTCGGCGAACGACGAGTTCATGGACGGCATCATCGACGACGTGAAGATCTGGAACCGGCCGCTTGCGGACGCCCAAGTGAGGACGCTCGGGAGGCCGTGATGCGTGGCATGGCGATCATCGTCGCAGCGGTGTGCATGGCCGGCGTGTCGGTGCCGGCGCCGGCCGTCGACTTCGCCCACGAGGTCGTGCCTCTGCTCGCAAAGCACTGCGGCGAGTGCCACACGGGCGACGCCCGGCAGGGGGGCTTCTCGATGAACACCCGCGACGACGTGCTCGCGGGGGGCGATTCGGGCACGCCTGGGCTGATCGCGGGCAAGGCCGCCGAGAGCGAGATCATTGCGCGGATCGTGAGCGACGACCCCGACTACCGGATGCCGAGCGAGGGCGACCCGCTGCCGGCCGAGGCCGTGGCGATCCTGAAGCGGTGGATCGACGAGCAGGCGCCGTGGGAGCCGGGCTTCGCGTTCGAGCGGACCTCCTGGGAGCCGCCGCTGCGGCTGCGGGAGGTGACGCTGCCGCCGGCCGACGGCGGCCGCATGAACCCCGTGGACCGGATCGTGGACGCATATTGGAAGGAGCGGGGCATCCAGCGGCCGCCGCGGTGCGACGACCGCACGTTCATCCGTCGCGTGAGCCTCGATCTCGTGGGCCTGCTGCCCGAGCCCGCGCGGGTAGAGGCGTTCGTGGCCGACGCCGATCCGGCGAAGCGGACCCGACTCGTTCGCGGGCTGCTCGACGACGACGTCCCTTATGCCGAGCACTGGATGACGTTTTGGAGCGACCTGCTGCGCAACGACTACACGGGCACCGGCTTCATCACGGGGGGCCGCAGGCAGATCACGGGGTGGCTCCATCGATCACTCGTGGAGAACGTGCCCTTCGACCGGTTCGTTCGAGATCTGATTGCGCCGACCGACGAGTCCCGCGGGTTCATCGATGGCATCGTCTGGCGGGGCGTGGTGAACGCCAGCCAGACCGTGCCGATCCAGTTCGCGCAGAACGTGGGCCAGACGTTCCTCGGCATCAACCTCAAGTGTGCGAGTTGCCACGACTCCTTCGTCGATCGCTGGAAGCTCAAGGAGACCTACGACCTGGCGGCGATCTATGCGAAGGAGCCGCTGGAGCTGCACCGCTGCGACAAGGCGACTGGCGTGCAGGCCACGCCGGCCTGGCTGTTCGCCGACCTGGGGCAGATCGACCCCGCCGCCCCGCCGCAGCAGCGCCTGGAGCAGCTGGCGGCGATCATGACGAAGCCAGAGAACGGCTGGCTGTCGCGGAATCTTGTGAACCGGCTCTGGCACCGGCTCATGGGCCGCGGCCTCGTGCATCCGGTGGACAGCCTGCGGACGAAGCCCTGGAGCGAGGACCTGCTCGACGTGTTGGCCGGGGATCTCGTGCGCTCGGGCTGGGACGTGAAGCGCGTCCTCGAGACGATCTGCACGTCGGAGGTCTACGGGGCCGTGACGCCCGCGGTCGAGGGGCAGCCACGCGGCAGCGACTACATATTCAAGGGACCGCTGCCGCGGCGGATGACGGCCGAACAGTTCACCGACGCCGTCTGGCAGTTGACGGGCGCCGCGCCGCCGAAGCCGGAGGCGAAGGTGCGGCGGTTCGTGGCGGAACCCGGCTTGCCGCTTCCGCCGCCTGCCTCCGCGAAATGGATCTGGTCCAACGCCGAAGCGACGCCGGCGCAGGGGGCGAAGCTCGCCTTCCGCAAGGAGTTCACGCTGCCGGCCGCGGCCGCGAATGCCGCGCTGGTCGCCACCGCCGACAACGGTGGCGTCGTGTTCCTGAACGGCCGCAAGGTCACGACGACCGGTGAGTGGGAGGCGCCGGCGGCGGCACTGGTCACCGATGTGCTCCGGGCTGGCGGCAACGAACTTCTCGTCGTGGCCACGGACGCCGGCGGCTTCGCGGGGTTGCGGCTCGAGGTTCGCGCCCGGCTCGCGGACGGGGCCGATGTGACGGTGGCAACCGACGATTCATGGCTGTGGACGACCTCGCTGCCCGACGAGAAGGGGCGGTACGGCAAGGACCAGCAGCCGGCCGACTGGCAGCCGGCCGCGATCGCGACGGATCAGGCAGTCTGGGCCGCCGGCGACTCCGCGTTCACCGAGCGGGTCGCCGATGGCACCGTCACCGGGCCCTTGCCGATGGTTCGTGCCGTGCTCGTCAAGAGCACGCCCTTGATGGCGGCGCTCGGTCGGCCGAACCGCGATCAGGTGGTGACCAGCCGGCCGGGTGACCTGACGACGTTGGAGGCCATCCTGCTGGCCAATGAGCGGGGACTTTACGACCAGTTCGGGGCGGGCGGAGCCCGGATCCTCGCGGACACCGGCCCCGATGCCGATACCATTACGCAAAGGATCTTCGACGCCGCTCTCTCCCGGCCGCCCACGGTCGGCGAGGCCGAGGCGGCCCGCGAAATCCTTGGCCAGGCTCCGGCCGGGGAAACGGTCGCAGACTGCCTGTGGGCCGTGGTGATGCTGCCCGAGTTTCAACTGATACGCTGAACGCAGCCGCAGGAGCTCACCGATGCTGACCCGCCGTGACTACCTGAAGAGCCTGGCCGCCGCCGCGACGACGACGCTCGCCCTGCCCGGGCCCCGTGCGATCGCCAGTGGCGGGTCGATCGCCCACCCCGCGCCGCGGGCCGACGCGATGATCGTGCTCTGGATGGCCGGGGGAATGGCGGCGCCCGACACGTTCGACCCCAAGAAATACAAGCCGTTCGAGCCGGGCCTCGCCGTGGCCGACGTGATCAGCACGTTCGACTCCATCCCGACGGCGCTCGATGGCTGCCGGATCGCCGATGGCCTGCCCGAGATCGCGAAGGTGCTCGACCGGGCCACGCTCATTCGCTCGCACGTGCAGGCCGACCTCGGGGCGATCCTCCATTCGCGGCATCAGTATCATTGGCACACCGGCTACGTGCCGCCGCAGACGGTCGCCTGCCCGCACATCGGCGCCTGGATGAGCCGGGTGCTCGGGCCGCGGAATCCCGTGATGCCGGCGTTCGTGAACATCGGCCAGCGGTTGGAGGGCATCGGCGAGAACGAGGAGATCAAGGCGTTCACGACGGCCGGCTTCTTCGGCAGCGAGTTCGGCCCGATGAACCTTCCCTACCCCGAGCAGGCCGCGCTCGCCGTGCGGCCGCCCACGGGCATGGAGGCGGAGCGGTTCGGCAGCCGGTATGCCAGCTACAAAAAGCTGCTCGCGTCGTCGCCCGCCGCGGAGTTCACGAGCGACTACCATCAGGAATCGATGCTTCGGGCCATCGACAATGCCCACCGGCTTCTCGGTGCGAAGGAGAAGGACGCGTTCGACATCACGCTCGAGCCGCAGGACGTCCGTGACCGGTACGACGTGGGGGGCGACGACGGCCGCTTCGGCCGTGGCTGCCTCCTGGCCCGGCGGCTCGTCGAGAACGGCGCCCGCTACGTCGAGGTGACGACGGAGTATGTTCCCTTCGTCCACTGGGACACCCACGAGCGGGGCCACGAGCGGATGGAGAAACTCCACCGGATGGTCGATCGCCCGATCGCCACGCTGATCCGCGATCTCGAGTCGCGGGGCCTGCTCGACCGCACGCTGGTGGTGATCGCGAGCGAGTTCAGCCGCGACATGATCATCGAGGGCAGGCCGGGGGGCGCCGATGCCGGTGATCAGGCGAGCTCGCCGAAGGACTTCCTGCAGAAGCCCGAGCACTACGGCCAGCACCGCCACTTCACCGGCGGCTCGACGGTGGTGATGTTCGGAGGCGGCACGAAGCGCGGGTTCGTCTACGGCAAGACGGCCGACGAGCGGCCCTGCGTGGCGATCGAAAATCCCGTCGCGATCACCGACCTCCACGCCACGCTGTTCACGGCGATGGGCGTGAGTCCGAAGACCGTGTACGAGATCGAGGGGCGTCCCTTCTACGCGACAGAGGACGGCAAGGGGAAGCCGGTCGAAGCCGTGTTCGCCTGACGTCGGCTGCGCCGGAGGCCCGTTGCTCCGCAACGGGCTGCCCGTAGACCGGTCGCGTCGTGACCGGAAAACAGCCTGTCACTCCCGGTAGCGCTTCGGGCTTTGGCCCACCCAACGCTTGAACGCGCGGGAGAACACAGGCGCGTTCTCGAAACCGACCTGCTCCGCGATCGCCTCGATCTTGTCCTGCGTGGTGTCGAGCAGTTGCTGGGCCCGCTCGATCCGCAGCGAGGTCAGATGCTGCATCGGGCTGCGGCCCAGCTCGCGGAGGCAGACGCGCCGAAACTGTTCCTTACTCGACCGATACAGGGCGGCCAGCCTGTCCAGTGTCCAGTCGGCGGCGAGGTCGCAGGCCACCTCGCCCCACACCGCCCAGAGCCGGTCGTTGACCAGCCACGGCTGTGCTATCCGCTTGGCTTCGCCGTGGGCCAGCTCGATCCAGTGATGAAGCAGCCGCTGCTCCTTGCCTCCCTCCCACTCGGCCCGTAGCCCGGACAGGATCCGCCACAGCACGTCGGTATCGCACCGCACCCGCACCGGCGACGCCGCCGACACCAGCGGCCGCACGTGCTCCGGCTCGTCGTAGCGGATCCAGGCAAACCGCCACCGGGATCCCGGCACGGCGTGAAAGGCGTTGAGCACCCGCGGCGGCGCGAGGCAGGCCACGCCCGCTCGGCTCATCTGCCAGCGGCCATCGAGCAGGATCCGCCCGCGGCCCGCGTGGCCGACCATCACGAAACTGCCCGAGGGCTGCACCCGCACACGGCGATAGGGAACCGCCACGTCCGACAGGCCGAGGTGCAGGATCCGATGAACCGCCAATTCCGGACAGTCGTTGCGGTGCACCGACCAGAGCCGGGTGCCGGAGCCGTCGACGGTGGTTTCGGTGAGGTCGAGGTGGATTTCGGTCATGGACGAGCATTCTGCCCCAGCCTACGCTCACAGAGTAGAACAGCAGGTATACCTCGCGAGCGCCGCCATGCCGAATCCCTGGACAGGCACCGGAAACCCCTATACGCGAAGCGAGGTGCTCGACCGGCTCCATGCCGTGCTCCGGGCCGGAATGCCGATCATCGCCGCCGGCGCGGGCACTGGGATCAGCGCGAAGTTCCTCGAAAAGGGGGGCGTCGATCTGATCATCATCTACAACTCCGGCCGCTTCCGGATGGCGGGCCATGGCTCGACCGCCGGCCTGATGGCCTACGGCGATGCGAATGCCGTGGCGATGGAGATCGGTGAGTTCGAGGTGCTTCCCGTGGTCGAGGAGGTGCCCGTGATCTGCGGCGTGCACGCCTCCGACCCGCGGCGGCGGATGTGGCACTGGCTCGGCCGCGTCAAGGAAATGGGCTTTTCGGGCGTCAACAACTTCCCCACCCATTGCATCGTGGACGGGCAGTTTCGCCAGATTCTCGAGGAGACCGGGATGAGCTTCCAGAAGGAAGTCGAGATGATCGGCCTCGCCCGGCGGATGGATCTCTTCACGATCGTCTACGTGGGCACGCCCGACGAGGCCCGGGCGATGGCGAAGGCTGGGGCTGACGTCGTGATCGCTCACGTGGGCACGACGGTGGGAGGCTCGATCGGCGTGACGAACGCCACCTGCACGCTCGACGAGGCGGCCACGCGGGTGCAGGCGATCGCCCGGGCGGCGCTCGACGTGCGGGGCGACGTGATCTGCCTCTCGCACGGCGGGCCGATCTGCACGCCAGACGATGCGGCCTACATCAACGAGCACACCGACGTGGTCGGCTTCGTCGGCGCATCGAGCCTGGAGCGGCTCGCCTTCGAACGGTCGTTGCCCGAGCTCACCCGGCAGTTCAAGAACATCCCGCTCGGAAAGCGGAAGTAGGCGGCGGGAGGCCTAGCCATGGCGACGATCGCCGTCCTCGGCACGCTCGACACGAAGGGGCGCGAACACGAGTTCGTGGCGGAGCGGATCCGGGCCCGAGGCCACACCACGCTGCTGATCGACGTGGGGACGGGGGCGGAGCCGGCCGTCACCCCCGACATCCCGCGGGCCGAGGTGGCTGCAGCCGCGGGCATCGACCTTGCGGCACTCGTGGCCCGTCGTGACCGGGGCGAGTGCGTGACCGCGATGACGACTGCGGCCCCCCGACTGCTCCAGCGGCTCATCGCCGAGGGGCGGATCCAGGGCGTCATTTCGCTCGGCGGCGGCGGTGGCACGGCGATCGCGTCGGCGGCCATGCGGCCGTTGCCGATCGGCTTTCCGAAGCTGATTGTTTCGACGCTCGCCAGCGGCAACACGGCCCACTACATGGGCACGACCGATATCACGATGATGCCGGCCGTGGTGGACGTGCAGGGGCTCAACCGAATCTCCCGCACGATCTTCGCCCGGGCGGCCGCGGCCATCTGCGGCATGGTCGAGGCGGACGTCTCACCCACCGACGACAAGCCGCTCGTCGTGGCCAGCATGTTCGGCAACACGACGAAGTGCATCGAGGCGGCCGTGCCGCTCCTGGAGCAGGCGGGCTACGAGGTGGTCGTCTTCGCCGCCACGGGCACGGGCGGCCGCGCCATGGAAGCCCTGATCGCCAGCGGCCTCGTGGCCGGCGTGCTCGACATCACGACGACGGAACTGGCCGACGAGCTCGTCGGCGGCGTGCTGTCGGCCGGCCCCGAGCGGCTCGATGCCGCGGCGAAGCACGGCGTGCCGGCGATCGTCGCCCCTGGCTGTCTCGACATGGTGAATTTCGGCGAGCGGCACACGGTGCCCGAAGCGTTCGCCGGCCGCACGCTCTACGCCCACAACCCGCAGGTCACGCTCATGCGGACGACGCCGGGCGAGTGTGCGACGCTGGGCACGCTCCTGACCATGAAGGTGAACGCCTCGCGCGGCCCCGTGACCATGCTCCTTCCGCGCCGGGGCATCAGCGTGATCAGCGCGGCCGGCGGCCCCTTTCATGATCAAGAGGCCGATGCGGCGCTGTTCGGGGCGATCGAAGCCGGCCTGCGGCCGGACGTCCCCTGCATGTCGCTCGACTGTGACATCAACGCCCCAGCCTTTGCCCGGGCTTGTGTCGATGCCCTGCTCACGAACATTCGCAGCGTTTCCTCGGGAGTCGGTTCATGCCCCACGTAAAGCATTACGGCGTCTTTCAGTTCAAGCCCGAAGTCAGTGCCGGCCAGATCGCCACCTGCTTTCGGGAGATGGCGGGCATGGTTGGACGGATTCCCGGTCTCCTCGATTTCCATTACGGCCCCTATGACAGCGGCGAGGGGCTGAACGACGGATTCACCCACGGCTTCATCATGACGTTCGCCAGCCCGCAGGCCCGTGACGAATACCTGCCGCACCCGGAGCACGAGCGGGTGAAGGCGATCGTGGTGCCGTGCCTCGCCCGCGTGATCGTGTTCGACTTCAACATGCCCGCCTGATTTGGAGGTTCTCCGATGCGCATCGCTCCGCATTTGACTGGTGCCGGCTCGGGGGCGGCAAAAGTCTCGTCGCGTGGGCCGCGGCGGCCCAATGCTCCTCGAGCGTTCGCCGACCCCCTCGCCTCCCGGCTTGGGGTGGTGCTTGTTGTTGTCTCGTGGACAATCAGTGCTCATGCTGCCGAGCCGCGGTCGCTGTTCGATGGGGCGTCGCTGGCGGGCTGGGATGTGCGGGCGGGGGAAGAGAAGTGGTGGAAGGCGGCCGATGGCATGATCGTGGGCGGGTCGCTCACGGAGAGCGTGCCGCACAATACGTTTCTGGCCACGAAGGACGAGTTCGGGGATTTCGAACTCACGTTCAAGATCCGCATCCGTGGCGGCGGCGGCTTCGTCAATTCCGGTATCCAGATCCGCAGCACGCGGGTGCCGCAGTCGCATGAGATGAAGGGCTACCAGGTCGATGCCGGCCCGGGCTGGTGGGGAAAACTCTATGACGAGTCGCGCCGGAACAAGGTCATCGGTGAGCCGAAGGACGGGAAGGCCTTGGCTGCTGCGATCAAGGAAGGCGAGTGGAACGAATACAGGATTCGCGCGGAAGGACCATCGATCCGTTCGTGGATCAACGGCGTCGCGGCGCTCGGCTTCGTCGAGAACGATCCCGCGATTCCGCTCACCGGCCTGATCGGCATTCAGGTGCACGGCGGCGGCAAGGCGCAGGTCGAGATCAAAGACATCACGCTCGCGCGGCTGCCGGGGCCGCCTGCCGGCGCCCCGTCGCCGGCCGGCCCGGCGCCGACGGAGCCACTCTCCGCCACCGACGAATCGCGGCACTTTTCGCTCGCCGAAGGCTTCACGGCGGAACTCGTGCTCGAAGAGAGCACCGACGCCACAAACCCGCATGGCAAGTTCGTGGCGCTGGCGTTCGATGCCCACGGTCGGCTCTGGACCACGACGGCGCTCGAATATCCCGTCGATGGCAACGAAAGCCCGCAGGCAGCCCAGCGGCTCTATGCGACGGGCGGCCGCGACAAGGTGCTCGTGATCGATGACCCGTGGGCTGCGAAGCCATCGCCCCCGCGGGTGTTTGCCGATGGCCTCGCGATTCCGCTCGGCGTGCTCCCCTACCGCGACGGCGCGATCGTGCCGTATGGCCCCGAGATCCGCTTCTATCGTGATGCCAATGGCGACGGTCGCGCCGACGGCCATGAGACCGTGCTCGAGGGCTTTGGGGTTCAAGACTCGCACCTCTTTCCGCATCAGTTCACGCGGGCGCCGGGCGGCTGGATCCTGCTGGCGCAGGGCCTCTTCAACACATCGCTCGTGAAACGCCCCGGCGGGAAGCCATTCGCCGATGGCACGACGGAAGTGCCCTTCACGGAATGCAAGCTGGCCCGGATGCGGCCGGATGGCTCTTCCTTCGAAACGCTCACCGGCGGCCCGAACAACATCTGGGGCCTGACGATCTCCCGCGACGGGGAGACCTGGCTGCAAGAGGCCAACGACATGGGCTTTCCCATCGCTCCCTACGAGCCGGGCTCGCGGTATCCCTCGCGGGATAGCAACCGCCTCAGGCCCTATCAGCCCATGATGCCCGCACCGTTGGGCCCGGCGCAGATGGGAGGCACCGGTCTGAGCGGCCTCGCGCTCGCCGACGATCTCGACGGCTGGCCGGGCCCATGGGGTGCCGGCGCTAACGCGTCGCCCGACGAACGAGTGTTTTACGTCGCGAATCCGATCACAAACCGGATTCAGTCGATCATCGCGACCCGTGCGGGCGAGCGTTCCACTTATCGCAAGGGCCCCGATCTCCTCGTCAGCGGTGACAGAGCGTTTCGCCCGGTGGCGGTCCAGTTCGGCCCGGACGGCTGCCTCTACGTCGTCGACTGGTACAACAAGGTCATCTCCCACAACGAGGTGCCGCGGAACCATCCTGACCGGGACCGTGTCCGCGGCCGGATCTGGCGGATTCGGCATGCCTCGCAGTCGCTGCGTGAGCCGGTCGCCGTGGCGAAACTGCCCACGGAAGAACTGCCGAAGTATCTCGGTGCCGCGAACGCGCGGATTTCCGACCTCGCCTGGCAGGAAATCGTCGACCGCAAGGCGACAACGCTTGTGCCCCTGCTCGCAAAGCGGGCTGCCGACGCGGGCGAGCCAGTCGCCGCCCGCGCAGGCTGCCTGTGGGCCCTCGAAGGGATGGGTGCCGTAACGGTGCCTGTGCTGGAAACGCTCGTGGCTGATGCAAGCCCCGACCTGCGGCATGCGGCGATCAGGATCGCGGCGACGGTCTGCTCCGAGGCCGACTTCCGCCGGCTTGCCACGCCTCTCGTCGATGACCCAGCTCCGAAGGTGCGGGCGGCGGTCGGCGATGCGCTGCGGCGGATTCCCGTTATGGAGCCCGACACGATCGCCCTCATCATGCGGCTCGGTCGCGAGCGGGCGACGGGTGATCCGTGGGCCGTGTACGACCGTGACTTCGAGCGGTATCTGGCCCGGTGGGCGCTGGAACGGCATGTCGACCAGGTTGCCGCGTTCCTCGACTCGCCGGCGGGCCGCACGCTGCCGATCGAGAACCGTCTGATCGCCACCTTGGCCCTGGCGCCGAAGGCTGCCGCGCCGGCGTTCGCGAAGCTGGTGGCCGAGGTGGGGCGTCCCCTCGACGCCGAGGAATTGCGGGTCCTCGCGAGTCAGGCCGAGGTGCCCGAGGTGGGGGCTGCGGTGCGACGGCTCGCTCTCGCCCCGGTGTCGCGGGGGGCCACGCTCCGCGGGCTTCTGGGCTTACGGACCAGCCTGAACAGTCCGGGCATCGAGCCGATCGTGGCGGAGGCCACACCCGCTCTCTTCGCCCCGGGCGCCACTTCCGGCGACGTGCAGCTGGCCCTCGAACTCGCAGGGGCGTTCAAGCTGCGAGCTCTCGAACCGCAGGTGGCAGCGGTGATCGCGAACCCGAGCACCACCGCCGAACAGCGGCGGGCCGCGATCCGCTGCCTCCGGGAAATGGGCGGGATGACCGTCGAGACGATGCACACACTCCTGGCGGCGCCGGCGGCCGATGCACAGCTCCGCTCCGACGCGATCACGGCATGTGCCGAATCACGCGATCCTGCCACCTGTGCGGCGATCGTCGATGCCTGGGACGATCTGGCGTTTCACGAGCGGCCGGCGGTGGCGTCGGTCTTGGCGCGGCACCGTGAAGGGGCGCGAGCCATCGTGGCCGCGATCCGCGCTGACGACATCGATGCCGCCACGCTGCCGCTGGCCTCACTCGCCGACATGCGGACGGTGCTCGGCAACGATCCTGCGGTCGAGGAGGTCTGGGCCGGGCTGACTGCCGGTGCGACGGCCGTGCTGCGACTGCCGGGCAGCGATGCTGCAACCGGTGCGACGGTGTCGCTGGACGGCCCCTTTACAGTCGAGGCCTGGGTGAATCTCGAGGCTCCGATCGGCAACGAAGACAGCCTGCTGGCCGCCGATGGCCTGCTCGATATGAACTTCTGTGATTCACGGTTCCGCGTCTGGACCAAGCAGCATGGGGATCTGGTCGTCGCGAAGTCGGCCACCATGCCCGAGGCCTGGACTCACTACGCGGTCACGCGCGATGCCGAGGGGATGTTTCGGATCTACGTCGATGGCGAGCTCGATGCCGAAGGGACGGCCCGTGAGACGGACCCCTACCCCGGCGTGCGGATCGGCTACAGTACGCCCCAGGGCAAGGAGAAAGGAACCCGCGGCCGGATCGCCGAGTTCCGCGTCTGGAGCCAGGCCCGCACGGCCGATGAAATCCGGGCCGACTTCGACCGCAGCTTCGCCGGCGATGGTGACCGGCCGGCGAGCCTCGTGTCGTTTCACGGCAGCGCGGCGTGGGGATCGCTCGGCGGCGACGCCCGCGTGGAGCCCGCGATCGATGCCCCGAAACTCATCACGACGGCGGAGCTTGCGGCCCGCTCGGAGAAGTTCGCACGGTTTCGCTCGCTCGCGGAGAACGCCGGCGACGCAGCCCGGGGGCAGGCCTTGTTCGCGGCGAAGTGCCTCGTCTGCCACCAGCAGGGCGGACAGGGGGGCAAGGTGGGGCCGGTGCTCGACGGTCTCGGCGTGACGGGTGTGGAGGCGATTCTGCGGAACGTGCTCACGCCGAATGCGGCGATGGAGGGGGGCTATCGCAGCTTCCGCGTCGTCACGAAGGACGGCCGGATCGTGCAGGGCTTGCTCGTCTCGCGTGATGCCGATGCGATCGTGATCCGCCAGCCCAATACGGCCGACATCCGCATCCCGGCGAAAGAGGTGACGCAGGCCGACTTCACCGGCATCTCCGTGATGCCCGAAGGCCTGCTCGAATCGATGCAGCCGCAGGAGGTTTCCGACCTGTTCGCCCACCTGAAGTCGCTTACTGGGGCCGCGACACGTCCGTAGGCTGGATGCGGTATCCTAACGACGGTTCGCACCCGTTGATTCCACCTTCACTCGGGGAGTTGTTCGTGACGGCTCACTTGTTTCGGGGATTGACCATCCTGTGTCGAGTCGCAGCGTGGGCGGGAGTCGTGGTGGCATCGCCCTGTGTGGTGCTCGCTGAATCTCCTGTCGTGTTCGAGAAGACGGTTCTCACCGACCGTTTCCACGCTGAGGCAGCTGGGCTCGGCGACATCGACAAGGACGGCCACGGTGACGCCGTCTACGGTCCCTACTGGTATGCCGGCCCGACCTTCGCCGAGCGGTTCGAGATCTATCCGCCGCAGGACTTCGACCCCAATCAATACTCGAACAACTTCATGACGGCGGTGGCAGACGTCGATGGCGACGGCCGGCTCGACGTGATCGTCAACGAATGGCCCGGCAAGGCGGTGCACTGGCTCAAGAACCCGGGCGGCCGCACGGGCACCTGGGCCAAGCACCTGATTCATCCCACGGTCGACAACGAGTCGCCGACGTGGCTCGACGTCACCGGCGACGGCGTGCCGGAACTCGTGTTTCACACCGGTGGCGTGCTCGGGTACGCCCGGCCGTCGGAGCGAACGGCGACCGAACGCTGGACCTTCCTGCCCTGCTCCGCCCCGGAACAGTGGGGCCAGTATCAGCACGGCCTCGGCGCCGGTGATCTCAACGGCGACGGCCGCCGGGACCTCCTGATGAACAGCGGCTGGTGGGAGCAGCCCGTCGCCGGTGCAGCCGGGCAGACGCCTCCGGTCTGGACGAAGCACGCCGTGGACTTCGGCGGCGGGGGGGCGCAGATGCATGCCCTCGACGTGGATGGCGATGGTGATGCCGACGTGATCACGAGCATCGAGGGGCATGGCTACGGCCTGTCGTGGTTCGAGCAGGCGAAGAAGGGGGGCACGGTCGAGTTCATCGAGCACGCGATCCTGCCCCGGCACGCGGAGCGGACGCTCGACGGCGTGCAGTTTTCGCAGCCGCATGCGGTGGCCGTCGTGGACGTCGACGGTGACGGCCTCCACGACATCGTCACCGGGAAGCGGTTTTGGGCACATGGTCCCAAGGGGGATCCGGACCCGGGCGGCACGCCCTGCCTCTATTGGTTCAAGCTGCACCGCACGGATGCCGGGGTCAGGTGGACGCCGCATGAGATCGACGCGGCGTCGGGCGTCGGAACCCAGCTGGCGGTCGGTGACCTGAACGGTGATCGCCGCCCCGACATCGTGATCGGGAACAAGAAGGGAGGCTTCGTGTTCACGCAGAAACCGGGCACCCCCGGCCAATCCCGGTGACCGAATTCCGCCGGCCGATTCATTTCCCGAATTCAGCGGGCGATGTAGGCTTATGCAGGCAGCCTCGGACGCACAAGGGAATCACATGCCTATCCGTTTTCTGGCGTCGTTTATTCTGTTCCTCGCCGGCAGCCTGCCGGCCCTCGGCGCGGAGGCCCAAAAGGCCGCCGACCCGTTTTCGACGGCCCGCGAGCTGCTCACGCTGCCACCGCGTCCGGCCCGCCCTGCCCTGCCCCCGAGCAGCCTGCCGCTGCAGGTGATCGACGGGGAACGGATCGCGTTCGTCGGCAACTCGACGGCGGAGCGGCTCGACATGTTCGGCACGTTCGAATCGCTGCTTCATGAGCGGTTTCCGGGCAAGCATCTCGTCGTGCGGAACTTCGCCCGCCCAGCCGACGAGGTGGCCAGCCGGGAACGGGGCGGCCGCGGCGGGAGCTACACGGCGCTCGACGACCCGCTCGCCGCCTTCGGCGCCGACACCTTCTTCCTCTTCTTCGGGTTCAACGAATCGTTCGCCGGACCCGCCGGCGTCGCGCAGTTCACCAAGCAATACGAGAGTTTTCTCGACAGCCATGCCAAGCAGTATCCGCGGGACGACACGAAAGCCGCACCGCGGTTCGTGATCGTGTCGCCGATCGCGGTCGAGCCGACGGGAGATCCGCTCATGCCCGATGCCGAGGCCCAGAACAAGGCGCTCGGCATCTATCGCGACGCGGTGAAGGCCGTAGCGGCCAAGCGGGGCGTCGCGTTCGTCGATCTCTTCGACGTGACGCGCGACAGGTTCGCCGCCGAATCGGGCCGGCAGTTCACGATCAACGGGTGCCATGTGAACGAGGCCGGCGACGTGGTCGTCGCCGAGGCCCTCGATCGGGCGCTCTTCGGGCCGCCGCCTGCGAAGCGGATCGACGCCGCCGCATTCGCCAGGCTGAAGGCCGCGGTCAACGACAAGTCGTGGATCAACATGCAGGATCACCGGATGGTGAATGGCTGGTACGTCTACGGCGGCCGGCGGACCTGGGACACCGAGACGTTTCCCCGCGAGTATCTGAAGATCCGCGCCATGGCCGCCGTCCGCGACCGGTATGTCTGGGACATCGCTGCCGGCAGGCCGGTGCCGCCGCAGCCGGATGACTCGCAGACGGGCGAGTTGTTCGTGCCCCAAACCCGGTTCGGTCAGCCCGGCCAGAGCTACAGCGAAGACCAGGGGCGTGGGCCGACGATCAAGTCGCCCGAGGAACTGGCGGCCAGTTGCGAGGTGCCACCGGGCTTCGAGATCGAGCTCTTCGCCGACGAGCGGCGGTTTCCGGAGATCGCCAACCCGGTGCAACTGGCCTTCGACTCCAAGGGGCGGCTCTGGTTGTCGACGATGCCGAGCTATCCGCAGTGGGAGCCGGGCCAGCCCAAACCCGCCGACAAGCTCGTGATCCTGGAAGACACCGACGGGGACGGCTCGGCCGACGCGAGCACGGTCTTTTATGACAAGCTCCACTGCCCGACCGGGTTTCAGTTCTTCGACGGCGGCGTGCTCGTCATGGATCAGCCGCGGATGCTCTGGCTGAAGGACACAGATGGCGACGACAAGGCCGACGTGGTCGTGACGGTGCTCGATGGCTGGGCCACGGAGGACACGCACCACACCGTCGGCGCGTTCGAGATGAGCCCCGGCGGGTTGCTCCACATGCTGGAGGGCGTGGCGATGACGACGGCCGTCGAGACCCCGTGGGGCCCCTTCCGCAATTCCAATTCATCCGGGGCCTACGTGCTCGACCCGCGGACCTGGAAGATCACCCACTTCAACACGCCCGGCTACGGCAACCCCTGGTGCTACGTGTTCAACGAGTGGGGCCAGGGCATCTGTGGCGACGGCACCGGCGCCGCGCAGCACTGGGATACGCCGCTCTCCGGCGCCCAGTACCGGGGCCGCAAGGGCATGAACCCCGTCTTTCCCACCGACGGCATGCGGCCGGTGGTGGGCAGCGAGTATCTCCGCACGCGGCAGTTCCCCGCCGACGTGCAGGATCAGTTCATCTACGCCTGCGTGATCAACATGAACGGCATGCCGCGGTGGAAGATCTCCGACGACGGCGCCGGCTACAAGGGGGAGCGGATCCGGCGCGAGGTGGAGGGCAAGCAGGTGCCGTTCGACCTCATCAAGAGCACCGACAAGCACTTTCGGCCGGTCGATCCGCAGATCGGGCCCGATGGCGCGCTCTGGTTCGGCGACTGGGCCAATCCGCTCATCGGCCACATGCAGTACAGCCAGCGGGATCCCAATCGCGACCACAAGCACGGCCGCGTGTACCGGCTCGTCTACAAGGACAAGCCGTTGCTGACGCCGGAGACGCAGGCCGGGAAAGCGACTCGCGACGTGCTCGAGCAGCTGAAGTCGCCCGAGTGGCGGACGCGCTACCGGGCCCGGGCCGACCTGCAGTCCCGGCCGCAGGCGGAGGTGTCGGCCGCGGCCGCCGACTGGGTGAACGCGAATGCGTCGGCCTCGGAGGCTGACCGCCTGCGGTTGGAGCAACTCTGGCTCCAGCAGTGCTTTCACGCCGTGGATGAAGGGCTGCTCGGGCGATTGCTGAAGTCGGCCGTGCCCGACGCCCGGGCTGGGGCCACCCGCGTGCTCGCCGACGAGCGGGACCGGATCGCCGGCGCCGAGCGACTGCTCATTATCCAGGCGACCGACGCCCATCCGCGGGTGCGGACGGAGGCCGTGCGTGGGCTGAGCTTCTATCCCACCTCCGATGCCATGGCGGCGGTCGTGGCCGCGGCCAACATGACGCCGGAGGACAGGTTCGTCACGTACACCTGTGACGCCGCGCTCCACGCCAACCTCGACGTGTGGAAGAGTCTGCATGCGGCGGGCCACTTCGTCACCAAGGGCTCCCCTGCCGAGCGGATCTGTGCCAGCGTGCTCGGCCTCGACAAGATCGCGGCCGAGATGGCGCCGCACCTCAAGCTCCTGCTCTCCGAGGAGTCGCATCCCGAGGAGCAAAAGAACAAGGCCCTCACGGTACTGGCTGGCATGAAGGGGGGTACTGTCGAGGGGGGCAAGGCCGTGTTCCGCCGCGTGTGCATCAACTGCCACAAGGTGGGCGACGATGGCGCCACTCTCGGCCCCGACATGACGCAGGTGGGCAAGCGGCTCGACGGCTACAAGCTGCTCGAGTCGATCATCTATCCCAATGCGGCGGTCGAGGAAAAGTATCTCTCGACGATGATCCTGACCGATGACGGCCGTAGCATCACGGGGCTGCTCGTGAGCGAGACGCCGGAGGAGGTGGTGATCTTCGACGGCAAGGAGCAGAAGAAGATCCCGGTGGCCGAGATCGACGAGCGGACGAAGCTCAAGCAGAGCAGCATGCCCGACGGCCTCGCCGGCACGCTCTCGCCGACCGAGCTGCTCGACGTCGTCGAATACCTCCGCAGCCTCAAGTAGGCTCGTCACTCCGTGACGGGCTGGAGTGGCCCGTTGCGGAGCAACGGGCCTACGGGGCGCGAGCCGCCCGAATGACGACCTCGATCTCGAGCGGCGAGTCTGCGGGCGGCACCGGGCACTCGGCGGCGAGCAGATGAAAGCCCTCGTTCTGCCGTTCTCGCGGCGTCGGCGGCGCAGCCGGCCTGGTCTCCCACACAGCCGCCGCCGGGCTCACCACCAGCTCCACCGCTCGGCCGTCCCTTGCCAAAACGGCCGTCCTGCCTTGCAGCTGCGGCGGGGTATCGACCATGCACTGCCACCGCACGCGATCGACCGGCCTGACGATCGTATCGCGAACCCGGACCTCGTGCGTGGAAGGATCGAGCGAGATTTCCCGCTCGACGCTGGCGGCCAGCCGCTCCTCACCGAACGTGTAGGCGGGCGTGAGGTCGAACCGGACCGAATAGGGCGGCCGGTCGAGCCGGGATGCCGTGATCCGGCAGGGCTCGCAGCGAGGATTCTGCATCCGGTCGCCGATGAGCACGACGTTGTGCGACCGGGCGTTGAGCCGGAAATACTCCCACCGGTCCGCGCCGAAATACCCCGGGAGGTTGTAGTCGTCGCCGCCGAGGTCGTGGATCCAACGCCGTCCAGCGGCCTCGACGACGAAGCTGCCCACGTCCATATGCCCGTGGCTCGCCGCCGGCGTGCCCCCCTTCCCCGCGACGAACACAGCCTGTGGGTCCCACCACGCAGACCGCAGCATCGCCACCGGCTGCTCGCCGGCGAAGGCCGCGGCGGTGGGAAGCGGGGGTGTCGGTGCGGTGGGCTCGACGGGCAGCCAGAGGAGGTGCAGCGGAAAGAACCGATTGTTGCCCCCGCGCTTCCGCAGGGAATCACGGCGGTCCCACAGGCCCGTGCGCAGGTCACCGGCGAGCGCATGATCAGCCGCCCGCTCGATGAGCCAACCCCGACAGGCCGTGAGCGGATCGATTCCCGGCCCGGCATCGGCGAAGTTGAAGAACCGCTCCGACGGCCCCCGTACATGAGCCATGAACGCGGCACCTGCCAGAAGGTGACGTGGGGTCTCGATCGGGCGGCCCAGCCCGGCTGCGATCGCCAGCCCGAGCACGTGATACTCGGTGCCGTAGTCCCAGTAGCCCGGTCCTTCGGGATAGCCGCCATCGGGATCGTAGAATCGGGCAGACCGCTCGACGATATCGAGACACTCGGCGAATGGCAGTGCGGCGAGTGACTCGTCGTCGGCGGCGACCACCGCGCAGGCCGCCATGATCCCTGCCCCGCACACCTGCGACCAATTGTTGTGCACCCGCCGCCAATGAGCCTTGGTGGCGAGTTGCTTCTTCGCCGGCTCGATCGCCTTCACCCGCAGCGCGTCGCGATAGCGCTCGTGTTGCTCCGGCGTGAGATCATCGTGCAGCCAGTCGAGGCCGACCGCGACGGCAAATGCCATCTCGGCGACGTCGAGAAAGTGGGACGGATTCCAGTCAGGCAGGCTGCAGGCGGCGTCGAGTTCTTTCACGCATCGGTCGAAAGAGGCCTGTTCTCCCGTCAGCCGCCAGGCCATGGCGGTGTGGAGCACCATGGCGATGGAATGTCGGGATTCCTTGAGCAGCCGCTTACCGTCGGGGATCCGGTGTTCGCAGGTCCGCTCGCCCCGTGCGTTCTTCGCCGACACGAGCACGGCGTCGCGGATCACGCCCAACAGCGGGTCGGCGTCGATCCGCGTGCGGACGCGTGCTTCGGCTGCCGGCGTGAGCAGGAGCCGCGGGTGGGGCGGCAGGTCGCCGGCGACGGCCTGGCCCGCTGCCACGGCCATGACGACCATCGCAACGCGAACCATCGACTGGAAGCGAGACTGGCTGAACATCAGGGGGCGGCTGCCTTGATGGCCTTTACGCGGGAGGCTTCGGGCTCGAGCTGCTTGTAGAAATCATCGAGAGGATAGCAGCCGCTGCGGAGGCCGTGGCGGGGAGCCGTCGTGCAGTCGCTGAACGTGCGGC
>Ga0315904_10003446_pt1 | contig 23240 bp, 24 predicted proteins | sample LakEriMetagenome_6_FD_203529 | JGI IMG/M metagenome (GOLD analysis project Ga0315904, IMG submission 203529) | Freshwater fungal communities from buoy surface, Lake Erie, Ohio, United States - Buoy 12 MA120 | ecosystem: Environmental > Aquatic > Freshwater > Lake | place: USA: Lake Erie, Ohio... | reverse complement strand
TCTTTGCATATTTCTTTGCAGTCAATACAACTTCGTCAAGAGTTGCAGTTGCTTCTGGAATTGTTTCGCCTTCAGCGACAACTTCTGGAGCATCAGCAACAAAACGAGGTACTGACTTTGTACGAGAAGCCATTGCTTCACGACGAGCAAATCGTTCCACCGCAGAGTTGGCAAGTAGGTCTTGGATGACTGCACTGCCTTGTTCCTCTAGGATGTAACCATTGGCTTCTGTTAAATCAATTCTAGCCATTTTGTTTTTCTCCTTTAGAAAAATAAATTTATTAAATTATATAGGTATTGAATCGTCTAATTCATCCATAGACCTGTGGCAACGTCCATCGCCAAAAGTATATGTATATTATATCAGATTTTCCTACCAAGTACTTTTGCTGCTTGCATTTCGCTTGCAGAATATTGAGTACTTACAGATGCCTTTATAGCGGTATCGGCTTGTCCACCTACCCGTAATTTTGCATCAAAAATCTCTGGCAAATCTGCCTTCAATTGTTCAATTTGTTCTTCCAAACCAGTGATTTCTAGATTTTCATCAAATTCTAATTTCATAGTATCAATGAATTTCATTAATCTTTTTGGTTCTTTCAAACCTTCAGCAGCAAGTCTTTGACTTATCTTTTCTTTCAATAATTTGCCACTAAATTCTGCTATTTTTTGATCTTTGCTATTTAGATCTACTTCAAGTTTTTCTTTTTCTTCCCTGAATTTTTTAGCATCATTTTTCGCACGATCCAAAGCATCAAGTACCGCTTTAGGGTCATTAATTGTTGGTTCTTGCGATTCTGTTGTTTCTGTATTATTCGTTTCCAACTTCTCCTCCAGTCGTTTCCATCATCACATTATTTGTATTTGTATTTTGTGATAAATCTGTTAGTGATTGTTCAGTTGCTGCAATAGCCTGAGCAACTTCAAGATCATATCCCATTTCAATAAGAACCTGCTCAAGAGAAACGCCAACTACACGCTTCTTAACTGCAACTTCCCATTCATCAAGACTATCCATTGATTCAATATTTTTCCACTTAACCTGAACATTAGGTTCTGCAGCATTATCAATCTTTAAGATAAATCTAAACATATCAGCCCAGGTGGAACCAAATGTAATCTGGCGATCCTTAACCTTTGCGATAAGTGGTGCTTCAGCAGTTCTGAGTGATTCGCCAGAAGGAATACTTCCAGTCTTCTCAAAATAATGAAGCGGTGTGCATGTAATAGAAGCCATAGAACGAACGAAATCTTTTACTGGTTCTGTAAATACCTTGTGGTCAGCAGGAGAGAATTCTCCAACTTTATCAACACCACGAAGATACCAAAGTTCTCCAGGACCGTTCTTCAGACGACCAATATTATCTTCAACTGCTGCATCATCTTCAAAATCTTCAAATTCTGCAGAATTGCCACTACCAGAAAGTGCATATCTTTGTGGTGCACCCTGATAATCAACAGTTGTCATATGTGTAACAATTAATTTATTAATAGCATCCTGTGGGCCGTAAGCATCAACATGCTCTGGTCTTCCATATTGCTTTGATGTACGGAAATGAAACACAGGAATCTCGCCCCATGGATTTTCTACAATTCCAGCCAATGTAAAACCATTAGCAGAAACAATATTTACAACTTCGCCAGGCATTGTATATTTTTCAATGCGATCTGGATAATACATATTCAGATGTGAAGTTTTCTTTGTATGATCCATTGGATCTTCTGACTGCCATAATTTTGCAGCAAATCTCTTATTTCGTGGATTTTCATCATCATAAATCATCACAGTTGTAAGTGGTGAATTGTAATCAACTGTAATATTTCCTGTTATATCTGTCCAAACAATTGCATAGCAGTCACCATAAGTAAGTGCACGGCGATGAATTTCATCAGCATCAATCTGCAAATCATTCATTTGCCAGATATCGCTTATTTTTTTATTTGCTTCTGCTGTATTTGCTGTAATATTTGCAATTTCAAGACGATTTAGGACAGAATCCACTACCGTTCTTGCAAAATTAAATCTAAAGTCGCTTCCAGCATTACCAAGCAACTTGTACCAGCGATTATTTGGGAAAACTTCAGAATTTGTTCCCTCATAATATGCTTCTGCTGTTAAATAAGTATTTCTTCTATCTACTATTGTGTCAATAGCCTTTTTAATATCAGACATGTTGTCTCCTTAAATAATTTATTTGTTTTGTTTCTAGTTTTACTACTTTATTATCCAAGAAGTACAAAATGCCAGAAACGACAGCATCTAGTACGTCTTCGTGGCTAATCTTGGGAAAAGCCCACATTTGTTCTTCCAACACTGGAAAATGAGCGGTGTGCTTCACTTTCTTTTGTTGGTAGAAGTTCAAAGCCTTGCCAGCACGTATCTGTTTAGATAAATGCTGAGTTTTTGATCTATATTTGGCGGGAACGTGTTTAAAAACATCTTTCCACAAATCTCCACCTTGGTTTACTTCAACATAAACCACTCCAGCATCGTATGTTTCAACTAAACTGGCAACTCTATCTGCAATTTCTGATGGTGACATCTTAACTTGTTCTGCATGGCGTACATAAACATTATTTTTACCATTCTTATCTGTACCTCTTGACAAAACAGCGATACCTGTAAAGTCAGATATTTTATTTTTGGTAACTGCAGGGTCAATACTAATAATTGTATTGCCATAATCCTCTAAATCTTCAATTTCAACATCTTCATTAACCCAAAATGTTCCATCAGTATTAACTGGTCTATTCATATAGTTTTTAGCAAAGTCTCTTAGGTGTCTTTGGCTTTGCAACCATTCTAAAGGCCACTTCTCAGGCCATACAGAGCGTTCTGAGCCATCATCGTTGTTCATAATGGCTGGATAGTAATGCACCTTAACATTCTGGTCTGTAATCCAATTTAATTCGGGATCAGCATAACCTTCTCCATATTTACGGAATTGATCCATTACAGAATTTGGCATAGTAGTTGTACCAACAAATATCATACGGGCATAGATATTCATAGGAGCGATATCATCAAATACGGTATTTTTCTGCTGTCCCGCTTGAAATTCAGAATAATTCTTTTCGCCTTTTTCAATATCGTCAAGAATAATGAGGTCTGGGCGTTGTCCGAACACTTTCTTACCTAAAGAGTTAGTATCAATACCATTAGCGTCAAATATAAAATCATTGCTTTGGATAATACGCCAAGAATTGGAAGCCATGGCACGGCCTGACGAAGCCACAATCTTAGGTTTGCAAAGTTCTGGATAATCTTCTTGTAAATATTCATTTCCTTCCAATTCGTTTTTAAATGTCATTAAATGTGTTTCTGCTTGCGAGGCGGCATCAGAAAAAGCGGCAATGAACTTAACATGACCATGTGCAGCAGCCCACATAGGCAAAATCAAAAATATCCAAGTAGATTTACCACATTCACGAGGAGCAATAAAGGCATCACGGTTTTGTTTGGGCATTGTTGGTTTATGAATCCAGGTTTTGCCATATTCTGCAAGTTCCACATGAAATTCTGATAATGTTATTTGTCCTTCTGGGTTTTGTAAGTGATGTGGCAAATATATCAATGCAAATAGCATAGGATCATATTTGGTTAGTTCTTTTCTACCCTCAGAAAATGATAATAGTTCTAATGGAATACCATCTAAAATATCAGTTGCCTTCATTCTTCCTTCTTGATCGTTTATTTTCTAAATTTGTTAATCTTATATTTATTTCATTTACTGTTGCTTCCAAACGATTTAATTGATCTTTTGTAGACCCTCCGCCATTTGGCTTAAACTCTTTCATCATAAATCTCATCATTGCGAATATTGGTGTCAAGATTGCTACTATGGCTCCTCCTAATGCTGCTAATAATTCTGGTGTCATTTATACCACCCTACATATTTGATTTTGTGGGAAATATTTTTTTCAGACAGCGAAAAAAAGAAAAAGAAATTTTGTTTCAAAGCGGGTACTACCCCTTTCAAACCATCAAACCTTCTATCCATTGTTTTCTACCAAACCTTTTATCCTCATAGCCTCATTACGTGCTTTTGCTTCATTCAATAAATCAATAATGGCCAGATCTTGTCCATCTTTATTTCTTTGTTCATTAATTACTGTTGATTTACCTTCTATAAGATTAATGGTTTGTATAGCCTTATGGACAGCATTGGCCAATTTGTTCAAACCATCACTATCCAATGTATCTTGCATTAAGGATTCTACACATCTATCCAATACTGCTTGTGCTGCTATAAGTTTTTCTTTATCTGTATAGAATACTTTAAGTCCCGCCGCCATTTTGGCGAGGGTATCAACAGTAGGCATTTCCAAACCTCTATCTACAAACCATTTTTTGGCGGTATGATAAGATTTAGGATATCCAAGATATCTCATTGTTGGTCCAATACCCATTTCTTGAGCATTTGATATAAATTCTGTTATTTGGTCTTCTTCAAAGGTTTGATATCCCATTATTTGCTCCTATTTGGGAAAGAATGGTTTGGATATTTGACATTACGGCGCACATCTGATAGCATCCCCACCATATCAAACCTCTTCCTTCGCTAATAATTCTTCAATCATACTAGCCAAATCATTGTCCAAACCAATTTTTATGTTTATTTCTGTAATATTTGATTTGTCCATAAATTGAATGCCAAAGGATAACTCTCCATCTTGATATGCTACGTTATTTGCATATGGGAATAATAACAAGTTGTCTCCTCTGTACCGTCCAATTTTTGACTAGTTATTGCAACTATGTAATTATAGCAGATATAAAAAAGGACTGGCAAGAATAAAAGAGGTGACTTATAAAATCCTTGCCAGCCCAATAGTAGTATGACTACATAGGTAGACCTTAGCAGAGACTAAGGTAATACCAGTATATCATAGATTCGCTTTCTTTGCTTTGACATATTCTGTCCAGCATTTCTTACAATAAGCAAGACGCCAATCTGGCTTATCTCTACTGATTGGAAATTCTTCCATTTTTTTATCAACATTGCATTTTCCACATACCTTATTTGTTCTGATAATAGTAGGACCATTTTTCTTGTATTTATCCCGCTTATTTTTGTCAGCCAAATTAGTACAAACTTTACAATAAACTTGTCTCTTATTGTATGTGTAACTTGAATTATGATAATCGTCTAGACTTTTAATTTCCTTGCATTTTGGACATTTTTTTTCCACGTCGTTCCATCCTTGTCTTAGAAACATGACATTTTCTACATAATGTTTGAACATTTAATGGATCATTATTTGAGGGATTCCCATCTATATGATCAGTATCAAACTTTTTACCTGATTCCCATTTTATACCGCAACATTCACAGTAGTCTTTTCTTAAGGCCCAGGCTTTCCTAATACAGGTTCTACATCTGGTCTTGTAGTTAACCCTACCTTTTGAGTCAATACCCGTTGAAATAGCCCTTTTGCCGCAACCGCATAAACGTCTAACCAATAAACCGTTAGCCCTCATTAACGTCTCCTATTTCTTCTACCCATCCTATTTCTTTTGTCTGCCCTCTACAAATACCACAAATTAGCATAGGCTTTGTAGTATTGTAAACAATCTCACAAGGCAAACAATATGTTACTACTATCTTGTCTGTCATATCTTCTCCTATATATTATGCTCGCTATGCGAGCCGTACCAATCCAAGGAAGATAGGTTACTTACCTTCCAAGAAATATTATCTTTTGGTTTCTTATAATGTTTATCTTTATGTTTATCTTTATTTACCTTTAGTGTATCGGATTTGACTACTGTCTCGTCAGATTTGATACATGGCTTAGTCATATTTGGTACGTGGACTTTGTACCTAATATTTTTATACTGATTTGTGGCCCACTTATCTTTGGTAATAGTAAGCCAACCCAGGGCTTCTAACTCTTTGATAGTTTTAATAAGAGTATTTCTACTACCAATACCCGCATCTTTCATGAGTTGGGACTGATTTGGAAATGCATTATCTCCTCTGCTTGTCAAAGCATAGAGAATTGATTTATGGTATCCTGTAGGTAAAGACCGATCATCTCTGATGGCTACCAATATATTAATATTCATAAGTCTCCTCTGTTATATATTAGTATACCACAGAGTTGGTGGTATGTCAAACCAACCTAAAAGAAACTACCACCCTCATCTTCTTCTTCAGATTCCTCATTAATATCACCAAATAAATCAACAACAAATAAAAATAATGCTGCCAGGCCACCCCTTTTGGCAGCAGCAGCAACCATCCTATCTTCAATAGCCTCTTCTATTTCTTCTTGTAATTCTTCTGCTTGGTTACAGGCATCTATCATTACATTATTTCCTTCTTCTACCATTTCTCCCACGGCTTCTGGATATTCTGTCATTACCTCATCCCAGTTAAATTCTGGAGCGCTGGCAATTGCTAAAATTGTTGCATTTTCAAACGCAGGTTGAATTTCATTTTCATATATTGCGCCTTGACCAGGATTAACAATCATACTTTCCATTAATCCTAGTGCTTCTTCTAAACCTTCCATAATTATCATTTTAGGAGAAGCGCCATCCTCAGATAGACCATCTGCTAAATTAAAAGCATCTATTGAATCATCAATTAAATCAAATAATCCCATTAGAAATTATTACCCGTATATTTGACTGCTCTCATTATATAAGAATCTATAGTATTAAAAGCATTTAGTACTGGTTGTAATGCAGATATTTGCCAAACCATATCATCAAGAATTAAATTATTATTTGCATCTTTAATATTTCTAATTAATTCACCTATCATAATTGGACGGTCTGATTTAATAATCATCCTGCTATTACTATCTAAACCAGCAGTAATAGCAATATTATCAGAAAAATAATATTTAATTGTTGAAGTATCACCTACTTGTTCTTTTACAAACTTGTAGTGTTCTGCAGAAAACTTATATCTTCTGTATGCTGCTGGATGCATTATATTGTTCTCCAATCTGAACTGCCAGTAGTTTGTGATGACTTACCAGTATAAACAGACCGTGCTCTCATAAACGATAACTTATTACATACCATAACAGCCATTGGTGCTATAAATGGAGAAACATTATCTCCAGGTTTAAATGTTGTATAAGCATCATTTTGCCCAGTAGTTGATACAGCCATTTGTTCAAACACAATATCTTCATTATTTAACATGTATGCTGCTTGATATGCAGTAGCACGTTTCAAAAGTTCTAAATCTCTTGTATCTGTAACATCAGCCTCAAGTTTGCCAACATAAGCCTCAATAGCATATTGTGCACGTTCTACAAGACCAGCATTTACTGTTTTACCAGTTATTGTTTTTACTTGTGTTGTTGTAGTAAACATTTATTTCTCCTTCCTACTCCGCCAGCCATTGTAAACCAAGCCATGTCATGGAATACACTGGGATTTCCTGGAGTGAGTAAATCTCTTCTTCTGATTTTGGATAATAGTCCGACTGATAATCTGCATTATTTGAGTCAGATTTTGCTCTAATAGTACCACTTGATGAATTTGAAGCGGCTTGAATGAAACCACCACCACCACCCGTAGTTGGGACTGTTTGACCGTATTCCGTCAATCCACTTATATTTACACGATCTGGTAATCTATTTAATCTATTTGTAGAATATTGCCACAATCTTGTATTAGTTGTTTCGTTTATATCAGTCTCTGGTAATGTCTGGATATAAGCCTTATTATAATCTGCACGGCTAAATGTATAACCATCTTCTATTACGTTTACGAATACTTTACCAGTAATTCCTATTCCGCCTAAAGTTTGTCCAGGAAGAACAGCAATTGTAGTTGCATAATCATCGTATGGATTGTTAGTTACTGTAGAACCGTTGTAATAATTGTTAGCAAATTTTGTTACTACAGTTCCAGACATAATATTCATTGATGTTTCAGGAGCAAGCATTGTTTTTGTGCCACGATAATTAGTTCTATCTCCTGGCAAGTTATTATTTTCAGTAAACTTTGTCAATGCTAATCCTGGAATAAACCAAACATTTCCTTCTTGAATTCCAGTTTGTCTACGTACATATTTTGCATGGTATTGCTCATAATCATAAGCATTATCTGGTATGTAATTTATAAAATCTGTTAGCAAGTATGTATCTTTGTTTGTTAATCCTGTTACTGGTGTTGCCAAAGAATGTTGATTATTTCTATGTGTATCAAAATATCTTTCTGCTGGCTCCCCTGGCTGAAATGGATTAATTGCTGCAGCCTGAGCATCTGTTGTTTCTGTCAATTGTGGAATTTCATGGAAATGATTTACAATCCCAAGATCAATAGCCAACATTGGACTTGATACATAAAGACTTGCTCCTTCCACAACTACCTGCTTTAAAGATGCAACAAACTTTTTATATAAATCTGTTACATTTTCTGTTGGCATGGCATCTTTTAATTCTGTTAAATCATCAGGGTAATTCATAAAAACAATAAGGTCATAATTACCTATTGATATATCATTTTGTAAATCAATAAACCGTGAATTGCCAACTGAGTCTGCCCATCTTCCAGTAAATACTGGCTGGACATTTATTGTTGTTTCTGGTTTTGATTCTAACTTAATCCATTTTTGTGCTTCGTCAAAAGATGCTACATTAGATTCTAAGGTCCAATAAGTTTCTGTATATGTTCCTTCAGTTACATAAACAATTGCATTATTAATTTTTGTAGCGGAATCTGCATCATTTGGTCTTGTTAATGCACTTGTCTTACCATTAAATACCCAAATTCCGTTTTCAGCCTTATTAATTTGATTTGTTAATAATATTCTGTCTCCATTATTTAATTCAACACCGCTAAATGTCATGTTAATAAATGAACCAGTAAATCCAGTTTGTTGTGAGATACGATTAGCATTTGTTTCTTTGGTTGCAGTTGTACTAGGCAAAGGCAAAACATTTCCTGGAGACCAAATCAATACATTATCCTTTAAGGCAACACGAACATTTTTTAAAATGTTAAAATCTTTTCTTTTTGCCAAATCTAAATTAAATGTTTCAGTTACGGAATTTTTATTTTTATGAGTAATGCTATAAGATTCAACAATAAAGTTATCATCAAGTTCAATACCATTTTTACGAGAAATATCATTCCAATATAATTTTAATGCTCGCTTTTTATTTACACTTACTGTTGGATTGACTAATGTTGCCGAAGCATCCATTGAATCTCTATATGGCGTTTCATTATAATTCCAGAATTTATATCTTTCTTGTATTTCAAATTTTGATAATGGGATATTAATGCCATGAGCAAATGTTCTAATTGCACCAGCAAAAGCATCTACTTCTGCTTCTGTGCTCCATTCTCCAGTCCAAACTTTAGTTGTGCTTAATGCTTCTGTTAAAGAATCTTGTGAATTAAAGCCATCATAATATAGTTTATTTAATCCGCCCTCAATTAATTTGTTTGGATTGGCACAAAGCCACGATATTTCTGGGAAGAAAATTTGTTCATTGTTTGTATATTCTGAAGTTCTGATATCCAATTTTCCATCAATCCAAATTTCAATTGCTTTATCGTCATATCTATTTGCATGATCTTTAACTAATCCAGGTCTTGTAAAATTAATTACTACATGATGCCATTGATTATCGTTAATTGTTGTATTGCTATTTATTTCAAATGACTGAGCATTTATTCCATATAGGTCATTATAAGAAATATTTAGTTTACCATTTTTAATATTAATAGATAATTCATTTATATCTGAAAATTGAGTATCGGCTGCATACTGTGTTCCAGAAATATTGCCAACTGATGCATCATTAATTGAGGTAGATAATGCTGCAGGAGTACTAGATGGTAGTGTTACTGGAGCAATATTTTGATTATTAATAACAGAACCATAACAAATAATACAGTTTGACTTAGATGTTCTAAAACTTAATTCAATATATCCAGCACGATAAAAACCATAACCTGAACTTGGATTTTCTAAGTGTATTAAAATATTTTCATTAATATTTGGAACTTGTTTATATCCTCCATTATCTTCTGTTAATCCAATAGAAGATGTAAAAGTTGATGTATTTGTAGTAAGACCACCAGTCACTGTGGAACCAGTAAAAATAGGACCGTAAATGTTATTGCTTATTGGATCACCAAATGCAATTGGTCTTGCTACAGTATCACCAGAATATGTAACCATATTTGTTGTAAGATTTTTCTGTCCTTTAACTATCCAGGTAGATTGAAGATTAGAATCACTTTCATTTATAGCACTATGTGCAAAATCATATAAATGTTTATTTTTTGAATTAGTTATTTTAAATACTTCAAACTGATCAAATTGATTAAATATATTTTGCATTATCTCACGTTCCCTGTTGGCACTATATTAGTTTCATTTTGAATCTTGACATATGTTACCCATGCAGATGCCGCAGTATAGGTAGCAAAATTATTAACTCGTATTCCGCCAGGAATAACTCGTCTATCTACTAATTCTATATTTGCTGTACATGTCGCTGCATCTACAAGTCTTGGAGTGCCAGCACCACCGATAGAGCAACTTGCTAACATAAATTCTGCATTAATGTTTACATTATCTCTTCTTGCAGCACCTGGCATTGTTGCATCAGCAGACATAAAATCAGCAGTAAAATCATTATTCTTAACAACATATAATGCAGGGTCAAGCAATTCGGCAGATGCTAATTGTGCATCAGAAGAAATGTTTACATTTGTTGATATAGTTGGCATTACAAATAATGCTGAAACTTCATAAGATAGTGGAGTTTGAACAACATTTGTTTTACCAGGCATCATATTATAAACTGCTGCGACCTGAACAAGAGATATAGAATTTTTATCCCAGAATATTTCATCAATAATTAATTTAGTATTTGTAGGAACTACAGGCAATGCTGTTTGAGCAAATGGAGTAATTAAACAGCCAACCGAGTATCTTGGATAATTATTTGCTTCATCGTTTGGAGCAGAATGAGGTACTCCGTTAATTAATGAAATTCTTTCTGTTCCAAGTTCTATTGTCATAACTAAAACAGCATCTACATAAATTTTTGCAGTATCAAATTGACCACTATGATCTATATCTATAGCAATAAAATGAGTACCAAAGTCAAATATATTTACATTATTCGCACTAGTTTGTGTTATTAATGTATTAGAATTTTTAAATTCAAAATGTAATTTATTTTGATAATGATATAGTAAGAAGTAGTCACCAGTTCCATAACCATAAGCATTTGCCAAAACTCTTAATCCTGTAGAGGTATCATCTGCCGCTCTTTGCATCCAAAAAGCAGTGCTGTAATGATTTCCAGAGACTCCCCAATCATCATCATGAACTGATTCCTTTAAAATAACTCCATCAGTTGCATAATTCATACCTGTGGTTTTTGCTGATTTACCATTAATTCCAGTACCTGGATTTACTATTGTGCCTCCGACAACTACGGGAGCCACAGCATAATCATCGTCGGAACCAAAATCTAAATATGGATTAGCATCATCAAATGTTACATATCTATATGGTGCAATATTTGCTTGAATATAATCATAATAAATTGAACTTAATGCAAATGCTGGATTCATTTCTGCATATACAGTATTAATCTCTGCAGTTATTGTTATTCCCAAAGAAAGTGCTGGATTAACTAATTCAGCATCTGCAGTCATTGTTTGTGCAACATGGTCTATTGATACACCAGCAATTACTGTTGGTTGAACGACAATACCAGTTGCAGTTCCAGGTGTGTCTTCATAAATAAAATTATCTTGTGCTATTACTAAATGATTACCCATTTGAGCGCTTGGTTCAATTACTGGAGCAAAAACATTTTCGTCTGGGCTTAATGATTTAATAAATGAATAATGCTCAGAAACTTGGGTTGAACTTAATGTTATTGGATAAATTGCAACTTCATCTACCCTAACATTATCATTTAATTTAATTTGCTGCCCACCAGTAATATTTATTGAATGACCAATTGTTGGGCCAGTAAATGTTAAAGAGTTGGTTAAGTCTACATCTATGGTGTCTGGACCAAATGTATTAGCCATATTTAATATTGAATTATAAATAATTGAACCATTCAAATAAACTTTTTGTCTAATTTGAGTTGCAGATGCTACTGGCTCATAAGTAACAACAACATGGTTCCAGTCATCAAATGCTGGTTCTCCATTTTCATATGTTCTGTATGAAACGCTGACTGGATCATTTTCTAAACCAAAGGTGGCCTCAGTTAACCCGCCAATTAATACTTGTCTATATAGTGGTGCATCACCAGTGCAACCCCACCAATCATAAACTTCTGTTATTTGTGTAATTCCATCATCAAAAATTGCTCCAGATTCAATATAATTTAATCCTGGCAATCTTGGTCGTCCAATTGAATAATACCAAAATTCAATAGATACTTCTCTTGTTGCATATAGGTTAGTTACAAGGCTTTGATAATTTGTAATATTTCCACGCAATCTCGGTTCGTTTAAAATGATGCCGTTAGAATTTGCTCTCCAAGATTTTCCAGTGCCAACAGTTGACATTTCTTCACCAGAAGAAACATTGTCGTCTATATATTGAACAGTGTAATTATTTACTGTCCAAGAACCATTATTTGTTGGCGTTGGCTGTCCATCAGAAATATAATAAAGTGGATTCAAATTCTTTACTAATGTAAAGTAATTAGGTGCAACATAAATTGCTGGCATTGGCAATATTGCTGAAGCAGTCATTGCTGGTCTTGAAACGATTGGATCTACAATTAATGCAGATGCAGTTAATTCGGTTGATGGAATTATAGCATCGGCACCAGTTTCTACAAATATATTATCTCCAAAAGTTACATTTACATTTTCAAAAACTTCAACGTTAACAGTCACATTGTCACCAGTTGAAAATGATGGTGATGGGAATATTGCACTAATTTCAAATGATGTCGTAGATTCAACATGATCACCTTGAACTGTAGTAATTACAGGATGAAGCAATGTTGATGTACTAACTACCAGAGGTTCAGACTGATGAGTTTTATTTACAGGTGTTGGTGTCGGTGGATTATTTGCGGCATACCAAATTTGTGAAATTTGTGATGCTGCGATTGTTGTGTATGGTGCTAAATATGTATCTGACAATTCAAAAGTATTATTTCCAGTTGAATTAATACTTGTACTTATTGTACTATCACCTAATTGATAAGAACCAGTTGTTGTTGATGAATCTGTTACAGTTGTTGTTGTAAACAATGATCCATCAATATAAAATTCATAAGTAATTGTGCTACCAGTTAAAATTGCTCTAATTGCTATATAATGCCATGATTGATCATCGTATCTTGCTGTTGTTGTAAATGTAGAACCACCAGCAACAGCAAATCTTAATTTACCCTTATTGGCATCTGATGATGTTCCACCCACAAATGTTACTGTTACTTGTCTATTTGTTGAACCAACATACCAAAGTTGATATCCAGCAGTATCATGTGTGATTGCTGGAGTTGTAAAATTTGTTTTAAAGAATAAACCAGCAGACCAATTTCTATCTCCTAAATATGTTGACTGAGGACTAAAAGATATTCTTGGACACGCTGTTCCTGATGAATAATTAAATACCCATGAACCTTTTCCTTTTAAACCGCCAGTTGAATTAAGTGTTGGCAAAACATTGAAATAACTACCGACTGTTCCATCTGCTACTGCTACTGTTCCATAATTTACAATCGGTGGCTTTGACATGCCAGTTGTTAAATTTTCATTTAATTTATAATAATGTTCTGGAGAATATCCAACAATAGTATCTGCTAAATATCCATTTGCTGTTTCTGGCCTATATATTGCAATAATATTTGAAGGCATAACTGGTTCTATAGATGCAGTTAATGGTTCAGATGAATAATTAATTGATGCTCCTACCGTCCAAATTTCAGAAATTGCTGTTGCATCAATTGCACTTGCCGTTGTTACATAAAAATTTGAAACATTTATATCTATTGTAGATGTTGCTGTAGGAACAGCACCAAATGCTAATGCTGTTGCTGATGTAGCACTTGAAGATCTAGTCTCAGTAAATACTTCTTGTCCATTTAGATATACATACCAAGTAGTACCGCTTCTTCTTACTGCCAAGTAATACCATTTATTTAAATCTATTGAACTATCTAAAGAAACATTGTTTGTTGAGGCATTAGAAAAGATTAAACTATTTAGTCCTGTTGTAGAATTATTTGATACTATAAAAGAAAATCCTAAAGTTGTTGTTGGTGCCCATAGCCATACTTGATATGCTCCATTGGAATCTGGAACAATATTGTTAAATTTAACCCAAAGACCAGTTGAAAAATCACTATCATTGATACGATTTACAATATTTGTAGTGTTAGTTCTTAATCTGCAACTAGCATTTGCTGCATTAAATCTCCAGGAGCCACCAGCATTGTTAGGTCCTACATTTAATTCAGATGTTGGAGCATTTCCAACAATTATCCACGATGAAGCATTTGTATCTGTTACCGTTCCAGTTTGTGTAGGAGCCAATTGATAGGGTTCATTAAATTGAATTCCAGTTTCTATTGCATAACTATTAATTTTATTATGTAATGCGCTCATAAAAAAAGGCTACGCCAAAGACGTAGCCAATTCACCTACCTTAACAAATTCTGGATTAATTGCTTTTATGCTATGTCCATTAACGGAAATAGTAGGAAGATTGAAGCAGACCCAAGACAGTACAGCATTAGTATGGCAACAGACAGTCTGCACTTTAATACCAGGAGCAACTAACGTTGCTTGGAGAGATATGGCCATTGGGCCTGCTTCAATTCTTGTATTCATTATGCTACTGTGACTCTCACAATACCAGTTGAGTCCCATGTAATGGTGAAGTTACCATTTGAGGATGACTGATCTGAACCGAAGTCAACATATCCAACTAGTGGACGTGTTGCGTTTGTTGCAGGAGTAGCATCATAAATAACTGCATAACGTGCAGTAATTGTAGATGAAGACCATGTTACATCGTCAGCATCAAGAACGATTACGTTTGTTGCTGATGTATAAGTATTAGTCTTATTTGTAAGTGTGATTCCACCAGAGGTGTAACCAGTACCAGTTACCTCATATGCAACGACATCATCAAAATAGTTGTGTGCATCTTGGTCTGGTGTATAGGAGTTGGTGAGAAGTGCTACCTTAATAGTATCTGAATCCCAGTCAATTTCCTTATTGAATGATTGCTGAATAAACTGTCCGTATAGTTTGCTTGGCATTATTTATTCCCTCCTTACGCTGTCTTCTCAACGATTGCGAATGCGTCAGCGTCTGCAACAGCAAACCCACGACGGACACGAGTCTTGAGTAAGACACCATCCTTAGAGAATTCTGCATCACGAGAAACTACAGACTCTACGCCACCACGAACACCATTGATAAGCATCTGACGATTACCGACGATGAGCAATGGATTTCCTGCTGGTGAAGCAGAAGCGGCTGTAGAAACAGCAGCACCATATGAAACTACTAATGGATAACCAAATAGGCTTCCAGGTGTTCCTGCTAGAGGATCTGGAAGAACAAGATCAGAGTTACCCTTGACCATTCCACGGATTTCCTTAAGCATCTTAGGATGTGCCATCCAAACTGTGTTAGCAGCATCAAACTTTGAAGAATCTTCAACAATACCAAGAGCATTGTTTAGATCGTCGTAAGAAAGTGCTCCACCAGTTGTGATGTAATTTGTTGGTGATGCTGGCATCGCAATTAAGCGATATAGAGATGTATACGGAGCAACGTCTGTACCATCTTGTGCAACACTAACGCCAAGTGTTGCATTATCAAATTTACGTGCCCAACGAGATGCCCACTCACGCTTATAGGTAGCGAGTACATCTACGAGGCCATCGTTTATATCTTCTTCTGAAATATGGAAAATCTTTGCATATTTCTTTGCAGTCAATACAACTTCGTCAAGAGTTGCAGTTGCTTCTGGAATTGTTTCGCCTTCAGCGACAACTTCTGGAGCATCAGCAACAAAACGAGGTACTGACTTTGTACGAGATGCCATGGTTTCACGACGAGCAAAACGCTCTACCGCAGAGTTGGCAAGAAGGTCTTGGATGACTGCACTGCCTTGTTCCTCTAGGATGTAACCATTGGCTTCTGTTAAATCAATTCTAGCCATTTTGTTTTCTCCTTAATAGAAAATAAATTTTTGTAATAGGTATTGAATCGTCTAATTCATCCATAAACCTTTGGCAACGTCCATCGCCATAAGTATATGTATATTATATCAGATTTTCTTACCCAGTATCTTTGCTGCTTGCATTTCGCTTGCAGAATATTGAGTACTTACTGATGCCTTTATGGCTGTATCGGCTTGTCCGCCAACACGTACCTTGGCATCAAAGATTTCTGGGAAATCCTTCTTAAGTTGCTCAAGTTGATCATCAAGACCAATAATCTCAAGATTATCATCAAAATCTAATTTGGAGGTATCCAAATATTTAATAAATCTTGATGGATCTTTCAAACCTTCAGCAGATAACTTCTGATTGATTCTTTCATTCATAAGTCTTCCACTGAACTCTTTAATCTTCTGATCTTTGCTATTCAGGTCTACTTCAAGTTGTTCTTTTTCTTCCCTGAACTTTTTTGCATCATTTTTTGCACGATCCAATGCCTCAAGTACTGCTTTTGGATCATTGATTACTGGTTCTTGTGTTTCTGTATTATTCGTTTCCAACGTCGCCTCCTGTGGCTTCCATCATTACATTATTTGTATTTGTGTTCTGCGATAAACTAGTCAAAGACTGTTCCACCGCAGCAATTTCACGGGCAACTTCATAATCGTAGCCCATTTCAATAAGAACTTGCTCAAGAGATACACCAACTACACGCTTCTTGACTGCAACTTCCCATGCATCTAAACTATCCATAGATTCAATGTCCTTCCACTTAACTTGAACATCTGGTTCAGCAGAAGTATCAATCTTTAGGATAAATCTAAACATATCTGCCCATGTTGAGCCAAATGTGATCTGACGATCCTTTACCTTGGCAATGAGCGGTGCTTCAGCAGTTCTGAGTGATTCACCAGAAGGAATGCTTCCAGTCTTCTCAAAATAATGAAGCGGAGTATTTGTGATAGATGCCATAGAACGAACGAAATCCTTCACTGGCTCTGTAAATACCTTGTGATCAGCAGGAGAAAATTCTCCAACCTTATCTACGCCACGAAGATACCAGAGTTCACCTGGTCCATTCTTCAAACGGCCTAGATTATCTTCTAATGTTGCAGAATCATCAAAATCTTCAAACTCTGCAGAATTACCACTACCAGATAATGCATAACGCTGTGGTGCACCTTGATAATCAACAGTTGTCATGTGTGTAACAATCATTTTGTTGATAGCGTCTTGCGGTCCATAAGCATCAATGTGTTCTGGTCTTCCATATTGCTTGGATGTGCGGAAATGAAACACTGGGATTTCATTCCATGGGTTTTCTACGATTTCTGCAAGGGCAAAACCATTAGCAGAAACAATATTTACAACCTCTCCAGGCATTGTGTATTTCTCAATACGATCTGGGTAATACATATTTAAATGTGATGTTTTCTTTGTATGATCTAGAGGATCTTCAGACTGCCACAACTTTGCAGCAAATCTCTTAGTGCGTGGATTCTCATCATCATAAATCATGACAGTTGTAAGTGGTGAATTGTAATCAACCGTAATATTTCCTGTTACATCTGTCCAAACAATCGCATAGCAATCACCATAGGTAAGTGCACGGCGGTGTATTTCATCTGCATCAATCTGCAGGTCATTCATTTGCCAGATATCTTTGATTTTCTGGTTAGCCTGCTCTGTGTTGGCAGTAATGTTTGCAATTTCTAGGCGGTTTAGAACAGAATCTACTACCGTCCTTGCAAAGTTAAATCTGAAGTCATTAGGTGATCCGCCTAGAAGTCTATACCAACGATTATTTGGAAAAACCTCAGAATTTGTACCTTCATAATATGCTTCAGCAGTTAAATAGGAATTTCTCCTATCAACTATTGTGTCAATAGCCTTTTTTATATCAGACATGTTGTCTCCTTAAATAATTTATTTGTTTTGTTTCTAGTTTTACTGCTTTATTATCCAAGAAGTACAAAATGCCAGAAACGACAGCATCTAGTACGTCTTCATGTGAGAGTTTTGGAAACGCCCACATTTGTTCTTCCAATACTGGGAAATGTGAAGTATGCTTCACTTTCTTTTGTTGGTAGAAGTTCAACGCCTTGCCTGCACGAATTTGTTTAGACAAGGATTGGTTTTTTGATCTATATTTCGCAGGAACATGTTTAAAAACATCTTTCCACAAGTCTCCGCCTTGGTTTACTTCAACATAAACTACTCCAGCATCAAATGTATCTACTAGAGCAGCGACTCTATCTGCAATATCAGATGGAGACATTTTTACTTGTTCTGCGTGGCGTACATAAACATTATTCTTTCCATGTTTATCTATGCCTCTGGACAATACAGCAATACCTGTAAAGTCAGAAATCTTATTCTTTGTAACTGCTGGGTCAATACTAATAATCGTATTGCCATAATCTTCTAATTCTTCTATTTCTACATCTTCATTTGTCCAGAAAGTGCCATCAGTATTAACTGGGCGGTTCATATAGTTCTTAGCAAAGTCTCTTAGGTGTCTTTGGCTTATCAACCAGTCTAAAGGCCACTTCTCAGGCCACACAGAGCGTTCTGAGCCATCATCATTAGGCATAATGGCTGGATAGTAGTGAACCTTTACGTTCTGATCTGTAATCCAAGACAATTCTGGATCAGCATAGCCTTCGCCATATTTTCTGAATTGATCCATAACAGAGTTTGGCATAGTGGTTGTTCCAACAAATATCATACGAGCATAAATATTCATAGGAGCAATATCATCAAACACTGTATTCTTTTGTTGCCCTGCCTGATATTCAGAATAGTTCTTTTCGCCTTTTTCAATATCATCTAAAATAATTAAGTCTGGGCGTTGACCAAAAACTTTTTTACCTAATGAGTTAGTGTCAATACCATTAGCGTCAAAAATAAAATCATTGCTCTGAATAATACGCCAAGAATTTGATGCCATGGCACGACCAGATGAAGCCACAATTTTAGGTTTGCATAATTCTGGATAATCTTCCTGTAAATATTCATTTCCCTCCAGTTCGTTCTTAAATGTCATAAGATGCGTCTCTGCTTGCGAGGCGGCATCTGAAAATGCTGCAATAAATTTTACATGATTATGTGCTGCTGCCCACATAGGCAAAATAAGAAAGATCCAGGTAGATTTTCCGCATTCACGAGGAGCAATAAAGGCATCACGGTTTTCTTTTGGTCTTTCTGGTTTGTGGATCCAAGATTTGCCATATTCAGCAAGATCCACGTGAAACTCTGATAATGTTATTTCTCCCTGAGCATTTTGAAGGTGGTGTGGTAGATAAACCAAAGCAAATAACATAGGGTCATACTTAGTAAGTTCCCTACGTCCTTCCGAAAATGATAATAATTCTAATGGAATACCATCTAAAATATCAGTTGCCTTCATTCTTCCTTCTGGTTCTCTTGTTTTCTAGGTTTGTCAGTCTAAGATTTATTTCGTTTACTGTGGTTTCTAGTCTGTTTAGTTGATCTTTTGTACTGCCTCCGCCATTTGGTCTGAATTCTTTAACAAAAAATCTCATCATAGCGAATATAGGTGTCAAGATTGCTACTATGGCTCCTCCAAGTGCTGCTAATAGTTCTGGTGTCATCTATATCACACCACCAGATTTGATTTTATGGGAAATATTTTTTTCAGACAGCGAAAAATATTTTTTAATTAGCGTTTTCATGTTGGGTACTCCCTATCAAACCTTCAAACCTTTGTGTCCTCATAGCCTCATTTCTCGCTTTGGCCTCATTCAACAAATCAATGATGGCCAAATCTTGTCCATCTTTATTCCTTTGTTCATTGATATGTGTTGACTTACCTTCAATAAGGTTAATGGTTTGTATTGCTTTATGGACAGCATTGGCCAATTTGTTCAAACCATCACTATCCAATGAATCTTGCATTAGGGATTCTACACATCTATCTAATACTGCTTGTGCCGCTATAAGTTTTTCTTTATCAGAATAGAATACTCTCAATCCCGCCGCCATTTTGGCCAGGGTATCTACAGAAGGCATATCCAAACCTCTATCTACAAACCATTTTTTGGCGGTATGGTAAGACTTAGGATATCCAAGATATCTCATTGCTGGTCCAATACCCATTTCCTGAGCATTGGATATAAATTCTGTTATTTGGTTTTCATCAAAGGTTTGATAGCCCATTATTTGCTCCTATTATGGTTTGGATATTTGACATTACGGCGCACATCTGATAGCATCTTGGCCATATCAAACCCTCTCCAACAATTCTTCTATTTTCTGTGACAATTCATCATCTAGTTCTATATTCATACCAATCTCCACTGTCTTCTCCTCATCCACAAACTGTATACCAAACCTCAGTGTTCCATCTACATACTCTACGTTATTTGCATATGGGAATAATATCAAGTGTTTCCTCCATACCGTCCGATTTTTAACTAGTTATTGCACCTATGTAATTATAGCATTAAAAAAGAGAGAAGCGGTGAGGTAACATATATGGCAACAGTATAATAACCGCTTCCCTCTCTAGTCGGTGGGGCGACCCCTTAGCAGAGACTAAGGTAATACCATTGTATCACGGCCCTTCTTGTAATACCCTCCAACTCTCTTTACCCAACAAGGTTTGCAGTAAGATAAATGCCAATCTGGTGCACTTCTTCTCAAACCAAAATCAGATATATTTTTAATAACATGACAATCCAAACATTCCTTCTCTGTTCTTATAATAGTAGGACCATTGGCTTTAATCTTATCCCGTTTGATTTTATCTATTTCATTATTACAAACCTTACAATATGTTTGTCTTTTATTATTTGCATGAGTAGAATAATGATAATCAATATCTAAATCTTTAATCTCTTTACATCTTGGACATTTCTTAGTCCTTTTTTGGTTGTCCATAAGCCCCATCCTTATTACGCTTAGTCTTTAATCTATGGCAATTAGCACATAATGTCCAAATATTATCTGGATCATTGTTAGCCCTATTACCGTCTTTATGATCTACATCCAGTTGTATTCTATCTACTGGAATAAATCCACATTGTTCACATTTATTGCCTTTTTGTGCCCGCCCATATTTGTGACATCTGTGACAAACATTTCTATAAGTCTTTCTACCTTGTTTATCTCTGCCCATGCCTGCATTCATATTTCCGCATTGACATTCTCTTTGTATTAATGATCCTCTGGCATTACCCATTTAGTTCCACCCATCCGATTTCTTTTAGTGTGCCCTGACAAATTGCACAGGTTGTTTGTGGCATTGTTGTGTTGTATACGATTTCACATGGTATACAGTAAGTTACTATCATTTTTTCTGTCATATATATAGTATAGCATATACTCAGGGTATTGTCAAGCCTAGCGTTATGTTTTTTTATTTTCTTGTATGCAACAGCCCTAACCTTGTGTCCTGAAGTGATAGATATATATACATCAATTGGTTAGATTAATGTAATACCTAGCACCTTTGAAGTTATCACTTCCCAGTATGAGTTCACTGATATTTCTATCAACATCTGACACGCTAATCCTCCTGGTGACACGACTAGCAGTGGTTAGGCCATGGTTACCCATGGATTTGTAATTTTTATGTCTTGAGGTTAGGGACAAACGCTGTGGTAAAGAAACCTTTTTCCAGTCAAAATACAGATGATATTTTGGTGGTGCCCCAAGACTATTCAGTTGTAGGCTGTTTGTTTGAGGGTAACTAGCCGATAAACCCTATAACCATTATAGCAGATGCCTAGAAGTATTTATCTGGATCTATGCCTTCTTCTTCAAGTTCTTCCAAATCAGCCTCAGCATCATCAGCCTCATCTACCAATCCAGAGGCTTCATCGCAGGCTTCTGACATTATTGCATTTCCTGTTTCAACTATTTCACCCATAAATGCCATATATTCTCCAATATCAACATCATTCCAATTCTCACCCAATTCTGTATTTTCCATTTCTGCTGCAAATTCTGGTATCACATAATCAAAAAATACTGTTTCTTGTCCTGCATTTCCACACATTCCATACATTGTATCCATGGCTTCATAAAATGCGGACTCTACCATCTCTGATGCTTCTTCATACAATTCACCTATTTCTTCTGCTAAATCATCTGCCAATCCCCATCTACCACCAGCAGCAGCCAATGCACTTCTTGCAGCCCTTCTCATTTCTGATCTTTGATTGCCAGTTCTACCAAAAGATCTTCTTGCAGATGAAAGTCCTCTGCTTGCCATAGTTGAGGCAGTTCTTGATATTACTGCTCTGGCTACCGCTCTTCCAACTGCCCTAGCATAAAATGCCATTATTGAATTTCGCCTTGGTATTTAATTGCTCTTGATCTATAATTATCTACATTACCAAAAGCATTTAATAATGGTGTGGATGTACTAATCTGCCAAACCATATCTCCAAGTATTGGTGTGCCTTCTCTATCTTTTATATTGGCAAGCAAAAACCCAATAGCCATAGGCTCATCTGTAGTTATGTTAAGTCTTTGATTTTGATCAATACCCGCAGTTAATGGGATCTTTTCAGCAAAATAATATTCTACTACTTCTTCAGAACCAACTTGCTTGATGACATATTTATACAGGTCACCAGAATACTTGTGGCGTTGATATGCAGATGGTTTCATTAAACTGTTCTCCAGTTATTTTCTTCAGTAGTGTCTAACATTTTACCAGTGTAAACAGATCTTGCTCTCATGAAAGATAACTTATCGCACATCATTATGGCCATAGGTGCTATGAAAGGAGCAGTTTTGTCTCCAGCCTTGAATGTTGTGGAAGCCTCGTTTTGCATGGTAGTAGAAACTGCCATTTGCTCAAATACAATATCCTCATTGTTAAGCATGTATGCTGCTTGATATGCCGTGGCTCTTTTCAAGATTTCAAGATCTCTTGTGTCCTCAACATCTGCCTCAAACTTGCCAACATATGCTTCTATTGCATATTGTGCTCGTTCTACAAGACCAGCATTCACTGTCTTATTAGTGATTGTCTTTACTTGTGCTGTTGTAACAAACATTTTTCCTCCTTCTTACTCCGCCAACCATTGTAATCCCAGCCATGTCATAGA
>Ga0315904_10003445_pt1 | contig 23248 bp, 15 predicted proteins | sample LakEriMetagenome_6_FD_203529 | JGI IMG/M metagenome (GOLD analysis project Ga0315904, IMG submission 203529) | Freshwater fungal communities from buoy surface, Lake Erie, Ohio, United States - Buoy 12 MA120 | ecosystem: Environmental > Aquatic > Freshwater > Lake | place: USA: Lake Erie, Ohio... | reverse complement strand
CCGTCGGTGGTCTGGACCGAGCCTTCGATTTCGAGGAAGGGTTCTTCTGCGATGAGGAGGCGGTATTTTTCGTAGAGGTCCGGGTAGACGATGGCGTTGGCGGTGCCGGTTTCGTCCTCGAGGCTGAGGAAGACGATGCCTTTGGCGGTGCCGGGCCGCTGGCGGCAGATGACGAGTCCGGCGGTGCGGACGCGGTGGTGGGGCGGGGTGTGGGGGAGATCGGCTGCGGTGGTGAAGCCTGTGAGGTGCGGCCGCAGGAGCTTCATGGGATGGGGACCGAGCGTGAGCCCCGTGGCTCCGTAATCTGCGGCCAGCCGTTCCCCTTGAGACATCGGATTGAGGGGGGATGGTTGCTGCTGTTCTGCCCATGCGAAGAGATCGTCGGGGTCGCGTGGTACCTCCACGCTCCACTGGGCGCTGCGGCGGTGGGCTGTGAGCGCGGCGAGGGCACCTGCTGCTGCCAGCGAGCGGAGGCGCGGCCGGGGCAGGCCCGTGCGGAGCTGGAAATCCGCGAGGGAAGCGAAGGGCTGGGTGCGGCGGGCCTCCGTGATGCGGTCGCAGTCGCTGCGTGGCCAGCCCTTGAGGAGGTTGAAGCCGAGGCGCAGGGAATCGTCTTCATCGACGCGGCAGCGCCAGTCGCTTTGCTGGATGCAGACCGGCCGGATTTTCACTCCGTGGCGGCGGGCGTCCTGGACGAGGGTGGCAGGGGAGTAGAATCCCATGGGTTGGTTATTGAGGAGGCTGCAGAAGAATTCGGGGGTGCGGTGGACTTTGAGCCAGCAGCTGGCGTAGGCGAGGAGGGCGAAGCTGATGGCGTGGCTTTCCGGGAAGCCGTAGACGGCGAACGACTGAACGGCGTGGGTGATCTGTTCGATGATTTCCGGGCTGGTGTGATTGGCGGCCATCCCGTGGCGGAGTTTGGTGCAGACGGCGGCCATGCGTTCCGGGGAGCGGTGGAAGCTGAGGGCGCGGCGGAGTTCCTCGGCTTCTGCGGCTGAGAAGCTGGCCATGACCATGGCGATCTGGAGGAGTTGTTCCTGGAAGAGGGGAACGCCGAGGGTGCGGGCGAGGACATGCTGGAGGCGGTCATCGAAGTAGGTGACAGGGGCGCGGCCCTGGCGGCGCTGGAGGTAGGGATGGAGCATATCGCCCTGGATGGGGCCTGGGCGGATGATGGCGACCTCGACGACGACGTCGTAGAAGGTGGCTGGTTTCATGCGTGGGAGGGTGGCCATCTGGGCGCGGCTTTCGATCTGGAAGACGCCGATGGTATCGGCGCGCTGCATGAGCTGGTAGGTGGCGGGGTCGTCCTTGGGGATGGCGGCGAGGTCGACTGGGCGGTGGCGGTCGTGGCAGAGTTCGAGGGTATCCTGGAGGGCAGCCATCATGCCGAGGCCGAGGAGGTCGACTTTGATGATGCCGAGGTCGGCGCAGTCGTCCTTGTCCCATTGGGCGATGACGCGGCCGGGCATGGCGGCGGGTTCGAGGGGGACGACGCTGCTGAGTTTTCCCTGGCAGATGATCATGCCGCCGCTGTGCTGGCCGAGGTGTCTGGGGAGGCCATGGATCTGGGGGTAGAGGGCGAGGGCGGCGGGGAGTCTGGGGTGATCTGCGGGGATGCCGGCTTTGAGGATCTGTTCTTTGAGTTCGAGGGTATGGGGGAAGTCGCCGTGGCCCGAGAGGCGGCTGAAGCGGTCGAGGACATCGGGAGGGAAGTTGAGGGCGGCTCCGAGGGTGCGCATGGCGCTGCGGCCGCGGAAGGTGATGACATTGGCGGTCATGGCGGCTCCGTGGGGACCCCAGCGGCGGTAGACTTCCTGAATGACTTCCTCGCGGCGCTCGCCCGAGGGGAGGTCGAGGTCTATATCCGGCCATGAGGTACGGCCTTCGCTGAGGAATCGTTCGAAGAGGAGCTGGCAGGCGATGGGGTCGCAGGCGGTGATGCCGAGGGCGTAGCAGACGACGCTGTTGGCGGCTGATCCGCGGCCCTGGACGAGGATGCCGCGGGAGGTGCAGAAATTGACGATATCCCAGACGAGGAGGAAGTAGGCACTGAAGCCGAGTCTGGCGATGATGGAGAGTTCGTGTTCGATCTGCTGGTGGTGCCGGCGGCCCATGTGGCCGTAGCGGGATCTGGCTCCGGCCATGGTGATTCTGCGGAGGAAGGAGTCGGGCGATTCGCCTTCCGGGACTGGGTAGGAAGGGAATTCGTAGCCTGGGTTTTCGAGGGAGAAGGAGAGGCGTTCGGCGAGTTCTGTGGAGCCGTGGAGGGCTTGTGGGAAGGCAGCGAAGAGTGATTGGAGGGCGTGGGGGGATTTGAGGCAGCGTTCGCTGTTGGCCGAGAGGAATTGTCCTGCGGCGTCGAGGTGGGTGTGGAGCCTTGTGCAGGTGAGGACATCCATGAGGGGGCGGCGCTGGCGGGTGGCGTGGGTGACGCCATTGGAGGCCATGAGGGGGAGGCCGAGGGCGGCGGCGAGGTCGCTGAGGGTTTTGAGTTCGTGGGGTTCGTGGCGGTGGAGGTGGCGCTGCAGTTCGACGTAGACGCTGTGGGGTCCGAAGGCGTGGATGAGCTGGGTGGCGGCTTTGCGGGCCTGCTGTGGCTGTCCGGCGGCGAGGGCGCGGCGGACGGGGCCATCGGCATCGCCGGTGAGGGCGACGAGGCCTTCCGAGAATTCCGGGAGGTCATTCCAGCGGGTGGTGGCGGAGAGTCTGGGGCCGCGGAGTTTTGTCTGGGTGAGGAGGCGGCAGAGGTTGCGGTAGCCGGTGAGGGAAGCGGCGAGGACCGGGATGACCGAGCCATCTTCCATGGTGAGTTCGGCTCCTGTGATGGCGCGGAGGCCGGCGCTGCGGGCGGCCTTGAGGAAGCGCGGGGCTCCGGTGAGGTTATCGCGGTCTGTGAGGGCGATGGTGGTGAGGCCGAGGCGGGCGGCTTCCGTGGCGATTTCTTCCGGGCTGGAGGCACCCTGAAGGAAGCTGAAGGCGCTGCGGATGTGGAGTTCCGCGGTCATGGGCTGTGCTGGCGGGAGGCGGGGGATTCGGAGCAGGCGTCGAGGAACCATGCGGGGCCGGTGCGGCGGATGCGCCAGAGGCTGTGGTCGGGCATGGCGATGTCCCATTCTTCCGAGAGCCATGAAGTTTCCGGTTCCCACCAATGGCCAGAGGATCGCCATGGGCCGAGGCAGCTGGTGATGGGGCCGTGGAGTTTCGGGCAGGTGATGTGGGTGGGCTGGTGGTGGAGGAGGGCGACGGTGGCTGGGATGGGGGGGCGGAAGCGGCGGAGGGGGAGGCCGAGGGAGAAGGTCTGGGCGGTGGCTGGAGAGGGTTTGAGGAGGTGGAAGGCTGGTGAGGTGAGGTTCCAGTGGTCCGGGCGGTGGGAATTACCTTGTTCCGGGGTGCCGGCTTTGTGCGGGCCGCAGAGGGCGAGGAGCCGGGCCATGGTTTCGCTGAAGCGGTTCGGGTCGCGCAGGGAAGTTTCGAAGAGCCGGAACTGTGAGATTTCGCGTGGGGCTGGGTGGAGTTCGAGGGAGACGCTGCTGGCGGGGTTGGGGAGCTGCAGGGATTCGAGGTGGGTATGGAGGATGCGGAAGAGGAGGTCGGCATCCGTGGTGGGGGAGGGGATGGTGAAGGTGCGGCTGGCTGAAGGTCCGTTTTCGGTCAGGATGGTGAGGGACATGCGTCCGGCGGCGAGCCATGCCGACTGGAGCCGTTCCGTGAGCGAGGCTAGGAAGCGGCGGAGGAGGAAGAGGATGGGTTCGAGCGATTCCGTGGGTGATTCGAAGTCGAAGGATTCGCGCCATGTGGTGATGGGAGGTGCTGGGTTGAGGGGTCGCTGGGATTGGCCTGAGGCGAGGAGCCAGAGGGCGGCGGCGTCCGGGCCGAGGCGGTCGGTGATTTCCGCGAAGGGGAGGCTGGTGAGCTGGCCGGCTGTGTGGATGCCCCATGAGTGGAGGACATGGAGGATCTGCGGGGGGGGAGAGAGTCGGCGCAGGGGGATATTCTGGAGGAAGGCGAGGGGTTCGGTGATGAGGAGGATGGGTTTGGCGTGGTGCGAGGCGAGCAGGGCGAGGTCTGGGTTGGGAGCGAGGCCGGCGCGGGCTGTGCAGCCGATCCGGCGGAGGTCGTCGACGGCCTTGCGGGCTGATTCCATCCAGAGGGGCTGGTGGCGTTTCGAGAGGTCTGCCGTGACGGTGCCATGGGCTGTGGATTCGGCTGTGGGGGAGAACTGGCAGGCAGTCTGGAGGAGGATGTGCTGGGTGGCTTCCTCCTGCTGCGGGGAGCGTGGGAGGAGGAGGAGGGAGGCGTCGCGGGCGAGAGCCTGGGTGGCGGGCATTCCCTCGCGGACGCCGAGGCGCTGTGCGGCGGCATTGGCTGCGGCGACTGGCTGGCGTGGCTGGGTGGGGTCGATGACTGCGGTGGGGCCGGCTGGCTGGGGGGATTGCCAGCGGAGGACAGCCTGGAGGGGGAAGGCCGGGAGGTGGAGGGTGAGGAACACGGGAGGGGATCAGGCCGGGTGGGCGTGGCGGAGCGGGCGGATGCGTTCCTGGGAAGCCGAGAGGGCGGGAGCGAGTTCGTGGCGCGGGGTGGCGAGTGCCGCGAGCCGGTGGTCCGCGTGGAGGTGGAGGCGCAGTCTGGCCGAGGGGACCGAGGGGAAGCGGCTGAGCACGAGGAGGGCAGCGGAAGAGGATTCGAGGAGACGCTGGAGCCGGTGCCATGAAGAAGTCGGCAGTTTCTGGAGGTCCTGCGGCAGGCAGAGCTGGAGGTCGAGGATGACGAGTGGGAGGTTGGCATCGCGCAGGAGGAGATCGGCGGCGGCGAGCGCCTTGGCTGGGCTGGGTGGCTGGGCCCAGAGCAGTCTGGGGAGGAGGTCAGGTGGGTAGCTGCCGGGGTCGAAGGCGCAGGCGGGGTCGATGAGGGCGGCGAACGATTGGCGGGAAGCCGTTGTTTCGAGGAGGGCGTGGAGGAGGAGGGAGCCGCAGGAGAGCGGGCCTGAGCATTCGGTGAGCGAGTTGCCGGGGAGTCCACCGGTGAGGGCATCGATGCAGGGGAGGCCTGTGGGGAGGGCCGCAGACGGGGGTGGGGGTGGGGCTGCCGGGAATTTTGCGGCGATCAGCGAGCGCAGGGAGTCGATGGTTCCCATGGTGGCGGGGTGGTGGGGCGCGGGGGGCTCAGGCCTGTCTGACGAGACCGCGGAAGACGCCTGCGACCGTGACGGTTTCGGCGGGCACGACGATGTCGCGGTAGGCTGGGTGGGCTGCGCGGAGGCGGACGAGCGGGCCTTCCGGGAAGACGCGTTTGAGAGTGGCTTCGCGGTCGTCGCCGACGCAGACGGCGGCGATGGCACCGTGGGGGACTGGGATGCCTGGGCGGAGGAGGACGAGGTCGCCGTCGAGGATGCCGTCGCCTGTCATGGAATCGCCGCATACCTTGAGGAGGAAATCGCCGCTGCGGTGCGGGAGGAGTTCGGCTGGGGAGAGGAATTCCGGGGATTCGAGGGCTTCGCTGAGCGGGCCGGCTGGGATGCGTCCGAGCAGGGGGATGGCGCGGGAAGGGGAGGGGCCGGGGTGATTTCCCGGGGGGAGGCGGAGGCTGCGGGCCTTGCGGGGGTCGCGGAGGAGGGCACCCTTCTGGACGAGGGCGTCGATGTGGAGGGCGGCGGCGCGCGGGCTGGCGAAGCCGAAGTGGGCGGCGATTTCGCGGATGCTGGGTGGGGGTTTTCCGAGGGATTCGCGCTGCTGGAGGTAGTCGAGCAGCTGCTGCTGGCGGGATGTGAGCGTTTCCGGTTTCATGTATACAAGTGTATACATGCGCGGGCGTCCGTCAAGTCCGGCAGTGGTGTGCGGGGCTGGGTGATCCGTGGAAAAGAAGTTGCCTCGGGAGGGACGGGCGGGAGATTGCGGGCATGAACCGATCCCGTTTTTCGCGCCGTTCCTTTCTTCGTGGGGCAGGAGTGACGATGGCTCTGCCGTGGATGGAATCGCTGACGGTGGCTTCGCGGGCGGCGGAGTCGGGTGCTGATGCGCCGGTGCGGCTGGCGGTATTATTTGCGGGGAACGGGTTTCACGGGACCGAGTGGAAGGCGTCGGGTGAGGGGGACGCGATGGAGCTGGGGCGGGTGCTGGAGCCGCTGCGGGATTACCGGAAGCAGATGCTGTTTGTGCGTGGGTTGTACAATGCCGAGGCCCTCAAGGGGAACATTCACAGTTCGCAGACTGGGAATCTGCTGAGCGGGGCGGCCCTTGCGGCGGGTGGGGAGATCCGGTCCGGGACGAGTTTCGATCAGGTGATTGCGTCGCATTACGGTCGGGCCACGAGGGTGCCGAGTCTGGCGCTGGGGTGTGAGAAGGCGAATCCTTCGGTGCACAAGAATTACTCGATGCTGTACAGTTCGCACATTTCGTGGACCTCGCCGACGGCACCGGCTCCGCTGGAAGTGTATCCGGCGCTTGCCTTTGACCGCCTGTTCAAGGAGGGGGCGGGGCGGGGCGACCGCAGTGTGCTGGATGCTGTGCTGGAGGATGCGTCGAGTCTGCGGCGGGATCTTGGGCGGGGGGATCAGCACAAGCTGGATGAATATCTTGATTCGGTCCGCGATGTGGAGCAGCGGCTGGAGAATGCGGGGAAGCGCGGGGAGCTGCAGGGATGGCGTCCGACCCTTGAGAAGCCGGGGATGGGACGTCCGGCCGATGGGATTCCGCAGGACATTGCCGAGCACATGCGGCTGATGTGCGACATCCTTGTGCTTGGGTTTCAGACTGACACCACGAGGGTGACGACGCTCAAGCTGAACAACGACCACAGTTCGCTGCGGTTTCCGAATCTCGGGGTCGACTACATGATTCACCATCTGCTGTCGCACAGCGATACGGAAGACTGGCTGAAGGTGAATCAGTTCTTTGTGAGTCAGCTGGCGTACATTGCCGGGAAGCTGCAGGCGGTGCAGGAAGGCGAGCGGACATTGCTTGATAATTCGATGCTGATGTTCTGTTCGTCGATGATGAACGGGGGGCATGATGCCACGCAGCTGCCGGTGGTGCTGCTGGGGGGTGGGGGTGGCAGGATCCGTGGCGGGCGGGTTCTTGATTACCGGGACAAGCCCGAGCGTCAGATGTGCCGGCTCTACCTTTCCATGATGGAGAAGTGCGGGGTGCGCATGGAGCGCTTCGGCGATGCGAACAAGCCGCTGGAGGAAGTGTGAGGGATGGGGCGGCGGGTATTTCCGGGCACTCCGGGATAAGGTGGACAAGGGGCTGGTGCTGTGGTAATTAAACGGATGTTGGCTGGACAACACTCCAGGCAACGCTGCCTACTACCCGCGATGAAAACCCGCACCATCCTCGGAGGACTCGCCCTGCTGTCGGCCACCTGTTTTCTGGTGCCTTCGTGCAGCTACAGGTATGATACGGTTTCGTTTGGTGCCGCGGGCACGATGAGTGTGGTGGGAACGCGCGTTCCGAAGATCGAGATCGATACCCGCATTTCTGTCGGTACTCTGATCGGTGGCTCCGTGAAGAGCAGGAAGCCCTACAGCATCCGCGCCTTCTACATGGACGATACCTTCACCTTCGCGTCCATGGAGTTCACGGCAGTGCGGGTGACGTATGACGATGGCACGGTTGATCCGGGTTCTGCGGCGATCAAGCTTCCCATGCGCTTCGGGGGCACACTGCATGAGGCACACAACAGCATGGATGGCGGAGCCGTGGTGGTCACGAAGTCGCGCATGATCCGGGCGGAATTTCCCGGTGCCATTTCGCGCGACGAACCGTTCACGCTGCTGATCAAGGGTCACTTCACGAAGGAGGACGGACGCATCATCCCGTTTACGGTGAATGGAAGATATGGTGTCTCGCGGGACAGCAGAACGGAATCGTGGGTGGATTTTGTGAGTGGCTGCTGAGGCGTGTTGGGGTCCTCGGGGCTGCCGGGGTCACTTGTCCCTGCGGCATCGCCCAGGGAAGCGCGGCGGATGGCATCCGTGAGTGCGTTGGGAAAGGGATTGCCTGCGGGGTGGTGGTTGGCCGAGGGGTGACGGGAATTTCATGCGACTGACCCGATTTGCGCTTCGACATCCATGGACGGTGGTGGTGGTGGTGCTGGCCCTGCTGGCTGGGGCGTGGCTGGGTTGGCGGAGGATGGCGAGGGATGTGTTTCCGCCGCTGGGGATTCCGGTGATTTACGTGGCGCAGCCGTATGGGGGAATGGATGCGCAGCAGATGGAGGGATTCCTGACGTATTACTACGAATATCATTTTCTGTACATCACGGGGATTGAGCATGTGGAATCGAAGACGATTCAGGGGGCATCGGTGATGAAGCTGCAGTTTCATCCGGGGACGGACATGGCGAGTGCGATGGCCGAGACGATTGCCTATGTGAACCGGGCGCGGGCCTTCATGCCGCCGGGGACGCCGGGGCCGTTTGTGACGCGGTTTGATGCGGGCAGTGTGCCGGTGGGGAATCTGGTGTTTGCGACGGAGAATCCGGCGCGGACGGTGGGGCAGATGCAGGATGCGGCGCTCAACATGGTGCGCCCGCTGTTTGCGACCCTGCCCGGGGTGTCGGCTCCGCCGCCGTTCGGGGGAAGTGCGCGGACCATGGTGGTGAATGTCAAGCCCGACCGGCTGCGGGCTGCGGGTCTGACGCCTGACGAGGTGGTGCGGGCGGTCAGCGAGGCCAACACGATCAGTCCGAGCGGGAATCTGGCCTTGCCGGGGAGTTTTCCGGTGGTGCCGGTGAATGCGGTGGTGCGTGGCATTCAGGAACTGGGCGGGGTGGTGCTGAAGTCGTCGTCGGACGGGGCGGTATTTCTGCGGGATGTGGCTGAGGTGAGTGATGCCAGTGATCAGGTGACGAGTTATGCGCTCGTGAACGGGCGGCGGACGGTGTATATGCCGGTGACGAAGCGGAGTGATGCGTCGACGCTGGAGGTGGTGCGGTTGGTGCGGGAGAATCTGCCGAAGTTTCAGGCGGCCTGTCCGGAGGACATCCGGGTGACCCTGGAATTCGATCAGAGTCCGTGGGTGGTGCGGGCCATTGATGAGCTGGTGCGCGAGGGGGTGCTGGGGGCGGTGCTGACTGGGCTGATGGTGCTGGTGTTTCTGCGGGATGTGCGTGGGGCGGTGATTGTGGTGCTGAACATTCCGGTGGCGCTGGGGGCGGCGCTGCTGGGCCTGTGGGTGACGGGGGCGACGGTGAATCTGATGACGCTGGGGGGGCTGGCGCTGGCGGTGGGGATTCTGGTGGATGAAGCGACGGTGACCATGGAGAGCATTCATGCGCACCGGGAGCGGAGCGGGGGCGGGGGACGGCTGGCGGCGGCGCGCAGTGCGCTGGAGGCAGCTGGGGAGACGGCCTTGCCGCGGCTGCTGGCGATGCTGTGCATTCTGGCGGTGTTTGTGCCGGCCTTTTTCATGGAGGGAGCGGCGCGGGCGCTCTTTGTGCCGGTGGCTCTTGCGGTGGGGTTCAGCATGGTGGCGTCGTGGCTGCTTTCGAGCACGCTTGTGCCGGTGCTGGCCGTGTGGTGGGCGCGGGGCGGCGAGGGGAAAGCGGGAAGCGGCGGGAGTTCCGGGGGCTGGCGCTGGTGGGCGGTGGTGTCGGCGGGGCTGCTGCGGCTGCGCTGGCTGGTGGTGCCCGCGGCGTTGCTGCTGGCCGTGGCTGTGGTCGGCTGGGTGCTGCCGAAGCTCGGCCGGGATCTCTTTCCGCAGGTGGATGCCGGGCAGCTGCAGCTGCGGCTGCGGGCTCCCGCGGGAACGCCCGTGGAGGACACGGAGAAGATTGCGCAGCGCGTGCTGGCGATGGTGGCCGAGCGGGCTGGCGGTGCCGACAAGGTGGCGGTCACCATGGGCCTGATCGGGGTCCATGCGCCGAATTATCCGGTGAATCTGATTCATCAGTGGAACAGCGGGCCCGGAGAAGCCGTGCTGCAGGTGCAGCTCCGGGAAGGATCGGGGGTGGCGGTGGCGTCGCTGCGCGAAGCCCTGCGGGCCGATCTGGCCGCGGAATTTCCGGCGGTTGGTTTTTCCTTCGAGCCCGCCGACATGGTGAGCCGCGTGATGTCGTTCGGTTCGCCGACGCCGGTGGAAGTGGCCGTGAGCGGGAAGGATTATGCGGTGGCGCGGCGGCATGCCGAGCTGCTGCGGGACAAGCTTGCCGGGGTGCCGGGGCTGCGCGACGTGGGGATCGGGCAGATGCTGGATTATCCGAGTGTGGACGTGAAGATTGACCGGGAACGGGCTGGTCTGCTGGGGGTGCGCATGAGTGATGCTACGCGCAGTCTGGTGGCGGCGACGGCGAGCAGCCGGTTCACGGTGCCGAATTACTGGGCGGATGTGCGGACGGGGGTGAGTTATTCCGTGCAGGTGCAGGTGCCGCCAGGGCTGATGGGAAGTGTCGAGGAATTGCGGAATCTGCCCGTGGGAGGGCGGGGAGGGGAACCAGTGCCGCTGCGGAGCATTGCCGAGGTGGCACCGGGGAATGCGAGCGGGCAGTTCGACCGCTATAACATGGCGCGGACCGTGAGTGTGACCGCGAATCTCGAGGGCATTGATCTGGGTCGGGCAGTGGCTGCGGTTGAACGTGTGCTCGGCGAGGCGGCTGCGCCGGCCGGGGTGTCGGTGGCCGTGCGGGGTCAGGCTCCTGTGCTCGCGGGGGTGGAGGCTGGTCTGAGCCGTGGGCTGGCGGTGGCGGTGGCCGTGGTCTTTCTGCTGCTGCTGGCGAATTTTCAGAGTGTGCGGCTGGCCCTTGTGGCGGTGGCGGCGGTGCCTGTGGTGCTGGCCGGGGTGGTGCTGGCCTTGTGGCTGAGCGGGACGGCGCTGAGTCTGCAGAGCTTCATGGGCAGCATCATGGCCGTGGGGGTGGCGCTGGCGAATGCGATTCTTCTTGTGAGTGCGGCGGCGAAGGCGGCTGGGCGGGGGCTGGGGCGGCAGGAAGCGGCCGTGGAAGCTGCCCGTGGTCGGGTGCGGGCGATTCTGATGACGGCTGGTGCGATGATGGCCGGGATGGTGCCGATGGCGCTGGGGGGTGGGCAGACGGCTCCGCTGGCGGTGGCTGTGCTGGGTGGACTGGCCGCCGGGACTCTGGCAACGCTGCTGGTGCTGCCGTCGGTTTATGCGATGCTGGCTCCCGGGCGGGCCGTAGCGCCTTCTCTGCTGCCCGAAGACATGGAAACCCCGTGAAAACCGAGACCCTCATGCGCAAGATTGTTCTGCTTGTTCTGGCTGTGCCGCTGGTGGCCAGTGGTGCCGTGGAGTTGCCTGGGGTGAAGCCCGCGAAGGGACCCGTGAGCCGCTGGGTGACCCTGCCCGGAACGCTGGCACCGTGGCAGCAGGCCGTGGTGCGGTCGCGGATCGATGGCCATCTGGCGTCCGTGCGGGCCGACCGCGGGGACCGGGTCAAGGCCGGACAGGTACTCGCCGTGGTGGAAGCCCCGGAAATCGAGGCCGATCTGGCGAAGGGGAAGGCTGCGGTGGCGGCGGCCGGGGTCGAAGTGGGGAGGCTGCGGGCTGCGCGGGAGAAGTCGCCTGCGCTGGTGCTGCCGCAGGCCCTTGATGATGCCGAGGCGAGGCTGGCGGCCGAGACTGCGGCCGTGCAGCGGATCGAGGCCCTGCTGCGCTTTACGGCCGTGGTGGCTCCCTTCGATGGGATCGTCACCGAGCGCCGGGCCGACCCCGGCGAACTGGTCAATGGCGGGGACAGTGCGCTTTTTGGGATCGTGGATCTGGCGACCGTGCGGGTGCGCGTGGCGGTACCCGAGGCGGAAGTGCGGCATGTGTCGGTGGGGCGGCCCGTGGAGATCCGGTGCGATGCGCTGGGTGCGGGCGAACCGGTCATGAAGGGAACGGTGGCGCGCATGGCGTATGCGCTGGATGCGGCCACGCGGACGATGGCGGCCGAGGTTGATCTTCCGAATGAGGGGATGCGGCTGCGGCCGGGATTCTATGTGAATGTGCGTCTGTCCGTGGAGGATCATCCCGAGGCCACCTGGGTGCCCGCCGGGGCGGTCGTCATGGAGAAGGCGAACGCCTTTGTGTTCCGCTGGGTGGATGGTCAGGCGCACAAGACGGCTGTGCAGCTTGGTTTTCAGGACGGGGAACGGGTCGAGATTCCGTCGCTGCGGATGGAGGACACGGTTCTGCTGCCGGGACCGCTGCCGCTGGCGGACCGTCAGGCCGTTGTTCTGAAACCCTGAACCAGCCGATTTGCCTGCGCATGAGAATTTCGCTGCTGCTGCTGCTGGGGATGGTGCTTGTGATGCCGGGAGCGGGCCGGGGTGCTCCGGTGTTTGTGGATGCCGGGGTGGTCATGAAGCTCGCCGGGGCGCGTCATGCCGAAGTGGAACTGGCGCGGGCGCGTCATGCCGAAGCCGTGGCGGCGTCGCAGCAGGCATGGCAGAAATTCTGGCCATCGTTCAGTCTCAGTGTCGGCTACCGGGGGCATGAAGGCCGGGTGCAGGACATTGCCGGGGCGGTCTTTGATGCCCGCAAGCAGCAGTACACGGCAGGTGGCATGCTGCTGGCCGACTGGGCTCCGGGCGATCTTTATTTCGGAGCGCTGGCGGCACGGCAGCAGGCCGCCGCCGAAGGCCATCTCGTGGAAAAGGCGCGCCGCGACCTCGTGCTGCGCGCGGTGGCATCGTACTACCGTCTGCTAGAGGCCGAGGCTTTGGCCGCGGCGGCTGCCGATGATGTGGCGGCCCTTGCAGACTATGAAAAGCAGCTCGCCGGGCTGGTTGATGCGGGCACGGTGCTGCGGGCCGACCTGCTGCGCGTGCGTTCCCAGCTTGCGCGGGGCCGTCTGGCGGTTGTGCAGGAAGAAGAAGGGGTCGCGCTGGCGGCCGCCGCCCTTGCGGAGGCCCTGCGGATTCCGGCGGCCACGGAATTGCGGGCCGCGAAGGCCGATCTCGTGCCGGTGCAGCTCGTCGCCGAAGCGGGGTCGCTCAGCAGACTCGTGGCCGAAGCCATGGGGCAGCGACCGGAACTGAAGGCGCAGTCGGCCGCCGTGGCGGCGGCGGTGGCGGAAAGCGACCGGGCGCGGCGGGCTCCGTGGGTGCCGCGCGTGCAGGCCGGCTACAGTCTCGGCGGGTTGGGCGGGGGCTTTGCGGGTGACTGGGGAAGGTTCGGGGACAGTCAGGATTTCTACCTCGGGCTTGGCTGGACCATCGGGCCCGGTGGCCTCTTTGACCGGAGCCGGGTGGCGGGAGCCGGGGCGCGCGAAGACGTGGCAAGGCTCGAACGGAGCCGGCTCGAAGCCGCCGTGGGCCGCGAAGTGGTTGCCGCCGCCATCCGCGTCCGCAGTGCCGCGCAGCAGGTCCGCATGAGCACGGAAGCCGTGGCCGCCGCAGAGGAAATGATGACGCTGGCACGCCAGCGGACCGCCACCGGTGTCGGCGTCGTGCTCGAATACCTTCTCGCCCGCGAGGAATTCACCCGGGCCCGCCGAGCGCAGATCCAGGCTATCACCGGATGCAATGCCGCTCAGCACGCCCTTCTGCGCGCCGTGGGACGCTAGGGGAAGGGACGAAAGGGACGAAAGGGAAGTAAGGGACGTAAGGGACGTAAGGGACGTAAGGGACGTAAGGGACGTAAGGGACGTAAGGGACGGCAGGGACGGCAGGGACCCGTAAGGGACGGCAGGGACGGCAGAAAAAAGTGCGCCCGGCAGCCGGAGGCGGGAAAGGTAGCCCGCGGGCTGCCGGGCGCTGAAGGTGCTTGCTATGGAATTCCGGCCAGCGTTTGCTGGCGTGGAGGTCACCACTTCATGCTGGTGATGCGGCGGGCGACTTCCTCGGCATTTTCGCGGGAATTGAAGGCACTGATGCGGAAGTAGCCTTCGCCTGCTGCGCCGAATCCGGCTCCTGGGGTGACGACGACATTGGCTTCGTGGAGCATGCGGTCGAACAATTCCCAGCTCTTGAGACCGGCGGGGCAGGCGACCCAGATGTACGGGGCATTGATGCCGCCGTAGACCGACATGCCGGCTGCCGCGGCGGCTTCGCGCAGGATTTTCGCATTGCCGAGGTAATGGGTGATGAGGTCATTGACCTGCTGTTTGCCTTCCGGGCTGAAGAGGGCTTCGGCCGCTCGCTGCACCGGGTAGGAAACGCCATTGAACTTCGTGGTGTGGCGGCGGTTCCAGAGGGCATGAAGCCCGTGGCGCTTGCCATCGGGAGTCGAGGCCATGAGGCTCTTGGGAACCACCGTGTAGGCGCAGCGGACGCCTGTGAAGCCACCGTGCTTCGAGAAGCTGCGGAATTCGATGGCGCAGTCCTGCGCTCCTTCGATTTCATAGATGGAATGCGGTACGCCGGCTTCCGTGATGTAGGCCTCGTAGGCCGCATCGAACAGAATGATGGTTTCGTTGGCCCGTGCGTAGGCCACCCAGTCCTCGAGCTGGTGGAAGGTAGCGGTGGCTCCCGTGGGATTGTTGGGGTAGCAGAGATAGACCAGGTCGACGCGTCCCCGCGGAATGTCCGGCACAAAGCCATTCTCCGGATTGCAGGAAAGATAGGTGAGCCCCGCGTAGGCCCCTGCTTCATTGGCTTCCCCCGTGTTGCCGCACATCACATTGGTATCGACGTAGACCGGATAAACGGGGTCGGTGATGGCGATGCGGTTGGTGGAGCCGAAGATGTCGAGGATGTTCCCGGTGTCGCACTTCGATCCATCGGAAATGAAGATTTCGTCCGGAGCGATGCGGCAGCCGAGCGGGGCATAGGCATTGGCCACGATCGCTTCCCGCAGGAACGCGTATCCCTGTTCCGGACCGTAGCCCCGGAAAGTGTCGCGGCTGCCGAGTTCATTGACCGCTGCCTTCATGGCCGCGCGGGCCGCTTCCGGAAGGGGCTCCGTGACGTCCCCGATGCCGCAGCGGATGAGGCGGCGCGCTGCTTCCGGATGATCCGAAGTGAAATGGGCGACGCGGCGGGCGATTTCCGGAAAAAGGTAACCGGCTTTCAGTTTCAGGTAATTTGCGTTGAGGTGAGCCATGGTGGTGGGGTTGGGGATAGTGAAATCGGATGGTCCGTGCAAGGACGAACCCGGTGGAAGGGGCGGTCAGGCGGGAAAATCCCGTCCGGCTGCGTTTCCAGTTGCCGGGAGGTCAGGTGTTCGCGAGGGATCGCCCCATGTTTGCGGCGATGAAAATCCTGAGCGGGACGGCCCACCCGAGTCTGGCGGACAGCATCTGCGAGTATCTGGCGGTGCGCCGCACGGATGCCACCGTGACCGCCTTTCCGGACGGTGAGACCTTTGTGAAGATCAATGAGAACGTCCGCGGCAGCGACGTCTTCATTGTTCAGCCCACCTGTCCGCCGACCAATCATAACATCATGGAACTGCTCATCATGGTGGATGCGGCGCGCCGGGCGAGCGCTGAGCGGATTACGGCAGTCATTCCTTTCTTTGGGTACGCCCGGCAGGACCGGAAGGATCAGCCGCGCGTCCCCATCACCGCAAAACTCGTGGCGAATCTCATGACGGCTGCCGGGGTCAATCGTGTGCTCACCGTCGATCTGCATGCCCCGCAGATTCAGGGATTCTTCGATATTCCCGTGGACCATCTCTACGCCCAGCCGGTCCTCACCCGCTACCTCAAGCAGCATGGACTGACTGGCGAAGGCCTCGTGGTGGTTTCGCCCGACGTCGGCGGCATCAAGATGTCGCATGCCTTCTCCAAGAAACTGGGGGCGGATTTCGCCATTGTGGCCAAGCACCGCTCCAGCGCGACCGAAGTTCAGGCCCTCAATGTGATCGGGGAAGTGGAGGGACGCGATGTCCTGCTGGTGGACGACATGACAGAGACGGCCGGCACGCTCACGGCGGCGGCGCGCCTCCTCAAGGAACGCGGGGCCAAGCGCATTCTGGCCGGGGTGACGCATGCCGTCCTCGGGGAGATGGCCTTCGACCGGCTCGCCGCCAGCCCCATCGAGGAACTGATCTGCACGAATTCGACTCCGCATGCCCGGGGGCCGAAGGTGTCGGCGCAGGACATTTCGCCGATTCTGGGGGAAGCCATCCGGCGGATTCACCAGGGTGAGAGTGTGACCTCGCTGTTTGACAACCCGTAGGTCCGGGGTAATTTCGCGCCCCTTTTCCCGGGAATCTGCCGGGGCAAGGCACATCCTCTGCCATCCGGCCCTGCGGGCGCAGCATTCTGGCTGCGGCGTGGCCCGGGTCCCACAGGGGCAATTCCGCACCATAACCTAATTCATGTCCAAAGCACAGTCTCTTACGGCCCACACGCGCAAGCGCAGTGGCAGCGGCGCCCTCAATTCCCTCCGCCGGGAAGGTCTCATCCCCGGAGTGGTCTACGGCAAATCGCAGCCGTCGCTCAATGTCCGCCTCAATGCGAAGCAGGTCGAAACCGTTCTGCATCATTCCGTTTCCGAACAGATTCTCGTGAATCTGACGATCGAAGACTCGGGCGAAACCAAGCTCGCCCTCATCCAGGATGTGCAGCACAATCCGCTCACGGGCGCTATCATCCATCTCGATTTCCACGCCATCAGCGAAAACGAGCGCATTCACGCGAACGTTCCGCTGGAACTGGTGGGCGATGCGGCCGGGGTGAAGGCTGGCGGTCTGCTTGAGCACCTCGTCCACAAACTCGAAGTGCAGTGTCTGCCCAAGGATCTTCCGGAAATCATCCGCGTGGATGTGACCGGCATCGAAGTGGGCAAGGCCCTCCACCTGCGTGAGATTCCGCTGCCGGAAGGCGTGCGGGCTTCCGCCGATGGGGAACTCATCGTGGCCCTCGTTTCCGAACCTCGCGTGGCCGAGCCGACCCCGGCGGAAGCCGCTCCGGCCAAGGACGCCAAGGGTGCCAAGGGCGGCAAGGCCAAGAAGTGAGCCCGGCAGCCCGCTGAGCCCCCAATTCATTCCTGAACTGAACAGAACAGCCGCCCTTCCTCGTCGGAGGGGCGGCTGCTTTGTTTTGTCAGATCAGTGAGTCGACGCGGCGGTCAGCCGCAGGGAAAATCCGGGCCGGGACCGCTCAGTAGACGCCTTCGATGACCTTCTTTTCGAGCATCCCGAACGGACGGACGTCGCCGACGCCATCCCATGGGTACTTTCCACAGGGCTGACGGCGGATCGCTTCGTCTCGCTCCAGAAAGCGGGGCATGAAGAATTCCTTCGTCATGGTGGTCAGTTCAACGCGTCCGTACTGGCCGTAGTCGACCACCTTGGCCGTGTCCTTGGAATCGACGATGCGGAGCACGGCGCGGGGCTGCGGGGACCAGTAGGTGACCGAATAATTGCTGTCGCGGAGGGTTTCCGGGAGGCTGCAGGCGAGGCCCATGAGGGTATTGCCGTAGGTGGGCACGAACTGGCTTTTGCCTTCGAGGACTTCTTCCATGAGGAAGCGGACCATCTGGGGCGTCATGCTCGTACCGCCGCAGAACACTCCTTTGACCCCGAGGCCCGGGATGCTGATGCGTTCGGCAAGTGCTTCGAGCAGACGGGGCGTCGTGAACAGGCAGGAAACGCCCCGGTGACGGATCATTTCCACTCCCTGGTCGATGACATGCTTCATGTAGCGTTCCACCTCATCGAACTGCTTGCGGGCAATCAGTTTCTTCACCCAGCGGGGGTCGAGATCGACAAAGTAGCAGGATCCACCACGGTAATTGGCAAGGTGCTCAATGGCCAACCGGAGCCGCCGCGGTCCCGTCGGCCCCATCATGAGCCATTTGCCCCCGCGCGGGAAGTAGTTGTCGTCAAGGTTGTCCCCGAATTCCTCATAATCGACCTTGTAGTCGTCCCAGCCAATCCGCTGCTTGGGAACACCGGTGGTGCCGCCGGTTTCAAAGATGTTGAACGGCCGGTCGCCGAAACCAGCCGGCACAAACCGCTCGTTCTGCTCGTCACGCAGCCATTCGTCCTGGAAATGCGGGAACTTGTTGATGTCGGCAAAGGTCCGGACCTCCGTGCGCGGATCCCACCCGGCCTGCTTCGCCCAGTCGAGCCAGAAGGGACAGCCCGTCTCCGGACTGAAATGCCATGCAATGATGGAGCGGACGTGTTCGTCGAGGCGGGAAGCAGCTTCTTGTGGAGACATGGATGGTAAAGCAATTGGAGAACAATCGGATGCCGGAAAACCTCCAGCCCCGCCGGGATATCATCATCCCGTGCGGACAATACGAACCCCTCTGACCCGCGGGCGCAAGCGCTGGACCGATCCGCAGAAACGAAAAAACCAGGAGGCGTCTCCACCCCCCGGCCTTCGCATGAAATCTCTCTTCCGTTCCTCAGTTCGATCGCACAAACGTCGAAATCTTCCCATAGGTGTTCAGCAGCGCATCCTGCTCGTTCTTGTCAAGGTCCTCCATCAGATCGACCAGATTCCCCACAATGTCCTCCCGGATCCGTTCCACCAGATCAATCCCCTTGCGCGTGATCTGCACCATCACCTTGCGCCGGTCCTCGCTCGCATGCAGCCGCTGCACATACCCCAGCTTCTCCAGCCGATCCACCAGCCCAGTCGCCGCCGCCGTGCTGTGACCCATCTTACGGCTGATGTCCGTCATCGTCAGAAAACTCTCGTTCGCCAGGTACCCCAGCAGAAAGAACTGCGCAAAAGACACATTCCCTTTGTTCAGCTCACGCGAAAGATTCAGCAGAAAGCTCCGCTGCGTGAACATGATGAAATCAGCAAGCTTGGTGGCATCCTTGCGGATCGCAGTTTGGTTCTCGTCGATGGTCTCCATGCAGTTGTTTTTTAGTCTTGTTCTCAGGAATAGGTGGTCACCGCCATATAATCAATAGAATTTTTGTAAAAACCATAAATCAGGCGGATTTTCGGGGAAATTCCTCCGAATCTTTGCTTAACCGCGGCGAATTATCAAGTCTGAATCTCTGATATTTCGAGTTTCTCTCAAATCTGATTGGGTTTCTGGCAATTGCCTGCTGCTGGAGTGGTGTGAGTGAGAGAGAATTGGCTTTTCATGAGGGGTGGGGAGCGTGTAGATTGAAGGGAGGATGAGGAAAGGACGACAGGAGATGATTTTGGTGCTGGCGCTGCTGATGGCGGTGGTGGGGCGGTTGGAGGCTGGCTGGTCGGTGGCGCGGGAGTGGAATGAGGAAACGCTGGGGGCGATCCGGCGGAATGTGCCGGATCCTCCGGGGCATGCGCGCAATCTGTTTCATGTGGCGGTGGCGATGTACAATGCGTGGGCGGCGTGGGATGAGGAAGCGGTGGGGTATTTGTGGAATGAGAAGGCGGTGGGGGCAGGGGATGCGGAGTCGGGGCGGCGGGAAGCGGTGAGTTATGCGGCGCACCGGGTGCTGCGGAACCGGTTTGCCTCCGGGACGGGGGCAGTGGAATCGCTGGCGGCGATCGATGCCCGGCTGGTGGCGCTGGGGTACCGGATGGACGTGGCGCAGGCTGCCGTGGTGGAAGGGGGCGGACCTGCGGAACTGGGGAAGCGGGCCGGCGAGGCCGTGCTGCAGTGGTCGCTCGCGGACGGTTTCACCCAGAAGTCGTATCCTCAGCCGTACACATGGCAGGTGAATCCGAATCTGCTGCGGCCGCTGAGCGTGCTCGGGGTGAATGGATTGTTTGTTCCGAACATGCCGCTGGGCTATGGGATTCCGGAGGGAACGGATCCGAATTTCTGGCAGCCGCTCGATCTGTCGGCGAGTGTCACGCAGAATGGGATTCCGCAGCCGGGCGGGGCGCAGCCGTTTGTGGGGGTGCAGGGATTGGCAACGGTGCCCTTCAGTCTGGAGCGGGACGACCCCGTGAAGCCATGGATGGATCCCTTTGGCGGACCCTCGCGGCTGAGTCTGCCCGGGAAGCCGTCGGCAACCGATGCGCAATACCGGGAAGGGGTCATGGACGTACTGCGCTGCAGCAGCCATCTCAATGACACGGACCATGTGGATATTTCTCCGGGGTCGTCGGGCGGCAATCCACTCGGAGAGGACAGCGGAAATGGCTATCCTCTGAATCCATACACCGGATCGGCCTACTCGCCCAACCGGGTGCGGCGCGGCGATTTCGTGCGGGTGCTCGCAGAATACTGGGCGGACGGTCCGCATTCCGAAACACCCCCGGGGCACTGGCATGTGCTGGCGAACGAAGTGGCCGACGATCCGCAGTTCACCAAGCGCATGCGGGGAATTGGCCGGGTGCTCGGCGACCTCGAATGGGACGTGAAAATGTACTTCGCCCTGTCGGCTGCCACCCACGACGCCGCCTGCGCGGCGTGGTCGCTCAAACGCTACTATTCCGGTGTACGCCCCATCACAGCGGTCCGCTACATGGCCAGCCGCGGGCAGTCGAGCGATCCCGGTCAGCCGTCGTACGATCCGGCCGGGCTGCCGCTTGAGCCGGGGGTAGTGGAATTGGTGACGCCGCTGACTGCCGGGGCAGGGGGACGGCATGAGAACATCTGGGACGTGCGCTACGGGATGGAGCAGCCCGGGATTTATTACCTCGGCCAGATCGTGGTGCGTTCATGGCCAGGCGAGCATCCGGCCAATCTGCCGGCTCCTTCGGTGGCCAGCCAGGCAAGTCCGGTGCGCTGGATGCTGGGACGCGACTGGCTGCCGTTTCAGCGCAAAACCTTCAATACGCCGGCCTTCCCGGGCTATGTGTCCGGCCACAGCACGTTTTCCCGGGCGGCCGCGGAAGTGCTCACGCTCCTCACCGGCAGCCGGGATTTTCCGGGAGGATTCCACCGGCACGTCTTCCGGGCCAATTCCATGCAGATCGACCGCGGGCCTTCAGCCGATGTGGAACTGCAGTGGTGTTCGTATTTCGACGCAGCCGATCAGGCCGGGCAATCGCGCCGCTGGGGCGGGATTCATGTGCCCGAAGACGACTTCCACGGCCGCAGGATCGGATCGCTGGCCGGACTGCAGGCCTTCGCCCTCGCGGAACAGTACTGGACCGGTGCCGTCGCCACTGAAATGGCTCCTCCTTCGGTCGAACTGCTGCCCACGGGCGTCCGCCTGAAGTGGCCTGCCCTCCGCGGGGCATGGTACCGGGTCCAGACATCGGACAACCTTGTGAATTGGCAGAATGCCGGTTCCCCCGTGCGGGCATACGATACCATGGCACAGTGGACCGATGGCTCCCTGCCGTCCGGCCGTCGCTACTACCGCGTGCTGCGCAGCTTTTACCCTGTTTCCCCCTGAACACCTTGCGCCCTATGAACCTGAACCTGAAATCGAAGTCGCTCGTGACCGCCGCTCTCCTGCTGGCGGCGGCATCGCCCGCGATGAGCGAGTCTCCCGATGCCCGCCCGATCCACCAGTTCGCCCCGGCCGAACACAAGGAAAATGTCAGTCTCGCCTACCGCTGGCTCGATATCTGCCAGGAAGCCGCCGCCCGCGATGTCGACCGCTATGGCGCACGCCCCACCATTCTATCGCGTCAGATGGCCATCTGGGCGACCGCCGCCTACGATGCATGGGCCGCTTACGATCCCGTGGCCGTCGGTACCCGGCTGGGCGGTGGTCTGCGCCGCCCGGAGGCGGAACGCACCCAGCAGAACCGCGAAGCCGCCGTCAGCTACGCTTCCCTGCACGCCCTTCTCTTCGTCTACCCGGAATCAGCCGAATTCCTCCGCAGCGAAATGAAGAAGCTCGGACACAACCCGGACCTCACGGGTTCGCCAGAGGGCACCAACCCGCCAGACATCGGCATGCGCGCCGCCAAGGCCGTGATCGACTACCGCAGAAACGACGGAGCCAATCAGTCAGGCACCGAAGCCGGCGGAAATGGTCAGCCCTACAGCGATTACACCTTCTACCAGCCCGTCAATCCACCCGACCGCATCATCGATCCCGACCGCTGGCAGCCCATCACGTTCACCAAACCGGATGGCACAAAGTTCACACCGGGCTTCCTGACCCCGCATTGGTACCGGGTGAAACCCTTTGCGCTCGAAAGCAGTGCCCAGTTCCGCCCGGCCCCGCCACCCACCACCACCCGCAACGAAGCAGAACTGAAACGCCAGACCGATCAGGTCCTCGCCTACAATCAAACGCTCACCAAGGAACAGAAGGCAGTCGTGGAATTCATGCGCGATGGCCCGCGCTCGACCGGACAAAGCGGTCACTGGCTCCGCTTCGCTCAGGATGTCTCGCGACGCGACCGGCACGGTCTCGATCAGGATGTGAAACTCTACTTCTGCATCGCCAATGCCGCCTTCGATGCCTTCATTTCCTGCTGGGAAACCAAGCGCGTCTACGATACCTCCCGGCCGTGGACCCTCATCCACCATTATTATAAGGGGAAAAAAATCATCGGCTGGGCCGGAACCGACGGCGGCACCCGCGAAATGGACGGCGAAGCATGGCATCCGTATTCCCCCCTCGTCTTCGTGACCCCGCCATTCCCAGGCTACACCAGCGGCCATGCCACCGTCAGCGGCGCCTGCGCCAAAGTCATGGAATTATTCACCGGATCGGACCGCTACGGATTCGCCGAACGCCGACGCCATTGCGAACTCACCGAAAAAGACGGCGGCGAATTCATGCTCCTCGACCTCCCCACATGGAGCGGTACCGCAGAAATGGCCGCCCTCTCCCGCGCCCTCGGGGGCTACCACATCCCCGTCGACAACGACGTCGGCCTCCAAGTCGGCCGCGCCATCGCCGATTGGAGCTTCCCCAAATACACCGACTACTTCAAAGGCTCCGCCACCGTCCGCCCGTAATCCATCCCCGTACGCCCTGCCATTCCACGGCACGCTGTCGGCAACCGAGGACCCCGGAAGCAAGCGAAACGTCCTGACCTTCTGCCGTGATCAAGCGTTTTAATCACCGGTCGAGGCCGATTCCATAAAAGGCCTGTCCTTTTGTGGCGCTTTTGTGGCGCTGCCGTTCCATACACGCTGTCGGCAACCGAGCGTCCATGCAAAAGGCCTGTCCTTTTGTCGCGATCTTTCTTTTGTGGCGCTGCCGTTCCATACACGCTGTCGGCAACCGAGGACCCCGGAAGCAAGCGAAACGTCCTGACCTTCTGCCGTGATCAAGCGTTTTAATCACCGGTTGAGGCCGATTCCATAAAAGGCCTGTCCTTTTGTGGCGCTGCCGTTTCATACACGCTGTCGGCAACCGAGCGTCCATGCAAAAGGCCTGTCCTTTTGTCGCGATCCGTCGTTTTCGTCGCAGGTCGAACTCGATCTTATAAAAGGTCTGTCCTATTGTGGCGCTCCGGTGTCGATGCCGCCGTGGGAGCGCCCGGAACCGGCGCATCCTGTGGGATGGTGGGAGCCGAGCATTGCTTCCGGAGGCGCGGG
>Ga0315904_10003444_pt1 | contig 23250 bp, 13 predicted proteins | sample LakEriMetagenome_6_FD_203529 | JGI IMG/M metagenome (GOLD analysis project Ga0315904, IMG submission 203529) | Freshwater fungal communities from buoy surface, Lake Erie, Ohio, United States - Buoy 12 MA120 | ecosystem: Environmental > Aquatic > Freshwater > Lake | place: USA: Lake Erie, Ohio... | reverse complement strand
GTAAGCATCCTGATCTGTAGCTGTTCCTAGATATGTACCAGCTGTGTTCCAAACTCCCACTGGATAACCAGGTGTATCGGTGCTCAGGAAGTTCTTCATAGAAAGAGTGACACAAGGCGTTCCAACAATATTAAGTATTTCTACGTACTTAATGTTTCTTGGAGGATAGAGAGCTGTAAACAATCTGTTTGGAATAATGTCACCATAGTCATCCACCTCCACAAAATATCTAAGACCTCTCTTGTTACGAAGAACAGTTTGACAGGGAAGTACAGGATAGCTGTTCTTAATCTCAATCTTGTTTGTTACCTTGTTGAGATTGAGGGGTCTATCAAAGGACATCATGGTTCCTGGAACAGGAAAGCCATCTCTGTCTTTATTAGCGTAAAAGTATCTTTGTTTCTGTGCCAAGCTATTTAGAGCTTTTTAATTTAATAAATATCAAACCAGCTAAAACTGTCACCAGAGCATCAAATATGTCAAATCTTTCGTTCTGAATAACCAAATCAAATAGTTCCTTCCCTATTGCTGCCCCTACCAGTAATGCTATTGTTAGTTTGGTGCTTATAGTTCTAAGCCCTATGAATACAATAGCCACTCCAACAATAATGTGAAGAAGCTTGTCTTCCATTAATACCCATTTGCAGCTAACAATGCATCAACTGACTGTAATATCAACTGATAGTCAGCAGCACTTGGGTGACTGTTATCGCTATAAGTAAATGAGTATCCAGTAAGATCCAATACTTGCATAGTCGGGTTTAACAACACTTCTGCATCAATAAATGCATTCCATTGGGTAGTGTTATTGTTTGTGTAAGGACCAGGAGGCCATTTAATCATAACGGGGATACCGCCATAATTAACTACTTCCTTTATAATTTTATTATATGCAGCGTACCAGTTAGTGTAATCTGGATCAGTCACCTTAAAGTCACCATAGAAAAGAGACAACACTGTAACCAAAACAACAAATGTTGGCTTGGTCTTCATTATCTCCTGCATTTGTCTATTTGCCATGGTATAGATGTACCCACCATTACCACAACAAGTTACAAATTCATATGGCAATGAATTGTTACAAATAGGAGTTAATGTTGTACTAAATGTTTGGTTATAACCAACTCCATAGCTATCACCAATAAATCCCATTATTGGTTTTGTAACTGAAGAATACAGTTTAACATCCAACAATGTGTAGTCTGCATTCGTTGCAATTATACCAAATGTAGAGGTGATGATACCAAAACTAGTTGTAGAACCAGTATGATTTGCATATACATATTCTCCAGTGGATCTATTGATCACCTTCAATGTACGCACAATTCTCAGAGGGTCTAATTGCATTTCTAAGTCTAGTATATCTCCACTAGCAACCAATGTTCCTGCTGAAACCACTGGGCTTGAAACAGCAGAACCGTTTGCGTTAAACCCATTTCTGATAGCTGTTTTGCCAATCAATTCAACAGCCAAGCCACCATTATAAACTGTTCCAGTATCTTGAGTAAGTTGAGTTCCATATTGGGAAAATCCCAAATAGCTAGTTCCAGTCGCACCATCTTTATTTAAATTCTCAACTTTGATGGTAGCCTTAATTTTATAGCACTGGTCACCTATAAAGAAATCATTAAACTTAATATAGCTAGTATAGTTACCGCCTGTAACTGCAAGTTTATCAAACTGTCCCACCTTAGAAATGGTGGCTGTAGTCATTGCACCATTTTTGGTTACAGACAACACACCGTCAGTAATTGCTCCGTTAGGCAGTGTTTGTATCACCAAGGTTTCATTATTAGCCATGTTTCTAATACTTGTATTAGAAAGACGACTTGTAGGAACAGCTGCCCAAGATGTGTTAACACCATCAGTGGTGAGATATTCACCAGCATGTCCTGCTTGATCAGGCACCTCAGCATCAATAGCATTGATTTGCTGAAGCAGATAGTTCAGATGTCCAAACTTACCAAGAGTATGGTCACCCTGATCTTTGCCAATAAACAAGTCAGAGTTCTGGGGAGTAAATTTCTTAATTGCCATTATAGAGATTTTAACATTTGAATTAATTTGGGATGGGGATAAACATCCACCTTATCTGTTCTAACAGAATTGTGTGTAAATACACCAGATTCTCCTTTGAGAGCTCTAGTGGTTACACCCCAAATGTCCTCTTTATATGTCAGAGGGATTCCATATCTGTCCTTCCACAGAAGTAGGAGTTCCTTAACACTAGCTATCTGTGCATCAGAATAGTTGTGGAAATATGTGAATCCTTTGTAAGGAGTGTTGAGCTTAATTACATCAGCAGCAGGAACCTCTCCTCCTACATAGTTAATGTATTTACCATCCTTGAGAGTGAGCTGTCCCCAATTACAAATCTCAATACCAATACTAATCTTGTCTAAGGATTGGTAGGGAACACCATATTTATTAAAGGTGGATTCTTTCAACCCCAGGTGGTATGCCCAGAACTTAGAACTAAATCCCTGTACAATCTGTCCATCTGTAGATCCAGGACCTGAGATAGCTACACATGTAGCTACACGCTCAGGAGTGGAAGCCCACCATTGGAATGTGTTTATACCAGAAGATCTACCTGCTGTATGGTGCAGATAGATCTGTTTTTTGGGGTGTTCCTCTCTAATATACTGACTCTGAGGAAAGTCAACTTGCAGAAGGTTCATCTGTAAAGAAGTTTGAAATGAATTTACCTACAACACCTACCACCATAATAACTGTACCAGCTATAGGGTGCCCGTTAAGGATTACAATTGTAGCACCAAATGTACCAGCACCAGCTAAGCTATCTCCAAGCACCCTAAGTCTCTTAGGAGTGGGAGAGAAGTAATGTTTCCAACCGAAGTTCATTTTCTAAATATATGATTATAAAATAGATTGAATGACATGTTCCAAATGAGCCCTAACACTACAAAGTGTGGTAGCTTGGCAGACACAGGTGTAGCTGCTACCACTGCCAGAACAATGAATATCACCATGGAGCTCTTGGCTAAATGCCAAGCATCTGGTCTGTATTTAGTGAACGGGAGAAACTTAACATACTCCCAACTGATTGATTTACACCACCATTTGGGATTGAGCTTGTGGAATATAGACTTCTCAAATGCAGTTTCATATTCTACACTATCCATCAGAGCATTACATGCTGCTGCTAGAATTAGAAACGCTGCTGAGAATATCATTTCTGATAGCAGTCGTAAGGTCCTCCAACAATCAAACAGTTCTTTCTGAGGCTGTCCCAAATGGGTTTAATAGATCCAGAATCCTTGATGAGCTGATCTACATGGGATTTCTCTAACACCTTGTCATTGTTCCATCTGATTTGGCTAGGCTGCCAGAAGAAGGATGCTAATCCTCCCACCAGAAGAATAAACAGAAGAACATTGCTAAAAGCTCCGATCTTGGGGAACCAGCTAGCATTAGTTCCTGCTCCCAAAAGAACAGTGACAAAGCCTAATAGAAGGATGATTCCGATAATCACCCAGGTCAAATGATCACCTCTTTCAGAGGCAAATTCTAAAGACTGTTTCCATGTAGGAGACAGTACAACTTGTGTTGAATCTAACATTGGTTTATTTTTTAAAGGTTATTTTCCAGAAACTACTCACCCCAATCTGAGGCTGTCCAGAAGCATTCACTGCTCCATGCACCCCAAAGATCTGATCTTTCTTGTTCTTAAACAAGAGACCAGCACCAATTTGGTTAACCAAATTAGTTTTGTTTCCTTCAACACCACCTCCCACATACAGCTGATTTACCCTAGGAGCAGGCTTAATAATCGTTTCTGTTATAATGGGGTATTTGACATTAATCCTATAGCCACGCTTGAGAAGCTGATTCTGGCTAATGGTGTCTGTCACCTTCACATATCCAATAGTGTCAATTCTAACACTATCAGAATAGAGGTTTGTGGCTAAGAATCTACCCACAACATCTTGATACTGAGCGAGTAATCTATCATAGTTGGTATCAGGAAGATAGTGGTTGATCACTGTATCATGGTGCACATTAACAGGAATGGTCTTGATGAGCTGAGGCTTGGTGTTGATAGTGCAATCTTTAATAACCCATGTGGTGTCTCTAATGATTGTAGGAGCATCTGTTGGCTTGCTAGGTTCACATCTCTGGAGAAGCACAACCAGCACAAGGGCTAGTGTCACCAAACTCAGGAAGTTCTTTTGCAGGAAGGTTTTCTTTTTGTACGGCATATTATTTCAAATGTGAATATAAATCCAGGAGATACTGAACAATCATGGCAGCAGCCAGGATTAAGCCCACTGTCCATGTGAGCTTCTTTTTAAACTCTTCTTGCTTGCTCACCTTCTCTTCAAGATCTTTAATCTTCTTCTCAAGAAGCTCAATGCTGTTAACCACTCCACCAGCTTTGGTGAGTGGGTTACCCATAATAGCTTCAATAACCTGTGTAAGCTTATTATCTATGGAGTTCATTTTCTCCTCTAGATCATATAGACGCTGATCCATACTCTTAAGTTCGTCTTTTACAGATTGTTCAAAAAATTGTTCCATTGTTACATGGTGAATGTGTTTATAAAATAATAGCACACCCCTCCCTTCCGAACTGGGAATAGTGTGCTATGTAATTGAAACTCAGTAGCTTACTTAAGGAAAACCCCTAAGATAATGATTTGGTGGCAAATATAGGATAATGAATTGAATTATCCAAATTTTTTTTCTACATGCCAAAGAATCCCATCATTCCATATGGGTCAGATGGTGTATATGCAGCAGCTGCAAAATTATAAAATGTAATTCTTCTCCAAGCTGTAGCATCAGTACCAAGTGTTAGCTGGGTTTGTGATACGTTTGGTATGGCAGATGGTCCTCCTGTTTGCAGATAATATGCGTAAGTTGATGATTGGTCATTACCTGCCAAGTTTCTATACTGAGCTGCAAGTCCTAATTTACTCCACCCAGCACCAGTAAGTGTCCCCCATGTGTTATCATCTGCTGTCATCCAGCTGCCTACAGTAACACTATCAGGGTTTGCTGGTGTTAACCCCGTTATAGTAATAGTAGCAGCAGCTGCTGCGTTTGTGGTGACTATACTTTCTGTGCCCCACTGATTTGTAGGTACGTCTGACCTAAAAACAAGCATTTGAGCTGAAGTGTTTGTACCAGCTGAAAACTGAAAAATTGGGTTAGCAGACCATGTACCATTAAACCTAGCCCAATAAGTTTCTAATGCTACGTTAGCTGTTGTGGCATTTCTGCCTATAGAAGTCCACGTCTGACCACCTGTGTTATTTACAGAGAATGTAGCAGTACCTCTTTGTTGTAGATACACTACCACTAAATCCCCAGTAGCCATCAGTGTGGGTGGGGTGATAGTTATTGTGGTGGTTGCGTTTGTACCATTATCTGCAGGAACAGAAGCTACACCATGTAAGTTAAATACTGCCATTACGGAATTATTTCATATCCATACACCTGAATATATATAGTCATGTTTGCAGATGTAGTGATTTTTAAACAGTCGTTCAGTGTATCTGAGAACATTGGATAGGGAGGTTGAATAAGTGCACCAGGTGTAGCATTAGCTGTGGGTGTAAGTGTGCCTCTAAAAAACACTTGGTCTGTACCAGCAGCATAAACAGTGGTGGCTGTCTGAGCTCCCCAGATGGTTACTAATCCAGCTGTTGTACCACCTGTTGCAATGTTAATTTGTGTTATGACAAATCTGTTACCAGCTGTAGGAACCCAAATGTTTGTACCAGTTTGTGTTGAGGTGTATTCCCCAGATTTCCAAATCTGCATTCCTGGATCAATATGAGAGATCAATTGTCTACCATATCTATCAGAAATACCATTTGATCTATCACCATTAGCAACAGCTGTAGGGAGAGCTGTCTCAGCCTGAAAACCAATCTTAACAGGATTACCACTATCAGGAGAGTCATGAGCAACATCACCAGATGTGTTAGAAGCTGTCACAGTGCCACTTACAGTGACTGTATTGGTAATAGATGTAAGTGTACCAATGTTCCATGTACCAGACTGAGTGGCTGCTACAGTACCATCAACAGTGATGGAGTTACCACCATCTTGGATATTTACAGCTGATGCACCAGCAGCATTGTTGATAGTGACATCACCAATATCCACACCTGAGTTTGCCAGGTTTGTTACAGACCAAGATCCAGATTGTGTTGCTGCAACAGTGCCATCTATTGTAATAGAACCACCACCATCAGCTATATTCAATAGACCTGCAGCTGTTGTACTAAGAGCTTGAACATTTGTTCCATCAAATCCTAGAGATACAGTACCTGTTGGTGTAGCTACAGCTGTACCATCAGCATATTGTGTTCCACCACCAAAGCTTGTCACTTGGTTACCAGAACCATCCACAATTGCTACAGCTTGAGCATTATAGTTTGTGAGAGGAATCACCTCAGCATCAGTGGTACCATCAGTGAGCCTCACTCTACCAACGTAGTTAGTTCCAGCATTCAATCCTACGCTCCATGATCCACTTTGTGTAGCAGCAACCGTACCACTTATGGGCTGTGTGACACCTGATCCATCTACTAAGAGTCTTGTAGATGTTACAGTGAGACCTGATGGAATCTTGGTGTTTACCGCTGAAAGTGTGGTTTCTGTAGCAGCTCCTGTAGGTAAGCTGATTGTACCAGATATGTTATTAATGTTCCAGGTGCCTGATTGTGTGGCACTTACAGAACCCACCACAGTGGCATTAAGGTTGGCAGCAACAGCTTGTTGCACTGTAACAGTTCCACTGATAGGTTGTGTAGCTGGGAAGTTTGACACAGCCACTGTTCCATCTACCGTAATGCTACCACCATTATCATTCACTGGGATGGAAGACTGATCAGATGCAATCACTACAGGGGCTGAGTTAGCCATTGTAGCTTGACCATTGGGATTATTTGGGGTGTATGCCATATTAGATTATGTTCCAGTTTGTTCCATCAGACACTAGATCTAATGATGTATATTGAACAGGAAGAGGGGCTGTCAGAGAACCATCAATTGTCTCAGCTCCTGTTGTATCAATTGTCACTGTTCCAGCACCAACGTTCTTGATTGTATATCTAGCTGTATTACCTACAGCTGTAGGCATTGTTACATTGATTGTTCCACTAGCTAAATAAACATAGTCTGTGTATGCTGCAGATCCAGCTGTTGTGTTCACGCTTACAGAACTGATTATTGTAGCATTTCCAACTGTCCAAGTTCTGTCAGCAGACAGGTCTTGTGTGTTACCGTTTATTGTAAGGTTTCTTGTTGGAGGAACCTTACTGTTAAATGTTGTCCAGTCTGTATTGCTAAGCTTTCCTGTGTTCAGAGCAGATGCTACAGGAAGATTAAATGTATGTGTAGCTAGAGCAGATGAAATAGTGAAGTCTGTACCAGAAGTTCCTGTTGTGAAATATTGTACCTGTGCAGTGAGTCCATTAAGAGCTGTAAGACCTGTTGTAAATGTTGTAACTATTTCTGCAAGGTTGGTACCTTCTGTACGAAATGTGATGGTCTTACCACTATTATTTACGTACACTCTTACAGCAAGCCTGTCTGTAACAGTGAGAGATGTTGTGGGTACAGATATAGATGTGTAATATAAGTCTACACTAGCTCCACCAGTGATTGCTTCTGGAGAGGCAGATCCAGAAGAAATCAATGTAAAACTTACACCATCATACTTATAGAGCTCTACATAGAAACTAGGAGATCCTCCAGATGAATCAGCATTCATGTAAAACTGAATGCTCCAGCCACCAGGAGGAATACTAATTAAAGACGGGTCAGCAACATCTGTTATAAAACTAGCTATGTATCCATTTGCTGCAATAGAGAAGTTTGTACCTGTTCCTGTGACAGGTGTCCTACTCATCTGGTAGTATGTGGTTCCTCCAAAGGTTCCTTGGTTAACACTACCATTTAGATAATAAGCCACTGAAGATCCACCACCTGTAGATCCTGGAAAGTCAGCAAGTGTACCATCTCCTCTAATATACTGACTAACCAGACCAGCAGCTGTAACATTTATTGTACCAGCTGTTGTAATAGGGCTGTTTGCAACACTGAATGCTGCAGGCATTGTAAGCCCTACAGATGTAACAGTTCCAAAATAAGTCTCTGTATAATCAGGAATATTAAGAACATTCCCAATCAATGTGGAAGGACCAGTGGTGCCTATAGTTGTAAGAGATAAGTTAGTGAGCCTTTTTACAGCTCCATACTTATCCACAACTATCACTCTTCCATCATCTGTGAATGTATATCCTTGATTATTTAACTTCTGTAACATTACACTTCTGTAGCAGTTATAGAATAGGTGGTGCTTCCAGCTACATCAGAGATGAGCTGAATGTATTCCGCAGTGTTCAATACATATTCCTCAGTATCTCTGATAGTGTCCCCAGCATCTAGGGTGAGTTCATAAATAGGAACTATCGTAATTGTAGGGAGATCTATAGAACATCTATTATATGTAAGAACATAGTTTACACTATTATTGGTAATAATAATACTGTGTATAGTGAGGGTGGTGCCAGTACATGTGATCTTTGTACTACCATCTGTTGCCACCACTCCTTGAAAGGTTACGTTTGCCATGATTTATTAATTATCTAAACCCATATTTAGATTGCACTCTAAGTCCTAAGTCTTTAGCAAGCTCAGGATAAAACATTGGTAACCAACTAGATGCCTGGTTCGTAAAAGGAACAGATTTCATAGCATACTTAATTACAAAGTTCTTTTCTTCCATTTCTTCATCACCAACAGCTATGTAGTAGTTCTCCAACATGAAGTTATAAACAGTTTTAGTGACATTATCCAGAAGACTGAGTGATGGGAAAAGTCCTCTTGTGAATCCTTTTATCGCACTGCTAGGATCATAGAAGTATCCAATCTCATCTCTTAATTTATCTACAGCCTTTAGAGCATATCTCCACTGGTTAATAGTTGCAGCATCCTCATCATCATCTGGCATATTTGCCTTAATGCCCACATACAAAGCCCAAAGAGCAGCGTAGAACAATAAGTCTAATGCAGCACTTTTTGTATTCTGTCTAACCAGATCAAGAAACTCACTCTCATCCATGTCAAGAACTTTACCTGTATCTGTTTCATATTCTGCCTTCTTTTTCTCATAAAGCTCTCTCATGAAGTTCACACCTCTATCATTAGCTACAAGAATTGCTCTAAAATTTCCAATTGATCCAACCAGGTCTTCAGAAAGCACTCGCATCACCATTCTATATCTTCCCCACTCATAAGCATCTGATGCCCAGTTGTATTTCAGGTTACCAATACGAACATCTACCAGACGAGGAATCCAGTTCTTGAATACCATGAAAGACTTACCATATATAGTCATGTTAATCTTTCTAAGGTCATCCTCAGATAGGTTACCTAGTGCATCCTTGCTGAGCTGTTGCACCTTTCTTCTAAGCTCAATTACACTCTCAGAAAATCTATCAACACCAGGAATCTCAATTACACCATCTTCAAGTTTAGCAAGCTTGATTACACCCTTTTCCTCAACAAGCTTTTCTACATCTTTTTCAAACTCTTGCTCTAGAGCTTTTCTTTCAGCAGCACTACCCTTATATCTATCAGCATATTTGGGTTGCTCTCTGAGGTATTCTCTAGCATTAATCACCTTACCATCAAGAACAATAGAGTTTTTGAGGAAGCTATAGAAGTTCATTGTTTGAACATTCAAGTCAGAACTTCTCATCATCACCATCAAGAAATCCTGAAGAGACTCCTGACTAAGCTTATTCAAAGATAACTTATTAATATACTCTTTATTATAATCCTCTGTAAAAGGAAGAAAATATTGAGCAAGGGCAATCATCTTCTTCTTGTCAGCAAAGCCAAACTTGTTCATTAGAATGATTGCCTCTGTAGAAGCATAGTCTGCTTTTGTGAAATACTTACCAGCATTGATCAAAGCTTGAGCATTACCACCAAACAAGTTGGAGGTTGCCGTAAGAGGGTTCAAACCAAGCGTGGTAATTTGAAACGTGTTATTAAGTTGATTGATAATCTTGTTTAAGCTAAGCTGTCTACCACTTAAGTTTTCTGGGAATATCTTTCTACCAATCTTCTCATTTAATCTTTCTCCTAGCTTACCCATTGTACCAAGAGCCATGTCAAAGTTCTCACTATCCAAAAACTTCTGACCGTACACAATAGCATTCATCATGTCTTCCACAAGCTGAGCGTTGTTATTGTTGTGATCAACATAATCAAGCTTTCCATCTACATACTTACTCTTTCCAAAGAAAGATGTTTTGATTGCTTTCTTGTTTCTTTCTATAGCAACAAGAGCTCTCACCTGATCCTCAATATCAGATAGATATTTGTACTTAGTTGCAAACTGGTTGTACAGTCCCATTGTGCGGAAGAGATCTGTACTCATTTCTCCTTCCACCTCTTTTGTAAAGTATCTGGGAATAGTACTAATAGGTCTACCTGTTTGTGGATCAGTTTGACCAAACCCTATATCTCCCTCATCAATAGAGATGTCTCTCATCATTTGCTCCACCGCATTTATACTGCCCCCTGTCATAAGTCTTTCCATCATGTTTTTTCTCACAAATGGCAGGAAAACTCTAGCCTGACGAGCATTGATGTATCCAATCTGTCTATATTCTTCGTTCTTTTCTCTAATGTAATTATAGAAATCTTTAGCAGGTTTGTTCTCAGCCTTGTTGAGTTCTTTCCACTCCTTAGATTCCCAGGTTTGTCTCTTCGGGAACTTGTTCACAAAATCATACAAAAGCCATCCTGGAGATTCTGCTGTAGAAGTATTGAGCAGATTTTGGATGTTTCTTTTCTCGTTAGATATTTCCTTAGCAACCTCCTCATCTGTTCCAAGTCTCACCTTGTTCTCAATTCTTTCAAACTCCTCTTTTTGCTTCTCTCTGAGAAACTCATTGTAAGCTGCTACATCAATGTTCTCTCTGATCCAGTTGAAGTCTTTCTCTTCAATCTTTTTCTTGAGAGTCTTGTAGAACTCAGGATTGAACTCATCGATCAGCTCGTTCTTATCTTTCTTCTTGATGATATTGAAGTATTGCTTCTTTGAAAGCCCCTTGCCAGATGCCCAAGCATCATACGCTTTCTTAAGAGCTGCAAGTTTATTCACCTCATTGGATGTCTCAAATCCAGCCTTGGCAAATGCAGCATTTGCTTTTCTATAGAGAACACCGATTGATTTAACTTGTAAGGTGGCAGTGGAAGAGAACTGTCTAGTGATTCCCTTAATCACTTTCTCAGGGAGCAAAAGATTATCTACACCAACACTTTTAGCAATAATATCTTCTGTAAACTTACCTAATGTATCTCCTACCTTTCTACGCAAACGCCCAGCAGTATCAGAAGCTGTTCTCAAATCAAGCTGAAGCTTTTCATCTTTCTCTGAAAGAGTGCCCTCAAAAATACTTTCAAGATCAGAGTACATCGATGCATATGTCTCAAGAGCATCTTCCATAACCATCAGATCATCAGCATAGTCATTTAACTCCTTCTCAGTGAATGACTTAGGATCTTTTCCTTCATATTTTTCTGCAAATACAGCAACAGTTTTTTCCACCTGCTTGTTGAAAATCTTAGCCTGACGGATCAGAGGTTCAACATTCGTTTTCATTTGCAAGTGTCTAATTGCCCTAAACAACTCATTTAACTGCTCATTCTTACTAAGTCTTTCTGAAGGAAGTGCTTTCTTCTCAGATATCTTTTTATACAAAGTGTTTAGCTCAGCAATCTTTCTATCTACATCAGGGTTTCCTGTTTTCTCTGCTTCCAGACCAACAGGAATTAGGAAGTCTTCTGTGATGTTCTTTACATTCACATCACCAATCTTGATACCCATGAGCTTAGGGAGAATGTCTTCTTTGGCATTTCCTTTAGAATACATAGCCTGAATGGGAATCATTCTGGTTTGCTTAAAGTTCTGATTCTCAATGCCATATACCTGTTGCAATATTTGTTTGTATTGCTCCATCTGTGTACGCCAAGAACCCACCTTATACCAAGGAATCTCTTGATACTTATCAATATTGATGTCCATGAACTTCCAGTCAAGGACACTTGTATTGCCATCAGGGTCAATGGCTAGGAAGTCAATAGTACCAGCAATCCCACGTTTAGCATCATACACTGTAGTTTCAGATAGAAACACTGTGCCCTTGGGAAAGGAATTAAGACGCTCAATCATGTTTGCTTTGAGAAGCTCATACATGTCTCTGTTGGTAGGATCAAGTCTAGACTGATATCCACTATCGTCTGAAGGAGTTTCTTTTAGCTTACCGTTCTCATCTACCAGAATACTGAGAATATGTTCTATATCCTTGTGACCAGCTGTACCCTTCTCAGCTTTCAAATCATCTACAGCTTTCTGATAGTCACTCTTGGTAAGATCTCTATCTCTGAATCTTCTCTCATACCAATCATTCACCAAATCTGTCACTCTTCGACCAATCTTCTTACCATCTATATAATAACCATCCTCTTTTTTCTCAATCTTGGAACTGATTTCTTTCAGCTTGTTAATCACCCTACCCTGAGGGCTAAGTTGGAAAAACACTCTATCTTCAGCAACTCTGATGTCTTCAGCAGTGCCTTCAAACTTACCAGCCATAATATCCATAGCCACCTGATCAAACCCACTTCTTGCAAACAGGTTCTTGATCCACTGGAGAATATCATCCCACCACTGTTGAATCTTAGACTTGGTCTCAGTGGTTTCAATAGATCCCTCTGCTTGTTTAATGATGGTTTGTGCCAGCACCTTACCAATAGCCTCTTCTTTCAGCTTTAATACATCAGGCTTACCTTCCTTGGTTTGGTAATTAGGATCAGTGCCATATTGAGAAAATACTTCAGACAGAGTCTTTGTACCATTGATCTCCTTGAGAAGTTGCTGATAGAGTTTGGGATTGGTTTGCTTAATTATCTCAACAGCAAAGTGCATTGCTTCCTCAGGAAGAGCTTGAGCCTCTTTACCTTCCACTACCTGGATAAGCTTCTGCATAACCATGGCTGCTCCATCAGCATCCATTTTTTGTCCATCCACTACAATATTCTTAACAGCTTTAATATCAACACCAATATCTTTGATAAACTGCTTTACAATTTTTAGCACTTTGGGAGAGGCTGTTGCAGTAGCTGTTCCTTTTTTCTGTAAAAGGATAGGTTGCGCTTCTCTTTCAGGAACAATACTTATCTCATTCCACTGATTACCATATTCATCTGTTACCACCTTAGGACTGTATCCCTGCTTCTTCAGAACATTAGCTACAGTGTTTTCATAGAAGTTAAAGATAGGCTTGAGAGCACCAAACCCTTCTCTTTCTACTCTTTCAAGTTCTTGTTTAAGTTGATCTCTTTCTTTAATAAATATTTTTTCACTAATAGCTGTTTCTGCACTCTCCATGGTTCTATATGAACCAAGCATTTCAATTTTTGTATCTTTCTGACGAAGTCTATAATACTTTCCTGTGGAATCAACAGTTTCAACGATCTCAAGGTTTTTATTCTTTTCTATAATCTCATCAAGTTCCTTTATCCTATCTTCTTTCTGTCTCCTAAATTGTTCTAAAGTAGTATGTCCCTCAATCTTACTAGCTGTATCTCCTTTAGGGAATAGCACCTTGTTATATCCCTTCTTAGCAGAGTCCTGGATGATAGACTTAACAAAGAATGTCACCCAGTTATTACCCTTGTTTAGGAGTTGTAGGAATTTATTTTGGTTAGACTCTTTATCTAATTGTTCAATTTCTTTGTCTTGAAGCTCTTCTAATCTTTTTCTTTCTTGAGAAACTAATTTACTTACTTCTTCATTTGATTTACCTTCAGTTTCTAAGGAATAAGCATACCCATCCAAATATTGTTCTAGATCAGCAGTACCTCTCATACCAGGAGTATTTGCTGGGGAAACAAACTGTTTACTAATAAGATTTTCTTTATCCCTACCTTTCTGAAACAAATCAGATTGTACTTCTAGTATTCTACGAGTGTTTGTTTTAGAGAAATCTCCAATCATTTTATTTAGGTTTGTTCCAGGTTCATCTGGAACTAAATCTCTAAACTCTGTTGGAACTTCTCTAATCTCACCACCTATAACTTGATCATCACTTCTAAACCAACCGATCCCCTGATCTGTAGCAAACTGAGCATGACCCTTAATAGCAGGAGTGATGGCTGGTGTAGCTATTTCGTTCTCTGTATAATTGGTTCCTCCTGGAACTGTTAGATTAGAATAAAAATCTGTATTTTCAGGAGCATTATTTGTAAAAGGGTCTTCTACAGTAACACCTAATCTAGTAGCAGTATTAATCTCAATAGTATAACTATAATTTGCTAACATATTGGTAACCAGCTCCTCACGATTGGTGGTGTCAAAAGACTTCAATAGTTCAACTTGATCCTTTGGAATGCCAAGATCCTGTTGTATCTTATTCCAGAATGTATCACCTATCACCTTGTTCTTAGCAAGAGTGTTGAAAAGTTGAATACCCTTCTCAGACTGAAGAGCGTTCACTGCCTTCAATCCAGACTTTACAATAGACTCTTTGCTTTCACTCTCAGGGACATTGCCATCAAACTTATCCCACAGATAATAGGCTATATCCTCACCTCTAGTTGCCACAAGGTTCTTCCAAGAGTCAAGATTGATATTTGGACAAGTTGCCATTAACAGATTGATTTTAACAGTTTACCAATTTCTTTTGGTTTATAACCTATGCTCTCCAATAGCTCAGCATTGATGTCACTGATGTTGTATTCTTTACCATCTCTAAGTTTCAGCTTGCCTGATGGTGTGGATATCTTTGTAGTGCTAGCTACTTCTGGTGCCGAAGATACGATTCTTTCTTCAATTCTAGGAGCAAAGTACTCAATTAATGTATCATTAGAAATGTTATCGCTAATCTTCACTGTACCATTGTCAACAACAGAAGGTCTAGCATCTGTATAGTATTCAGAAACCAGAGATCCATCACCATACAGATTGATAAGCTTGTATACATGCTGACCCTTTTCTGTAACTACAGGTTCTCCATTACCATATCTAACCTTCTGATAACCAAACACATCGTTCAAACCAGACTCTCCAGAAGCTATTCTTCTCACTCTTTCTGCAGGGGTAATGTTTCTACCAGTGACAATATCAACCATCTCTCCACCCTTCATTGTGATCACTCTAGGCACCTTTACAACATCATAGCCAACATGCTTAGCGTTAAACTTCTCACTGAGAAGCAACACTCTTCTATCTGTAGATTGGATTTTCAAAGGCTCAATACTTGGGAACAGCTCAGAATAATACTGATATACATCCACAAGATCATCCCCCACCTCTATAACATCTATAGGACTCTCAGAAGCCAGGAAGAATTTTGGTGTCACTGGAGGAACAACAGCATCATCTTTCCAGTTGTTCTTTTGGAACCATGCCTCCTTAGAAAAAATCTCAAGCTCTGGGGAGTTGGAAAGAGTGTTGATTGTCTCAGAAATTGCAGCAGCATAATCCTCTACAGGAATGATGTTCTTGATAGATACAGCAGATTGATATGATCCCTGGAGAATAGAAAGTGATACTATATCGTAATACAAATCTCTAGTCTCAGGATTATCTCTCAACTCTCTCATCATCTCAATGTAAGTGTTTTCATCAAAAGCATCTTTGGGGTTTGCTTTCAATGTAACAGTCTTTGCACCACCTTCTAATTTATCTGAGGTGGATACAGTTAAGTCATTGAGAATCTTAACATTAGGGAATTTCTTCTGCGCTTCAGCAAGCTGTCTTGCTACAGATGTTCTAAGATCAACAGCCAGTTCTCTAATTTCAGAATTCAATCCAGTTTTAGTCTGGATGATGAAGTCTAGGAAAGAAGCCTTGAGCTTGTTAGCCACTCTATCAAAATCATCAGCACTCATGTACATCTGCTCACTATAAGGAGCAAGTACCTGGTTGATGATGTATCTATAGTCATCCTGCTCAAGCTTCAATATAGCACCCATGCCAACCATCGATCTATTTAACAGATCAGCCTGGTCTCCTATGAATGAGTTTTCCAACACCTTGTCTACAGAAGAGAAGATGTTTGTTTCTCTAGCCATAGCAGTTCTGCTAGTCTTCTTGTAGAAAGAATCGCTATTCTTGAACTTGGTGGTGTCATAGTTTGTAGCCTGTGTGAGCTTGAAACTATAATCAGCCATCTTAGCATATTTCAAAAACTCCATCAAGATCTTCTGCTGCTCAGCATTTCTTTCATTACCAAGCTTACCTTCAGAGTAGTCTTTAATGTTATCCTTGAGTTTAGCTACATCTATCTTAGCTTCTTTAACACTGTCTCTAGTGGCTGGGAACTTATTCAAGACTGCTGCAACATCATCAGTGCTGAACAAGAACTTAGCATCTTTTGCATCCAAGTATTTCAGGTATTCTGTAATAATTGGCTGATTCATAAACAACACTGTGTTCTTTCCAACACCAATTCTCTCCAAGAACATGAATGTACTAGTTACCAAGTCAGACTTGATAATCTTCATGATGTATGGATCTTTTGCCACATCCACAAATGCTGTAGCATATCCAGAGAGTCTGTCAGAGATGAAGCTCTTATTATCAGCAGTCATCTTTCCAGAGATGGAAACATATGTTTTACCATCAACAGTTATAGTGTTGTGGGGCAGAGCAATTGAACCATCACCCAACCATTTCTTATCAATAGCGTTAACCAGCTCAAATCTAGAAGGGTCAATATAAACCTGAGTTTTCTGTGTAAGTGATTGACCTGTAATGTTTACCGCAGCAATACCCACCCATTTCTTAGCTGTTACAAAAGCATGTCTGAGGTTGGTCATGTAGCTTCTGTTGAGCAATCTGTTCTTGATTTGAGACTCATCCTCATTTCTAAGAGTGTCTAGCTCAGCAGCAGCTTTAGCAAGACCAGCATCATCTACAGGAGACACCAGACGATCAAAGTTCTCAGGGAGTGTAATCATTCTTTCCAGAGAGTCGTAATACTCATTCTCCAAAGAACGCTTGTACATCTCATCTACAAATCTGTCTTTCAGAGCAGCTTGCAGATTTGTATCTCCAAGTTTGAGAAGCTCTTCTTCAAGCTTTGCTTCAAGTTCAGATTCATTCTCTACCTCAGATAGCAGTGTATCCAACAGATTACCATATCTATCTACAAGACCTTTTGAATCATCCAGTCCGTATTTACGAATCTGGAGAGCTTCAAACAGATCATCTTTCTTCACCTTCTTACCAGCCAACACCTCATCAAATACACCAGCATAGAACTCTCTGGTAGCTTCTTCAGAACCTCTGTATTTAACCAGACGAACATCACCACTCTTGTCTACATAGACAGATCTCAAATAGGTGTTCATCTTGTCTATATCAAAGTCAGAACCAGCCTTTGCTGTAACCTCTGAAGGAACAACGATTGTGTCACCCATGCTTTGAGGCAGGAACCCTTTCACACGGAACACCTCAACAGAGGACATAGATTGTGTAGGAATACGGAAACCAATTCCTGTCAGGATCTTCTTACCCTCATCAGTCTTGTTCAGATAGTTGAGGATAGATTCATCTGTGGGGAACTTGTTCTTGTTGAACTTATTTCTGAACCAGTGGGGAAGATATACCTCCATGTAAGGATCTTCCTTGGTATAGAACTTCAGTGCAGGGCTTGCACCTTTAGGATCTCTGTTACCCTTCTCCCAACCAGTGACAGGAACCTGCACCTTGGGACCACCATTCATCTTGGGACTAGTGAGCTGTTTGTTTACAATAGAATAGAGAATGTTCTTAATCTGTTGATATGCAGGAGATGCTTCAAATGGAATTATGAATTCACCATTCTCATCCAACTGAATTGTATCAATTGCATTCTCATTGAGCTCTCTTCTAAGTAGTTCATACTCAAGAGTTTCTTGAATAGCCACCTTGTCTACAACATTGAATGCATATCCCAGATCTTCAATACCCAGCTTCTTCAGGATTTGGTTGTAGCCATTCTCATGCATTTGCTTGAGAATCTCCTTATTCTTATTAAACTCAGCTTTAGCCTCGTTGCTAGCTTTACCATTATCAAAGAAGTCAAGACTAAACAATTTTGTTAACTGGCTACCACGAGTTTGCTCTTTAGGATTCTCAAAGCTGTTCTCCACCTGGATACCGTAAGACTTCCAAGCAACATCAATTGTTCCTTCAAAAGGATTCTCATTGAAAGACCCATCCTCATTGTAGAACTTATTAAGAGCTGTAGCTCCAGCCTTTCTACCAGACTGCATCACCACATATCCAACCTTCTCCTCCATCATCTTGATGTAGAGCTTCTCTAGGTTTGTGCCTTCAATAGACTTATAATACAAAGGCATCTGAGAGAACTTGTCAAGAACAATATCAATCTTATTCTCATTATTCTTAACACCAGATACAATAGGTTTAAGCACCTCTGTAACAAATGTAGGTTCAGGTTTGCTAAGCAGCTCATTATCAGCCTTTTGCAAAGCTTCTCTACCTTCGTAAGACCATGCACCTTTCTTAGCCATGGCTCTTCTCATGTAAGCCATTTGCCATTGATGCCAGTTTTCAGCTTCCTTACTCCACTGACCATTCTTGAGTTTCACCTCACGATAGGTATTATCAATAACCCAAGAAGCAGCATCTGCCTCATTCACCTTGGGATAGAGACTTGTACCAAACTCAATATCAGAGAGAGTAGCTGTCTTGGTGTAAGACTTGTTCTCATGATATCCAAGATCAGTTGGTAGAAGCTGGACATCCCCAGACTTGTTATACTCATCATTCAGGAATGTGTTGAACTCAGGACTATCAATTGTTCTACGTCTGGGAGAGAGGAATGATTTGATACGCTTGGTCTCATCCAGTTTACCATTCTTGATAGCAAACTGATAAGGATCGCCAAACAGGACTTTGTGGAACTCAATGTTGTTGATGATGTAGTTAGCATTCAGGAATGTAACAAGATTGTTCACATCATCATTGCTCATTCTGAACTTTCTGATACCTTCAGATGTGGCAAATGTGCTATCCAGTTCTGCATAAGTGAACTGGTCTTCCTTCACCATAGCTACCTGATTACTAGACTCTAAGTTAGCTCTAGTTTCCTTTGCTGTGTTTTCAATAAACTCTTTAACAGCAGCATTGATGTCAGATATGTTATTGTCAATATATTCAGAAATCTTGCTTTCTGTAGCCCCAGTGACAATCAATTGATTGATCTCTTTGAGATTCTTTTCAGAAAGTATTTCCTTGAAGAAGCGAAGTTCTTTGGCTTTATTGCCAATGTTCTTTATCTGCTTTCTATTATCAGCATCCAGTGCTAAAGCCACCTCATCTTTCAAATAGCCCTTGAAGATGGTATAGATCTTGTTCCAAGCTCTGCCACCTTCTACATCAGCAAATGAAACATGGTTACCCAAGTTCATCATCCATTCTGTAGAACCATCACCAGGAACCAGGATGTAATAGTTACCATTGATATTCTGGTTGATCTCCTGAGTGAGTCTCTTTCCAATAGTGAGTTTGCTGGTAGCTACACCTTTGTTGCTATCTCTAAGCTTTGTTCCTTGGATGTAAGAAACCTTAATGTTTCTAATTAACTCACCATCAGCATTATAGAATCTTCCATCCTTCTTCAGAATAACACTGTTTTTAGAAAACACATCATTCAGCTCAGGTCTTGATTGACGCAACTGATCAAGAGAACCAGCCTCGTTAAACTCGTTCTCAAACAGAGAAGCAGCATTATCATCTGTTACAGACTGGATTCTTTGTCCCTCAACACCAAAATAGGTACTATCCTGATTGGGATTTGTAGCATTTACATACAGATTTGTGAGAGTCTTCAGAGGACCACCAATACCAAGCTTATCTGCTGTAACTTCTGATATGTTTCTTGCCTTCTGCAAGTATGTATAGATAGAGGAAACAGCTTTTGCAAAGTCATCCTGTTTATCTGACTTGAGTGTAACGTATGCCTCAAGAGGGAATATAATTCCAATGTTTCCGAGAAACTTCACCATTTCCTCAGGAAGCTTAGGGGTTTTCTCAGGAAATGCTGCAGGATTAGCCTCGTATGTTTTGTTTGGTCTGTTGTATCTAATAGCTGCATCAGCATTAGTAGAAACAACTTTCATATTCTCTAGCCACTGTCTTTCCACTTGACCAGCAGCTGTGTATTGGTTAGCTGGGGCAGTGTACACCTCATTACCCTTGATGTATTGAATCAGGGCATCAGGTTTCTGTCTAGTGAATGTTTGCATGAAGTTTACAAACAGTCTCCAGTCAGCATCTTTGAAATTAGAGAAATTGAATGTACCAGTATTAAGATCACCACCTACACGCTGGAAGAAACGTACATAATCAGCATCCAGTTTTGCTAGATTAGCCATCTTCTCAGCAGCTTTTTCAGTGCTGCTAGTGTTGGACACCTTACCCAAAACTGTGGCAAACGCTCTGTTGAAGTTTACAAGCATGTATCCCTTAACACCACTAGCCATAGAGAGGACTCTCTCAGGAAGAGACAGTGATGTGGAGTTCTGCTGATTGGTAGGTTTTGTCTTAGGGAGTGTGGCAAGTACAAACTTAATAGCAAATGGAGAACTCTTCTTCCAGTCTACACTGAAAGGCTCAGGAGCATAGTCAGTCTTAGATGTGTTCTCATCATTAATATCTATTCTATCCTCCTCATTGAAGTTGATACCAAGTGTACGAAGAGATTGTTTTGTTCTCTTAACCAACTGGTTAAATCTCTCTTCGCCAAGCTGCTGATATTTTCTTTCCTGTGGAGAAGCGTATGCCTCCTTAATCTTATCAAACACCTCTTTACCAGTGACATCTCTCAGCTCATAAAGAGATTCTTTGTTTCCACCAAAGATATAGTTGGCAGCACGAGCTGTCATATCTTGAACAAAGTCAAACACTTGAGTTTCAGAAAGTCCTGCAATACGTTGATACTCAGGTCTTGAAGACTTGATATCAGCAGGAAGCTTAGCCTCTTTGAACTTGCCAGAATCGATAGCTTTGAATAGCTGATCCTTCATAGAAGACTTTCTTACAAAGCTCTTGAAGAACTCAATGATTTGTTTGAAGAACTCTAATATCTTCTGACCCAGAGACTTAGCAGCAATCTTACCTGTTCTGAAGGCAGCAAAGTCATCAGCAATTCTTTCCTTAGCTTGCTGATCTGTAGCCTCTTCATAGAACAACATCTTGCCAGAAGCTCTGTCTTTGAACTTACCACTCTTAGCTCTGAACTCATCAAGAATGCCTTGTCTTTGTTCAGGTGTGAGGAACCCTTTCCAGATGCCCTCAAATATCTCGTGGTAAGGAGTTCCTTTCAGAGCACCTCTGTAGAACTTAGCTACGCCATCTTCAAATACACCCCATGCTTTCTGGTTGTCATATGTGTTAACCAGATTGTCAAGTATTTCAAAAGGAATACCAGGAACATTCTCCTTAGCCCAGGCTTTGAACAATGCAATCTCAGCATCTGTAAGTCTTTCCTCACCAGCCTCAGTTTCAGCCACTCTCTGATATTCATCAGCAGGAGCTCCTGTATCATTAGGATTGTATGTTCCTCCAGTAGGTTTAGCTCCAATCTTAGCTAGGTTTGCATTATATTCATCTAAAATAGCCCTAACCTTACTTATTTTAACTTGGTCCCTAGGTTGTTGTTCTTCAATCTTTTTAATTTCCTCAGTTGCATATTTTATATACTTTTCCCCTTTAAGACCACCAAAGTTTTTATTTGGATCAGCCTTAGCTTCCTCTATCTGTTTTTTATAAATTTCTAAAGCCTTTTTATCAGCATTGACATAAACTTCTAACCACCCAAGAGGGTCCTCTACAAGCTGTTTGTCATAAGCTGTTTCCCATTCTTCTTTCTTCTTAACTTGAGCTCTCCATGTTAATATCTCATCTAGTTTTCTTTCTTTTTCTTGTTCAAGTTGATTAAGTTGATCAAGTTGCTCTTGACGTATCTCTTCTTTTCTCTCAATAGGAACACGGTTTATAAATCCTTGTTCTGCTGGAGTAAAGTCAGTAATAGGTTTACCAGCTAACATTTCTCTTACTAAAGCTTCACCTATACCCCTATCAAGATCAAGACTAATACTAGTAGGCTCTGTAGGTTTAGTTTCTTTTACAGCAGCTCTTTCATTATATTCCTTTAGTAATATATCATATGCTAATCTAGGCCCATTTAATTTAAGACTAACCTCATATCCTGCATCTCCAAGACCTTGGAACCATTTTGAAAAATCACCATACGTTTTTATATCTATTTTAGGAACACCATAAATCATTGCAGCAAAATCTGCAAGCTTTTGCGTTGCATCAGTTCTTGCCATTGATTGGTATTCAGGTAGGTCTTCTCTTTTAAGAGGTAGTTCTGAAACAGCTGTAACTACAGGTTCTGTTCTAGCTGTACCCTGAGCTTGAGCAACAGTGGATGTATCTGGTTGTAGAACAGCAGCAGTGGAAGGAGCTTCTTGTTGTTGAGCTTCCTTGAGCTTGTTGAGCTCACCAATAAGCTTCAGACCAACATATGTTACAACAAGCTGCTCATTCTCAGCAGCAGCATCAAATTGATTTACAGCTTTCAGACCTTCAATAATAGGTCCGTTGACAATCTTCTCATTAGCAGCAACATCTGTAATTGTCTTATTAACCTGGATGTTTACATTAATGTTGCCTGCAGCATCAACAGTTCCTGTAAATTCTACAGGACCGCTGGTGAAACCATTGAATGTATGGACAGTTGTACCATCCATGTCAAACTCCCCAATTCTTGGAACACCAGGCTTAGCCTCAACTTTAGGAGCCTGTACAACAGGAAGTTCAAAATCGTTTAATGTAGCATATTTCTGCTTGAAGGAATATGGGAGTTCTGCTGTAGGCTTAGCAGCATTTGTTACAAGAGGAGTTTCTTGTGCTGATCTTCCTTCAGAGCTGAGCAGATAGGACTGGTAGTTTCTCCACTCCTTCTCAACCAGTTTACCATTCTCATCCACTGTGTACTCATAGAAGGGTTCTGTGAACTTATCCTTCAGAGTTTTACCATTGATGTTATGGTAGGTTTCAGAAAGCTGATCTACAATCTCACCCTCAAGAGTGGCTATATCAGCAATTGGGAATCTGAATCCACCTAAGAAAACATTAGAGGCATCAACATAAATCTGATTACCTTTTGT
>Ga0315904_10003442_pt1 | contig 23254 bp, 16 predicted proteins | sample LakEriMetagenome_6_FD_203529 | JGI IMG/M metagenome (GOLD analysis project Ga0315904, IMG submission 203529) | Freshwater fungal communities from buoy surface, Lake Erie, Ohio, United States - Buoy 12 MA120 | ecosystem: Environmental > Aquatic > Freshwater > Lake | place: USA: Lake Erie, Ohio... | reverse complement strand
CGGCGCTGGGCGGCGACCAGCGAGACGCCCGACAGCAGCATCGCCAGCTGCGTGGTATCGAGTTGGACGCGGCACTCATCCGTCGCCGTTGTCGTCAGCGGCTCAAAGGTGCCCGCTTCCAGCAGCCGGTAGTACAGCCAGAAGCCGCCGTCGACAAAGTGCAGCAGCTTCATCCGATCCCTCCGGCTGTTGAGGAACAGGAACAGACTGCCGTCCGTCGGATCCGCCCGGAACTCACTGCGAATGATCCCAGACAGGCCGGCGAAGCCCTTTCGCATGTCGGTCGGCCGGGTGTAGGCATAAATCTTCAGCTTCCCGCTGGCGATACTCAGCATGCCGAGTCTCCCTTGCCAGGCGGAGTCGTCCGGCAGACTCGGCCCAGCATCCACTTCAGGGCCACCGAATCATCGTGCAGTTCAATCACCACTCCGCCTGGAAGACGAATCGTGGCTAGCCGGGAGTTCTGTGTGGGGCTCAATTCGATCGCCCTGAAGGACGCCGAAGCCTCGCAGGGCAACCGTTTAGCTAATCGATTTGCCTTCCACTCACTGGCCTTGCCCTGTGGCATGCCGGCCAGCGTTCGCATCCACTGGTATAAAGACGATACCGAGATACCTTCCCGCCGACAAAACTCAGCGACCGTCAGTTCCGTCCGCTCATACCGCCGCAGCCGCCGCTTCCACTCGGCTACTTTCCCGACCTTCGTTTCAGCACTCATTAAATGGGATCCCTTCGCTCAGTTCCGAAGAAATCCAGACTTTAATCGGCCTGTCTACAATGGTTCTGGTGGACGCTTACCTTGTTCCAGCGTTTTTGTTTGCACAGCGGATGAACGTGGTGCTCCGCGACCTTGTCCCACCCTACGAGGAGAGATGGGGAGTCGCCCATTAACGAATGGATGGGACTTCCGATGAGTGCTGGGAAAACAAGGGTCAGAAACGCGAACAGGCCGACGTTTTGAGGCGTCGGCCTGTTGCAATAACCAGAGGGTCAAACAATGTTTGATGCCCTTAATTCAGTTGCGGGAATCACACTCCTCTCGAACCGGAGACGAGACCACTCTCCGGCCCCCTCATCGATACAAGACGTTGGTGCCGAGAGTCGGGAATCAACGGGCGAAAATGTGCTTTCTCGCTCCAGTATGTTTATCTCGTGTCCAACAAGAAGCCCTTCACTTAAGTCTTTGGAAAGGCATCTTACTGTGGAAATTTTGTTAATCCCCGCATGTGGCAGTCGGTAATCGGCTTTTTGGGGACCATCGCCCGCAAAGAGGCCAAACCAATGGCCCAGAATTTCGCGGATCGATCTCAGTGCCATCCCACATTCGAACGTCGACAAGGACAAGCACGTCAAATCTCACTCAAACTTGGTTTTTACCCTCACAGGTGCACAAGGGGACCGTCTGACGCGATCTTGATCTTCACCTGAACGGCGACGCTTGGATCGCTTTGAAACATAAACCAAAACTGTCGTGCCGCTGACAGAAATGAGATTTTCCTCAGTGGACTTGAATGCATTAATTAGTTTCAAAACAATTTTCACATGCGATCCGGTTGCTCAGATCTTATGATACAACTTGGAACTTTGAACCCACGTAGAAGGTCGCCGAAATGGCTTGTAATCCCAACATCCCCGATTAGTCGGATTCCTTTTCGAGTGAGATTCATTTCAGAAAGCAGGCTTCGAAGACTTTCAAGGCCATTGTCAACATTAAAGTCAATCCATTCATCTGCACTACCGTCTACAACTCGAATCAGGTCGCTACTTATCCCGCCAACGTGAACTTGCACAACCCATACATTGTTGCCGTCATGCACCCATTCCATGCGACAAGGGCCGAGCACTTTCCGTAATTCCAAAATCGTTACTTCCACATCACGTTGAATGTCATTGGGTAGGTTTGTCGGTGCATCCTTACCAAGCATGAACCTATCACCACGACCGATTACGCCTTCCACGACAGTTTCCCCGGACTCCCTAATCGCGGCTCCGCCTGAGAATCTTGCGTCAACTCCTTCTTGTACCAATACGCTTGCTAGCGCATCGCGATCAGACGAATCTACGCTTTGTATTAGAGTGAACAGATCCTGGTGTCCCAGCACTGTTGGTAACTTTCCAGGCAATTGACGCCTCGGTGCTGTTCGGGACCAAAACTCATTGGTTCCCGTCGGTAGACCAAAAACAAATGGACGTATTCGACGTGAAACGACGGTACAGAAAGGGGTATTTTGGCCCAAAGAGTAGGCAACGAGTAACCCAAATGTCTTGTCACCAATGTGCTGACTAAACCGGTTAGGCCAAGCAATTTGGACATTTTCATGTGTATCACCTGCGGATTGCGATTCCACTTCCCAGATGATCAATGGCGAGTGATGAATACCCCGCCTGCGAGGGTGAATGCTGAATTCAACGCGTTGCGATGCGGTGAAGCCAACTGGTAAGGTAACACCATAAACCTGATAAAGAATCTTGTCTCCAATATATCGAGGCAATCGGCATACACCCGGTTTCTCAACACATCGAGGAGTATCGTCTGGTGCGAACTCGACAGTGTTTCCGAAGAGGACGCCAGAGACTCCTCCATCATTTATGTCAATCGATTCGTTTACGATCACTGAGATGCCCGATCTCGTAAACCTCTCGACTGTGGCGAGAATAGTCTGCACATCCGAGAGTCCCATTACGAACTCCCCGCCCTTCAAAACTAACTGACTGAATGTGCGGATGTTTACTTTGGACTCAACAGAGGCCTTGAGCAGCTCTCTTATCGAGTCCTCCAAAGAACCGAGTTCACCAGTGTAGTCGCGAATGCATATGTGACGCGGAACGTTCGGCGCGTCAGCACGAATGCTCACGAACTGTGCTACATTCACTGTCCTTGCCAAATGTGCCAAAACGTCATCTTTAAGATGGATCATCACTAAGCTCGCAGTCAACTAATTCTTGAAATTGTTCAGCTAATGTGTTTAGGAAGATCGATTTCTCTCCAATGCTTTGGAGCATGTCGATTCCAGAAAGCGCGAGCTCAATCGCGTCATTATGGGCAACTTCTATAAGTTCGTGATTGAACAAAGGAAGGTCCAAGCGGACCGCCAATAGACATTCAAACAAACAGCCAGAGCTTAATTCCCAACCTCGCGAAAGAAAAACACTCTTTGCGAACAACTCGATAACCTTTGACCAAAAATGCCGATAGTCATCTTGGCACCAGTGCTTTCGATTCAACACAGCGGGATTTATGCATACTTGTTTAGTTCTGCCTCGAACCCGTGCACAAAAGTCGTGCGCAATCGCAACATTGCGTTCAATCAGCGTCTCAAATTCCAGCTGAGACACTCCATTTCGATGAGACGACATCAGTTCAACATATAAAGGCCCGCCAGTGATCGGGCAAGCTATATAGTTAGCCCGATCTAATTCGAATGCATGCATCGAATTCAGCATGCTTTCCATTTCGAACAACTGTGTTGTCTGCGGCCTGATCGAATCTATTCCGCATTGGGTTTTCATGATTCACTCCCTTCCAAGTACTCTACAATGCGCTTTACTTGTCGCTCCATTCGCAAAAACACCTGGTCGTCAGCGGAATACGCTCTGAATTTCGCATTCAGTTCACCATCAGTGACATCAGTTCCGCTTAGTCTTGTCAGTAAATCTACGAGGAGGCTACGTATCAACTTCTCTTCGTCTACATTCCTATTCGCTTGCGGCACTTCAACCTTCAGCCAAATTACATCCAAGAGCTCTTCAGTTGGAGGATTCTCAAGTGCAATTTTACTTGGATCAGACTTATCCTCTTTCTTTACATTGACTCGCGATTTGTAATTCGTGAGCCGTACGTCGAAGACCATTCGCTTAACTTGATCCTCAAAACAGCTCTTAAAGGTAAGTGAATTTCGGTCGAATGTATCCAGATACGACTTAACCTGAGGCAGTGTCAGCAATTTTCTAAGGTGCAGTTCGAAATTCGCCAAGAATTTACTGACTGTCCTCTCCGCCAACTGCTTCAGCTCACTAAAGCTAGCTAGCGACGACATCGCTGCGAGATCGTTGATCTGGACTTTGAAGACGCCTTCTGGAGTCGAAAGTGCGGTTTCAATAAAGACCAATTGATCTCGAAGCTCACCAGTTGCAATTTCATTATTGGGCAATTCCGAGTCCCAAGCCTTTATTTTTTTAGCAGCTTCGTCCTTCCTTCGTGCTAGTCGTGGCATGGTCTTTTTGAACTGTGACAGCAATTGCGCAAAAAGAATGTTCTTCCGTGCCTCGTAGTCTGGTAACCCAACAAGAAAAGCGTCGTCTACTCTACCGGCTCTCACTGCAGCTCGTTCGATTCGTTCGAAATAGTTGGTTGCAATGACGAAAATCGAGCTTTCTTTCTCTCGTAAATCTTTAAGCTTTGGCAGCATACTGGGTGTCATCATCTGAAACATGTCATCTTGATTGTCATATGCCTTTAGATTACGGTCGAGAATCAACCTGTCGATCTCGTCAAGTAGGATTACGCAGTTTTCCTGCTCAGTCAGAGCTTCGAATATGCGTTTTGCTCTTTGCTCCACCTGCGAGACGCCGGTTTGCACGAAATCACTCGGAGATAGCGAGATGAAATCCCAACCAAGCGATTTTGCTACAGCCTGCGCAATTGTGGTTTTCCCAGTGCCTGGTGGCCCATACAGTACCATCGAATAGTGAGCATCAGGTCCGTCGCCGACACCAAGGTCACCTGCTGCCTCGCGAGGAGCGATGAAGAACTCTCCTATTTGCTTGTAAACATCATCAGCGTGGCTTGGGCGAGGAGAAAACTTGTCTTGGAACTCCGTCTTCCAGTAGGTATATACTGACTCAATTTCTCTGGCTTTCGAATCCGAAGCAATCGATGGACGCTGGTATTTCAAACCGGTAGCCGTCACACATTGAGCAGCAACGTGCCTCTGAAGCATACTACGGTAATGAATCAAATAGATACCTACTTGAGAGGTCTCCCATGTGTGTATACCGTCTTTAACTGCGAGGTGCTCCGAATGCCAGCCGAGAAAGCGTTTATCGACCTTTTGTCCGATTGCTGGACTGAACGTACCTCCGGTTACTCGACTTTCAATCCACTGGTAGTAGTGATGAAAAATCTGTATGTGCTTGCTGAAAAGCTGATCGCCCCTTGTTCCAAGTAGCCAGCATGAACGAAACAAGGAATTCACAATTTCTACACTCAGCGGGAGAAGCGCGAATCCTTTTTTATTGGTAAGTAACGGCTTTAGTGGACGCCAATACGGAGTTATTTCCTGCCGCCTTTCGAGGACCTCGAAAGCTCGATCGATAGCATCTCGGTCATGGTTACATCCATCTGCCAATTGCGGTCGGCACAAAAGATAGCCCTCCAACGAGAAGGCGAGCTCGGCAGCGTCGAACGGTCCATCCTTGATAGTTGCAAACGCAAGATGATCAAGTAAACGAGAGTAGAACCATTCACCTAAGCTTCCAGAACTAAAGGTTCTCTGAGCATCTGCTGAAATGGTTTTCCCTGCCTCTTTGAGCATACGGTAGAGCTGCAGTGCGCGAAGAACGGGAAATGCATGTGTGGATACTTCGTAACCATCGTTAAGCTTCAAAATGGAAATTGAGCCGTCTTGGTGGCGTTTGGCCAGATCGAGCGATTGCTGTGCGAGTGCAAACAAGTGCTCAGAAGATCGAGATGATGAGCTGATAGGTATGAGCCATGAAAGCGTGAATGGATTGAGTTCTCCAAAGGTGCCTCTAGCTATATCCCCAGCCAAATTGTCAAGCGTAGCTAATTTTCGGTGAGATGCGTCAATTGCCGCAGCAATATCTTTTAGCGTCTGTTTATCAAGGCTTGGCGCTTTTGGCACTCGATAGCCCGAAGGCTTTTTGCAGCTGAACTCATGAAATGGCAGTCCTCGCTTTGCAATTTCAAGTGAAAAGTGCACCATGGCCTGCGTACTTACAGACATGTTGTCGACTGTGATGTGCTTGCCATCAGTGATGTCGTAGGGCCAGACTCCTTCTGGGGTAATGCAATTTGCAAGCGTCTTCCAAACACCATTGAGGAGTCTGTCGATGCTTTCGATTTCTTGTTTGTCCTGCGAATACTGTTTTTCAAAATAGTTCATGTTGTCACTCATTGTTGCTGCCTAGGGTTTCGACTTTACTCCCACACCTTCGACTTGAATCCCAGCGCTGTTGCATTCTCAGAGACTGCGCGCTTGATTTGATCTGATGCTCCAGACGGGAACTCGGCGTTGATTTCGAGCGTGATGTTCAGCGATGCGTTGGGATCACCGGCGAGGAGGGTGATGATCTCCTCGGCGACTTGAACCAAATGCATTTTGGCTGTGGAGGGCTTGATCTGAATCGAACCGTGGAAGGATTTTGGCTTCGACGGTGGTGTTGGGCCAGGGCCAACGGGGCCGGTGCCTCCGCCTGTTGCAGTTCCGCCAGTCGTCTGGCCTGCGGTTCCCGTTGTCGTCGAACCACCTGAAGACGAGCCGCCCGCCGTTGTTCCTTCTGCAGCTTTCTTCGCGGCTTCTTCGGCTTCCTTCGCTCGTATCAGTGCGGCTGCGTAATCGCTGGCTGCGGCTGGGTCTATCAAGAGCAACGTGTCATCGAATTGGACGTTGGATTCGCCGACATGGAACCCAGTGTATTTGTCGCCATCTTGTCCGTATGCGGTACCGAAGAAGTCCTTTGAGCTTGCGCCCGTTCGGATCGCTTGTCCAAGTGAATCACGGTTCTTGAGTCGAGGCAAATAAAGATACCGAAGCGTGTCTTCCCAGAAGGTCATGGCTCCAGCTGATGTTTTCCCGTCTTTCCAGTAAAGTTCCTTGAGCTTGGCACAAAGGTGGATTGGGGACCAAGTTGTGATCACCAGTTCGTTTTCGAGACAAACTCGTTCAATTTCATTGCCGACGGAATTTCCGGTTGTGTTTAACGGAAATGCTTCGACCGATGGCTTCGGGTCTTTGGCCGAATTTTGCACTGGGCAGAGCAACCATTTGTAGCATTCCCGTGCAGCTCGCGGCACAACTTCTTCGGCGCTTTGAAGTTCCTTTTCAGCTTGCTTCTTTTGTAGCAGGTCGATGTTGAGACGGCCTTCCCTGACGTCGTCAACGATTGAACCCCATGCGAGTGCTACACGCGCTGTGTCTCGCAGTCGCGTGAGAACCGCCATGTCAGGTGCTAAGAAGATGAGTCGGTTTCCACGGTAACGGGGCTTGGTCCCATTGCTACGAACGTAGTCCAACACGGCCTGTTCGGCCGGTTGTTTGAGGTCGCGAGAGTGACTTAACTCTGGATCCAGGACGACCAAGCGAAGCGAGCTGTCATCCGGAACATCGCCATGCGGCGTAAAGATGTGGACGCCATCAAAGAAGGTGGAGTTACCAAACATCTTCTTGAGCGCTTCGCCGATCTTACCGCGGACATCGGTGCCATCTTCGAATCGTCGCTTGCGGTCTTCCATTTCGCGACGCAGGTTGGCGCGTGTGTCGAACCAGAAGCGAGTGGCCTCCTGGGTTTTGTCGCCGGAGCTGTTCAGGTAGTGGAGGCGATCCGCCAGTCGGTTCAGTGCGTCAATGTAGGTTGCGGAAGTCTGTCCTGGTTGCAAGCATCCAAGCAGGACACGTGCGCGATCGAGGCCACGAATTCCAGCCTTTCCTGCAACCGACGAGGGGGCACTGCCGAGAAACAGAGTGCGGGCCACGCGACGGGCGGCGTTTACTTGGCCAAACCGAGGTTCCTTGTTCTCCAGTTCTGTCGTCTCGGCACGGTCGCCATCGATGTCTTTTTCAACGACGGCATCCCAGCCTGCGGGGAGGTAGTACGTCAGCTCGTTTCGAGAACTGCCATCGTGCAGCGGGAGGCTGCCGGGCAGAATCATCAGGTCCTTGTTGTCATCCTTCCAAAGCCGGTAGATGACCTTGGCCATCAACTTCAGCACGCCGCGCGTGCGCTGGAATCCATCGATGGTTGTCCAATCTTCGTACAAACGGTCGAACACCTCGGGATGGATTGGGTAGGCTTGGACCAGTCGGTCGTAGTAGCGGCCTTCCTGGGTCTCGGCGGGAAGTTTGGAGCCTTCGGCCACATAGGCATCGGCAAAGGCTCGACAAACCGCGTCGCGGGTCTTGCCGTCACGCATTGGCTCGAATAATCGCCGCCGCACAATCTCGAACGCTTCTTCTGTGGCGACCGGTTTCCAAAGTGCTTGAATGCGACCAAAGGTCTTTTCGAGTGCTCGGAGTGCTGCTACGCCGCGCTGGCTGCCAGCTTCGACTTCGGATTCGGGCAACGATGCCAGAACGACGGCATTGGGAACGAGCTTCACCGCTTCCGTGAGCGCTTGGACAAACGACAGGTTGGTGTCGTAGCTGCCGCCGCTCAATGTTTGGCCCTCTGAAAACTGTCGAACGTAGGCGACGAGTTCGTCGATGAGAATGATGCACGGCGCATATTGGGCCAGCAAATTTCGCAAAACGTCTTTGCCCGGTGATGTTCCCGTAGCGTCGGCTTCCTTTACCAGCGCATACCCCTCGCTCCCGCCAAGCTGCCACGCCAGTTCGCCCCACAACGTCTTTATTGTTTGCTTGCCGTGCTTCCAGGCTTGGCCGGGCGCGTGAGCCGTCCCGTCCAAAACCGCAACGCGGGCCTGAGGGACGTCCATCATTCCGGCTTGCTCGACGAGCGAGGGAATACCAGCCAGTTCCGAAAGAGCGCACTTGCGCGTGGCCAGGTGGTATACGGCCAGCATGGTGTGCGTCTTGCCACCACCGAATGCGGTTTGAAGCTGGATGACCGGCTCGCCACCATTACCGACCAGCCGCTGGGCGACCTGCGTCAAGAGTAATCGCATCCCTTCGGTGATGAAGGTGCGATCATAGAACGCCGAGGCATCCTGGTATTCTTTGGTAGCTTTGCCCGAATGCACTGCCGTAATGTCGGCCGCGAACTCCGATTGTTGAAAGGTTCCTTCCAGCACGTCGCGATGCGGTACAGCAATTTCTCGCCAAGGTTTCATGGTCAGTTCCCTCAATTGTCAAAAAGCATGCGTTGGGTGGTGCTGGGTTCCTTGGCGGCGGCGGATTCGATGCCGGACCAGGACGTGACGACTTCGTTGTAGGCTCGGGCGTCTTCGGCCCAGTTCTTACGCTCGCAGAGCGTATAGAGCCGGTAGGCAAGTTGCCGAGCTGCTTCGGCCTTGGACTGCACCGAGGCAAAGACTGCCGCCGCTCCCGTTTCGCCGTCGGTGTTGAAGACGCGGATAAGTTGGTGCAGGACTTCCCAGATCGGCAGCCGCTGATCGGACTTTGGGTCCCATTCATTTGGGTACTCGCCCCATTTCAGCAGACGCACGTTGCCGCCAGCGGAATGTAGTACCCCTGCATTCTTGACGCCATCGACGCTGGTTCCTTTAGATCGGGCCAGAACATCTGCTTCTCCAAACTTGCCGGTCTCCCAGCCGCATTGTTCGAACCAGTGCAGGCAGAACTGGGTGTCGGCGTCGAAATCGTCCTCGGCGAGGAAGCGGTTGATGAGCTGGAGGGCGGTGCGCCCGCTCATGGGCGAGCCGTCGGCCTCGAGCACGGCCGCGTACTTGGAAAAGACCGCCATGCCCGGCCCGATGATGGCCTGCGAAAGGTCCACCGGTGCTACGGGAGACTGACCTGCGACGGAACCTCGCGTCATCTCGTCAAGTGCATAGGGAAGCACTTGGTTTAGTTCCCGAATAAACTCGCGGCGAGAAATTGTCGTTGCATCCAGCGGACGCCTTCTGCATACAAGTACAATGCTCGAAGCAAGCACATTCGTAGTATCCTTCAACGCCGCCGTCATTTCAGTACGCATCGGCCATGTGCCAGTCACCATTAAACCCGCACCTATAATTGCCTCAAGAAACGTCTCCCAGCCCGTTGAATGCGTTCCATTTTTAGTACTTTCTGACTGCTTAAACGCATAGTATATGGAAACAGGGAATGCAGGATGAGCAAGGCTGGTTACACGCTGAAGTGCTTGCGTCATTCCGTTGAGAAAAAACAACTCGGCCTCCTCACGACCACCATGCCTATAAGGATCGGCAACAAGTTCATCCGCTTTTGGAACAACCATTGATGCAAACAGGGTTGGAAATACACTACGCAATGATCTTCGTAACCACACATAGAAATAATCTGACAGATTCGCGTATCCTATGTTGTCATAGTATGGAGGATCTGTTGAAACGACTTTGTCGGCAGATGCCACTTGAGAACGAGCGTCAGCCTGTGTTGCATGTCCTAAAGGCGTCGAACTTGCTGCACCGAGTAAGGCTTCAGCGCCACCAGATAGACTTTTCACAAATCCATCCCAGCATCCCGAGCTTGTGGAAAATGGATTAGGTTCCGCATAGTCCCACGTCATTGGAATCGACTGCCTTGCAAAGATGCCTCTGGGGCATTGGGCAATGGGCTCCCAATAGCATATGCTTGAGCCAAGAAATGCCATCTTGTCAACCAGTAGTCCTAGAAACAGAGCCACTGAATCTGCGTACGATTCGGCACCGGATCCCCCCATCTCAAGACTACTCGATCCGTTTGCGAGCCCTGCACTTGTCGCATCTAAATAAACTAATTCTCTTGCCTCACGAACTAAATCAGCAAAAGTGGTCAACGCAACTAGCTGCCTTGGCGTAAACAGATCGGAAAAAGTGCTCAATCCGTAATTCAGTGTCCAGAAGTTGCGTACATCATCAGGCAATGGAGTTTCTGGTATCCAGGAGGGTTGTGCATCCTGAGCGATTCTCTCCATGTCAGGTTGAGGTGGCAAATACACACGTCCTTTTTTACCTTCGCACACAACAGCCATGAGTCGTGCACCAAGGCGTTTCTGCATTCCTTCTGATTTTATGTAGTGTGGTTCTATCGATGTCTGTGAGAGTATGCAGCGAAAGTTTGCACCCCGAGCTAACTTGGTTCCGCTCTTTGCCTCTAACGGCGGCTTCCCAACCTTAATCGTAAACTGATATGAGTCTCCGCAGACTATGGGCTGGACATACACTTCCTTGCCAGCTTTGCTCGAAAGTATGAATGTTGAAGCGAGCGGCACATCTACATGCGAGAAAGCGGGATTAGGGCTTTTCACAGTCCGAGCCCAGATCCAGGCAATTACTGTGAGATTATCGCCTACGAGTGACTTTAAGTCTGGTCGGTCGCTGGCTGTCTCCTTTGTTATTTCGACTGTAGGGTATAAGCGGCCGATTCGTTTGTGGGCTTCTTCACGCATCCATTCTCCGTAATGGCGAATATCTTCCGCTAGTCCCAACGCACCTCGCCATAATTGCTCCATCGGCAGCTCTTGTGCTTTTCGCTTTGTATTAGCATTCTCGCTATGTCGGCGCTTGCTTACGGGTGGCTGGCCTACAAACTTAGGTGGAATCTCGATCATCGCTTTATTAAGCAACACTGGCACGGGGTTTAGGTCACTTGCAAACGATTCGAGGCCGAGGCGTTGGGCTTCAAGTGGGATCGCACCACCTCCCGCGAACGGATCGTGGAACCCGGGGAGTCTTTCGGGATCAAATAACGTTGGTGCGTTAGGATGGCCCTGATTGGCAGCACAGGTCTCTCGCCAGCTCTTGCGAATCTCAACGCGAGCCTTTTCTAAAACAGAATCGTTGGCTGTGTTTTCCCACTGCACCAGTTCTTCAATGATAGCGAACAACCGCTTTCGGCTTGCTGCCCATGATGCCTTTATATGCCCCGGAGGAATTTGCCCGGGGTTCTCCATCTCCCATCTCCAGGATGGATCGTTTACGAGTTGACCGAATATTGTAGCTCTCGCGGCTGTCAATGGTCGACGTGCCCACCACAAGTGCAGCGTGCTAGGATGGCCATGACGAATGGATTTCTCTCGGGCACAGGCGGCATTAATTGCATCCAACGGCAGAGCGACTTCGATAAGCTTCTTCGGTGAAATAATAGGATGATCCATGGTCAACGTGGCTCAGCTTTCTGAAGCAAATCGCTCAGGTTGTAATTGATCGAGGAAACGCCCCAGCCGGGCTCACGGTCGAATGGGCGGCGAATGTAGTACGGCCCTTCGTGGCTATCGTCCTCATTGACCAGCACGATAGCCAGTACGAACTTGTCGCCTTGATTGAAGGCGTATAGCATCTCGTTGCGGGTGACGGTGATCGTGGCAGCCCCTTTAATTCGGCCCTTGACCTCGATGTGGCGCGGGTCTGGTTGCTTGTGATCGATGGCCGGTGGGTGCGAGGTCAGATCCCAGCCACATTTGTCAGCGGAAACATCGACCACGTGGCAGCGATTGGATTCTTCCGTGTGCCGCACGGCGTTCATGGCGATGCGTTCGATTCGGCTGCGCGCGATCGGATCGGCAGAGAAGCTGGACGAGGATTCTTCCTCGCCACGAACCCGACGCATCAAGCCAGCCGGAACGACGAGAGCGCCACCGAGCACAATCGGCGTACCGTTGACGACGTGCCGCATCGATTGAAGTTCCTTCTTGCGGTTCTCCAACCGTCCTTCCAGATCGGTGACGGTGCGGCGGGCGTTCTCGACGTTCAGGCGCACGTCCTTACCCGCTTCCTGGTCTTCCTTCAGCTTGAGCCAACGATCCGACCAGAATTCAATCTCGCGACTCAATCGCTCGTGTACTGCTGCCAAAGTCTTATCGACATGCGCTACGCGACGGTCGTTTACCTCACGGAAGTGTTCTGGAACGATCGATGTGGCAGCCAGCGCCACAGCACGTTGTTCCTGGTCGGCCCGAATCCATGGTGCATCGAGAACGTCTTTGATGAGCGATCGCTCTGAATCGGCAAGTGGTTCCAAGTCGAGATGTGGTGCCCAGCCTGCGAAGGAAGTTGATCCATCGGGATTGACTCGCACAAACTGCAATCGCTTGGAGAGGACTTGCCCATCGCCTGATTTCACTTCGTGCGTGACGAGGAACATGAGCCAGGGCTCCACGCCATCATCGGCAGGATCAACCAGCACCGTTCCCTGACGCAGGAGATTGGCATGTTGTTCCAGGAGCAAGTCACTGACGGCCAGCATCAACGGATGACCGGGATGCATCAGGACGGCGCGGGAAATTCCAGGATTATCGGAAGGTTGCAGGGCTTCCTTTTCAAAGCAAATGCGATCGTAGCGTTTGAGCACGGGCTCTTGTTCGCGGCGATTGCGGCCGGTGATTCGTCGATCACGCTCGCGAATGGATGCGGGGACGTGGGTGACCTCGAACCTTCCCAACTCGCGTGGATAGATCGAACCGCCAATTTGCTCAAAGGCCTTCAGGAATAACGATCGCACGAAATAGGGTTGCAGGCGGCGTGCTTCGGCCTTCTCCATTTCTCCCTTCACGGCATACAGCCGGTCAGCACTCATCGTCTCTTGCGCGAGTGCGTTTCGGTTGAGCAAAGATTTCAAATGATTGTGATCAAGTGCTTGGTCGATCTTGCGAGAGAGCCGCGATCGGACTTCGGGCTGATCGCCGTAGCGAATGGCTTGAATCAGCAAGTCCTTCAAGCTGGTTTCTTCGAAGACTTCGCCCAGGATGTCGAACACACGGCCTTTTAATGCGTCACTTTCGACTTCCAACTTTTCCAGCAGCCGATGGTAAACGTTGCCCTCGCGTGTCTCTTTCGCCACGAGGTTCCAAAGATGGCAAACCTCGACTTGTCCGATACGGTGAATACGACCGAATCGTTGTTCTAGCCGATTGGGGTTCCACGGGAGATCGTAGTTGACCATCAGGTTGGCACATTGCAGGTTCACACCTTCGCCCGCTGCATCGGTTGCAATAAGCACACGGACGTCTGGATCGGAACGGAATAGCGCCTGAATCTTGCGTCGCTCGTCGCGATGAGTACCGCCATGAATCGTGACGACCGCTTCATGATGGCCAATGACGCCTGCAATCTTTTCACGGAGGTAATTGAGCGTGTCGCGATGCTCGGAAAAGATGATCAACTTGCGCTGTCGACCGGAGCCATCTCGCATTTCAGGTGCGTTTTGCAAGATCTTGGATAGTTCGTCCCATTTGCGATCCTGGCCCGATGCGACGACGTTTTTGGCTTTGGCCTCAAGGCCTGCGAGAATGACGATCTCAGCTTCGAGTTCGTTGATGCTGCGTGCGGCCGTGGCATCATCGACGAGGGTCTCTTCCAGGTTTTCTTGTTCTTCGGCGTTGAGATCGTCGTCATCATCGGGAACGTCCGCCAAAGTATCAGCGAGTACTTGGCGACCACGAATGCCGAACTTCTCGTCTCGCAGACGGCTTTCGAGACGTTCTTTACGTCGTCGCAGCGATTGAAAAATGGCTTCTGGGCTGGAGGCAAGTCGTCGCTGAAGAGCGGTGAGCGCGAAGCCAACCGACCCCTTGCGCGAGCCGGTCAACTCGTCGGCCTTGCCCATTTCCGTTTTGACATAGTCCGTGACAGACTCGTACAGGCCAGCTTCGATGTCGGAAAGCTTATAGTTGACGGTGTAGGCTTTGCGTTCGGGGAATAGCGGTGTGTTGTCGAACTTGACGAGTTCTTCTTTGACCATCCGCCGCATCAGGTCGGAGGAATCGACTTGGTGTGCCGCATCGCCCCGGAACTTGCCGTAGAAACGGTCGGAATCCAAGAGTGACAGAAATAGTTGGAAGTCTTCTTCTTTGCCGTTGTGCGGGGTGGCTGTCATTAACAGCAAGTGCCGGGTTCGTTCACCAATGCGTTCGGCAAGCCGAAAGCGAGCGGTCTTTTCGAGTTTTGTTCCGAAGTAGTGTGCGGATAACTTGTGGGCTTCGTCGAACACGACCAGATCCCAGCCCGCTTCTAGCAATTTCACTTGTAAAGTTCCTGGCGCTCGTCCAGTTGGCGTTTGCTCCTCGGCTCGCGATATTTGATCCAAACGAATTATGAGGTGGTTATGTTCTTCAAAGGGGTTGCCACTGGCAGAAGCTTGCTCAAGCTCCGAGGAGAAAATACGGAACTCCAAGCCGAACTTTTCGTATAACTCGTCTCGCCATTGTTCGACCAAGCTACCGGGTGCCACAATCAGAATTCGATGCGCATCGGCTCGCATGACGAGTTCGCGAATGTAGAGGCCCGCCATAATCGTCTTGCCCGCACCAGGATCGTCAGCCAGGACGAACCGGAGCGGCTGCCGGGGAAGCATTGATTCGTAAACGGCGGTGATCTGATGCGGCAACGGATCGACGTTCGAGGTGTGAACCGCCATCATCGGATCGAACAAGAACGCTAGGTCGATGCGTTTGGCTTCGCAGGTCAATTGGAATGCTGCGCCATCGCCATCAAAGGACCAGGGGCGTTCGACGGTGGCGACGCTGAGATTGGCTTCGTCATCGCGGCCAAGTAGACGTTCTTTCGTGGTGCCATCGGGCGTTCGATAGAAGACCTGCACCGCACCGTCACCTATCGGCACGACGGCAGCGACGGTCGCGACTGAAGCAGGCTCCAGTCCAACAAGCGGTAGTCCAGGTTTGAGGTCTTCGAGTTTGATCATCTTGAGTTCACATGATGCTTCATTTGGGTTTTTTGGGTGGCGATGGTTTGTCGATCGCCGCCAGGAAGTCTTCTAGTTCCAGCCGTTTGAACAGCCGGTAGCCATTGGCCGGATTCTTGTGCATCGGGATTTTCCCTGTTTCCGCCCAAACCCGGACGGTCCCTTGGGATACGCCCAGAATCCGAGCAGCCTCGGCCACCTTCACGTACTCGCTGACTTTTGCTTTGGTCATCGCACTCTCAATTCCGCACCTACGAGTGGTTCTCGATGCCCCAAAGTCTACCAGAGTCTATTGGAGGTTGCTAGCATACTCTTGGGTGGCCAATAAGTAGTCTGGATCTTTGAGAGCATCCCAGACTACCTATCCAGCCAGCGGTTCTTGATGTGTATTTTGAAAGCGTCGTCAGATGGAGTGACACCTTTGGTCACTCGCTAGCATTTTTTGCAGAATTACCGGCGGGGGCGCTTTGCCGCAGAAAGCGGCATGAGAAAAGTTGATGCACTTACTCGCCGACCTGTTTAAGGAATCGATGAGCTACAAACATCCCCACCGAGTGCGGATAGTTCGGATCGATGTTGAAAACGTGTGTCTGGCCCAGGAGATTGGCCAGCAGCAGATTGTCCTTACGGCTGTGCCACTCGCCTCGGATCCAGCCAATGCGGTCCATCAGCCCCAATGCAGATAGTTCGGAGACGATCAAGTACTCCGCTCCCTCGCAATCGAGCTTGATCAAGTCGACCTCGTCGATTCCGAAGTCCGTTACCTGCGTCCAGAACTGTTCAACCGTCAGCGAGGGAACCTCGATACCGAACTCTCTGAATCGAGGCTCGAGCGATTCCCAAACGTCCGGAACATAATCGGCGACCCGACTGTTCGATACGGGGAACGACAGCAAGCATTTTCCTGGCTTTGATGAGATCGCTGCGTTGATCCGAAGAATCTGCGATTCAGGAACATGACTCGTGTTCTTGGTCATCAACTCAAAGCTCTGCGGATGCGGTTCGACCGCTACGATCTTGGCGTTGGGCCAGTAGTGGTGGGCCATCACCGTAAAACTTCCCACGTGCGAGCCGACATCGATGATCGTGCGGACATTGTGGGGACGAAGGTCGTTGATTCGGTACTCGTCATGAAAAACGCAGTTGGCGAACTGAACACTCTCGGGCTCGATGTGGAAGTCGTGTCCATAGATCTTGTAGCAAACAGAGGTCGTCATCGTGGAATCCTTTCGTGGACTAGGGGGTTGCGAGGGATGAAGTGAACTGGCGTGCAAGCTCGAGCCGCGTCGCCGGCGGACAGTTGGCCAAGTGAACTACCTTGGCCGTTGTTAAGAGTTCTCGGAAATTCGGCATCCAGTACTGGGTGTTAAATTCCGTTGGCAATTGGAAGAATGGCAGCCCGCGAGCATTGTTCTGGACCCAGAACTGTTCGGAACAATGGGTCGGAAAGAATGGGCGCGATGGTGGCTTCCAAATGTGCGCGTGCTTCCGATCGCTCATCACGATCCCGCTGTTGAGAACTACCTTGCTGTAGTCCATCGGAACTTCCTGGGATTCGAGGATGTTTCGACGCTCCTCAAAGACCCATTCAAAACTCGGCAATTGACTCCAGTCATCGTGCATCGAAACGTGACCGGCCGGAACCACGTCAAACAGATCCGGCGTCTCTTCGGTGAGAAACACATCTGCATCGACGTAGAGAGTTCGCTCGTAAGACTGAGCAAACGGCTGCACTCGGAACTTTTCTAGTCCCCACCAATCCTGCGTTGGTTTGGTGATCGCCACGAAGTCGGCTCCAATCCGTTTAGCGTAGGCTTCCATCAATGGGCCTGTATACCGAAGCAACTCTTGGAACGAATCTCCAGTGGCTACTGTGATGAGCAACCGCGACTTGGTTGGATCTATCGCATCGACCGTTGGCTTCCACTGAACCTCAGGGATGACTTCGATCGGCATTCGTTCGTATTCCAGCCACGATCCACGCCAGATCCCTTCGTAATCACGACGCAGGTGGCAGGTTGGTCGATCGAGCCGGGCAAGCGTGAGCACGGGTTGTGCATGCATCCGCGAGGACCTTGCTGATTCATTATCCTGCGGGTCGCAGAACAGCCACATTGGACTCGTGGAGGAATCAGCCAACCCAGCCATACTCGCTGAAGGAAACTGCGAGTCTTCTCGATGAGTGATTCGAGTTCGGTACCGACGCCTTGCGTGGGCGGCTTGACGCATTCCAAGAGCTCCTGAGTTGGGAGCATGCCGACAAGCGTTCGGAATTGGATCGCCTTGCTACAGGTCACCGAGTTCTTGCTACGAGGATTCGATTGAAGGATGCATGCAGCGCAAGCATCCTGCGCGATTGGCACGGGGACTTGTGCCAGGTCCGTAGAGATCTGGCAGTAGCCATCAACGTTGTGCGGACATTCGATTGTTTCACTCATATCACACCCTCTTCGCATCCTGTGTAAACGGTTTGGCCCACGAACGAGCCTGAACTCGTTGGCTCGTTTCCAGCGCAAATGCAGACTGCCTGAAAGGGTCCCATCGGAGTAACGCACGGATCGGGCACGCCAACTGGAGACCAACCGAAACCGTTCCATTGGTAATAGCACGGGCAACAGCAACCACTCGCTGAACCCGAGCTGCTACTGCCTCCCGAGGAACCACCACTGTTACCACTCGATCCGTACGATTGCCCCGAGCTGCCGATACCGCTGGAACCAACGCCGCTCGAACCATTGCCTGATGAACCCGAACCGGAACCACTGCCTGAACCGGAACCTGAGCCACTTCCATAGCTTCCACCTGACGGTTTACTGCCAGAGCCAGATCCGCTGGGACCTGTTCCGCTTGGCCCAGAGCCACTACCACTTGGTCCCGATGATCCTGATCCTGAGCCCGATGGCTTGCTGCCACTCTGCGAACCCGACTGCGATCCACTCTGGGATCCAGACTGCGAACCGGATTGAGAGCCAGATCCAGATTGGCTCCCAGATCCGCTTTGGGATCCACTACTTCCTGATCCACTGCTGCCGGAAGGTTTGGAACCAGACGAGCCACTTGGTCCACTAGACCCGCTATTGCCAGAGCTACCTTGTGTTCCCGAGCTTCCAGATGAACCACTCCCCGACGAACTGCTGCCCGAGGAACCGCTCCCAGACGAGCCGCTGCCTGATGAGCCACTCGAACCGGACGAACCCACACCACTCGATCCACTTGATGGACCACTGCTCGTTCCAGACGATCCGGAAGTCCCCGATGAGCCTGAGGATCCCGAGCTGCCAGACGAGCCACTACTTCCCGACGAACCCGTGCTACCACTGGAACCAGAGCTACCTGATGAGCCGCTCGCACCGGATGATCCACTGCTGCCTGAGGAGCCACTGGATCCAGAGTATCCACTACTCCCTGAGCTACCGCTTTGTCCGGAGGAGCCAGAGCTTCCTTTGGATCCAGATCCGCTTCCGGAATTAGAACCGGAGGATCCACTGCTGCCATTCGATCCTGACGAGCCGCTTGAACCCGAGGAACCTGACGAGCCACTAGAGCCCGACGATCCAGAGGATCCGGATGTGCCCGATGAACCACTGCTCCCCGAAGAGCCACTCGAGGAAAGCTCGCAGCAAACGATGGCGTAGATAGGTAGGTCGGCAAACCCCACGTAACGCATGAGGTAACGACCCATCTTAGGAAACTCACAGCTAGATACCGCATACAAAGGTTCTCCATCAATCATTCCAAGGAAATGTCCGAGCTGGCGTTTGGGGCCTTGCCCGGATCGTTGTTGCGTACAGGTCGCTGCATACACAGGCAAACCTTCGACCGAGCCGATCACTGAGGTGGCGATGTAGCGACGTGAATACAGGGTCATTTGTTGGCATCCACCACCTTGCAGTTGAAAATGGTGCTCCACGATTTGGTGGCCACGTCAAACTTTTGAACGACGCCTGGGTAGTAACCGTTGCCGTCTGGAATATTGCTGGTGATGAAAACGATCTCCTCGTAGTTGGCATCATCGAATCGAATTACCGCCCATCGCACCGCGCCAGTCGATTCGAGCCAGAGTACCGATGCTGGTCCGTGTGGAACGCTGCGTAAGTAGCCGTTTTGACCGGTCACAGTTTCCGCACAGGCGTACGCCGTAGCACCCACGGAAACTCGCGTGATGACGCAGCCTCCGAGTGCTGCCGTACCAATGAAATTGTTCTTGAGCGGTTCCAGTAGCACACCAAAGCGTGGTCCGGTGCCGGCACTTGGGACCAGACCTTGGAAGCTGACTTGGCGTTTGAATTCGGTGAGGTTGGCCGCTGGGGTGATGATTGGAGTTCCGAGTGCCACAACGGAGAAGCGATCCAGATCGACACCGGTTTGGTTGCGCACTTTGGCGAGTGTCGTTTGACGCGAGGTACCTTCGTCGTTCGATCTTTGATCGTGCCGCTGGTTCTTTTGCTGCTGGGACAAATCCACCAAAGCATTCCAGGCTTCCGCCGGAATCTTCAGCGGATCCCCTGGGAGTACTTTGCGGAATTGGTCTCCCATCGATCACACTCCGATCCCAAGGCCACTGAAATCGCCGTACGAATAAACCTGCTCGACGTAAGCAGAAACCGGTCGTTTAATAAGTGCCTTGGCGGTTGAGTCTTCATCGTCGATGAATCGAACCCAGAGGTATTGCCATCCTTCTTTGGCAATGCCGGTGATGTTTCCCAGAGAAAGGCCGGCCACGTTCGGACTGGCAGCAAACCGGAACGTAATCTCCCAATCGTCAAGACCACGTTTTGATCCACTTGCTCCGAGAAACAGCACTTCGCCTTTCGCAAATCCTTTGAATCCCGAACCATTCACTTTGCCTGTGAGATTGAACAGGGCAAGCTTGTACGCTCCGGTGACGAGTGTTTTGTCGATGTAGTGGGTTTCAGTGAAATTGAAAACGGGGACCGTGATGTCGGTCCCTTCAACCCGATCGTCGGTGACTCCGAACCTGACCGCTAAACAGTCGGAGCGCTTCGAAGCGTCCTACCGAGCCTCCCTGAAAACGGGCAAGGCCTGGGGCTTCAAGGAACTGCTTCGCGACCTCTGGAACCATGACAGCATTCCAGAAGCCAAAGCCTTCTTCGATGATTGGTTTAGACGGGGCATTCGTACCAACCTGACTCCGCTCAAGAAAGTCGCTCGCGCCATCAAGGAGCGACTCTCCAACGTGATCAACTATTGCCTCCTGGAAATCACCAACGCGGTAGCCGAGGGACTTAACAGCAAAATCATGTCCATCAAACGCCGAGTTGGTGGATTCCGAAACCGTGAAAAAACTGGTCCTTCCGGCTTTTGAGTGGGTAAACAAAAACCATAAAACCACCCTTTAGAGGAGGTTGTTGGGCAGTTTGGCTGAATTGTGGGGCTTTTCAAGCTCAGGCGGTCCGGCTTTGGGCCCTGCCGGGGGGAAGGGACCCACGCTAAACCCGGATGGACCTGAAAACTTCAAAACGGCCATCCTCTTTTACTGCGGCGGGTTGGATCTTCACCCACGCTAAACCCGGATGGACCCAAAAATAGACCAAGAAGAGTTTGATACCCCACCAAAAAAGTTGACACATCAAAAAATACACAATAGCATCACGAATTCGGTCGGGCTAACTCTGGTGATAAGTGGCGTTTTGGAGTCGGCGGGATTTAGATTGATCGGCTCAAAAACAAGTCTAGTGGTAATTGGTCCTCTCACCCAAAGGTACTTTGATGAATAGCTTTTCAGCTCAGCAATTCGCCGAGAGTTTGAACTCGGAACAAGGTCTATCACCTCCCCACACCCTGCTGACGATAACCGGGATGGCAAAGAAGACCGGATCCGCCCTTGCGATAAACTTCGCGCCTGATTACAGCTGCGCGGTCTGGGTGCAAATCCCTGTCTCGCTAATCGAGAAAGTCGATCACCTTGGCAAGATCACTTGCAAGGACCACGAACACGAGCATGTCCGGCTGTACTTCGTCAACCCGACGACTGATGAGAGCAAGGCGCTCACGGAATTGCTGAAGCAACTCATCGGACTAAACGAGCGATGGCTGCCACAGTCAGATCTCACGCATGCGCCCCCAGCAGAGGTGTATCCTGCCTTAGCCGGACAACCAAATGCCATGTCCTTCGGCTGGCACCCCTCGCATATCGCAGCCTACCGTTGGCCACCGATTGACATCCCATGGCCACCCATTCACATCCCTGACCCACGTGATGCTTTGCGTAGACGTGCAGAACAGTTGGCGAAGGCAACGGCCGCAAGAATCGATCAAGAAAAAGGCAGTAGCACGTACTGCCCAAAAGAAGAAATCCGCAGAGGCCTTATAGCGCTCGGGCTTCTTTTTACTGCGACACCTGATCCAACGGGAAGCTCAGGTATCATGGCTAGCGTGCTGGGTGCTCTTGCCCTTACGTTTCCCGAAGAATATTGCCGTAATAGTGGAAGATGACCGTAAACGGTCGATCGCAGACGGCGGAAGCATATAGGCTTTCCCGAGTGTTTAGCGTCAGCAGCCCCTTACGCTGCTTAACTTTTTGTTCTGCTTTTCAAGACATAAAGGGTCTAAAATGGAAAACTCGCGTTCGATCCGCTCACAGCTGGTTGTGGCGCAAAGTAACGAAGCCGACGTCCCGCTGACCGGCCGTCTGGAACTATCTGCTGACGAGTCGCTTGTTGTCGTTCGTTTCAACGTCGACGCCTTCGTCGAATTCCCGCTTAACGGGCTTGTGCCCGACTCATTGACTGCGTTCTGTTGCAAAGACCGCCGAGATGTACTCCGCGATCCCGCTCGTTTTGCCCTTGGCAGTGACAACTGGGTGCATCTAAAAATCCGCTACGGCACAAAGTGCAAGCTCCACTACAAGACTGTTTCGATCGAGTTCTCGCTGACAGCTTCGCAACCGCCATTCTACATCGACACCGACGCTCTACGAGTTGTCTATCTCCAAACACCCGAAAAGGAGGTCGGCATCAAGCAAATCAATTGCGAAGAATTCTCCGCAGACCGCACTAATATGGAAGTCTTAATCTACACGGATCGTGCTTGCTGCTGCAACAACAACCGCAAGACGGCTTACGGGAAAGTCAGTTGCGACGACGGATGGCGAAGTTCAGATTGTAATTGAGGCTCTGAAGGAAAGCCGGACTAGGCGTTGCTTTAGATGGCGGGGAATGAAGGCTTTTTGGGGTTTCGTAGCTCACGGCCCCCCGCTGTTGCTGAGCTTAGTAGTAGGGGCGGTCATCAAAGCAACCATGGACTCCGTCGATCGATTTGCTGAAGAAGATACTCGATTTGAGACATCGGCAAACAGCTAACAATCCTATCCCAGATTGACCGGTCGCTAAGCGCTGATTCGGATTTCGAGCCGAGCTAAGTGCAAGGGGAGAACAATCCTGAATGCTGGATGGGCAGAATACCAATTGCGGCAGACACTAGGTGCTTGCGTTGGTCTGAGCAGTGGAATCGCCGGCGTTCAATTTAGAACCCCGTCAGAATTCATTGAAGCTACGAATGATCAAAAAATTCTTAATGCGTATGACGGTACTGAGTAAAGAAACTTAAAAGAAAATGAAGAACTCGGGCAATATCGAAATCATGGATGAAAATCGGCCCATCCGGGTTTAGCGTGGGTGAAGATCCAGCCCGCCGCAGTAAAAGAGGATAGCCGTTTTGAAGTTTTCACGGTTTCGGAAGCCGCCGACGCGGCGTTTGATCGACATGATTTTGCT